>Ga0209367_1007197_pt1 | contig 15346 bp, 25 predicted proteins | sample WorMetLIZISLAND2_FD_187412 | JGI IMG/M metagenome (GOLD analysis project Ga0209367, IMG submission 187412) | Marine gutless worms symbiont microbial communities from Max Planck institute for Marine Microbiology, Germany - Olavius geniculatus... ... | reverse complement strand
TTTTTCCCGCCGTTTATCCTCTTTTTTCGCTCACAGCCATTTCCTCGCCTCACCCTATAATACATTGGTCTAATGCACAGTGATGCTTTCTCTTAGTGTATAATACATTCCATTTTGTTTGTGAGTTTATGGAAAAATAACTACAGTGTATTGTCACACAACTGATTAGCAATCATTTCAGATGTTAGACAGACTTGTTGAGAAAACAGTGCCTTTCCAGTCTCCTATGCAGAAATTGAAACTAAATACATTTTCATCGATGGCAGCTAAATGTTCTGTGCCATGCGGAAAGAAGAAAGTTGTACAAGTCACAGCAGAAAGGAACGTATTTGGACAGCTTTTGGTGATTTCTCAAAAACACAATATTTTGCTTGAAAAGATCTTTCAATATCCACTCGGCCCTGTGCCACGGGCGCTTGCAACAGCGGATGGATGCCTAACAAAGACAAACAAATCAGTTCTATTGCACATATTGGAAAAGGAAACAGAGCATCATGAATCGTCTCCATTAGACAATTCAGTTTACGTTGTCGACGGAAACGCCATTCCACAGTCGGTCAGTTCACCAGAAACTTTCTCAGTTTGTTCTCAGTTTTGTTCTCAGACCTTGCACACACGGTATTTAGAATGCTTCCGAAAGCATCGGTTGTTCACTTTGTTACTGACCGGTACTGGGATGTGAGCATAAAGAATGTCGAAAGAGATCGATGAGGCCAGTCTGATAAAGTACAGATTGAGAGTGGCAAAAACAAAGTTCCTCAGGATAGGCACAGCCATGCTACTTATCATAACAAGCACTGACGACGAGCTTCTTATTGCTTGTTCCGTTAATGCTTGTGAGATTGATTATATTGACAGCAGTGTCAGCAAAGCGGAGCGCGTGCCTGCAGTTGTGGACAAAATCGACCTGCCACAGCACGTTCCGATCAGTGAGTTGTTTTTTTCTTAATATAGGCCTATGTTTAGAATTTGTACAGCATTCATTTTCTTGTTTTGTTGTGATGGAAGGCCAATTTCATTTAGTTTGGCTAAATGATACCATAAATTAATGCCGGAAATTTTATGATACAAAGTTCCTCAGGATTTCAAAAAAATTCTGCAAAACAGCGGCAATAAACAAAGGATTATGGAAATTATTCTGTCTGAGTGGGCTTGTCCAGCATTCGCTTCTATGCTGCAGGGTCGTAAAGTATTCTTCGTTTGCAGTTTTCCATCAATATCTAAAGTGTTACATGAACCTTCTTCTGGCCAGGAGATGTCTGACAGTATTGTTGACTGTGTGTGCTTGTTTAGTGACGATGACGTAAACTCACGTCATGTATATATAGAGGTAGACCTTTTGATGGAGTTGTGTTTATTTGACGTAAATCACTGTCAGATGGAATTGATGTGCTTAACTCCTCCGACGATGGTAGATGTATGTTTGTTGGTCTTAAAGTGGATTGCAATACATGCATAAAACTAGGTAACGTGTATTTCCCATGTTACGATAGCTCAGCTGCTTACAAGGCTGACCTTGGACATTGTCTTGGGTTTATAGAAAACTGTGTAACTGTGCAGGACAGTATAGTTATCATGGGCGACATGAATTTTGAGTGCAATGACAACAGTGTTGGCTATTCTTTGTGCAAGGAAGTTTTTAGCAATCTTAATATCTGATGTTGTGATGATCTCTGTGTCACCCCTAATTTACCAACATACTGTAACTATGCACTTGGGAATTCGTCTTATATTGACCATTTTTTTGGTTTCAGGCTCGATTAGAAGGGGCATTGCCTCTACTGCCGTTATTGATTCTGGTTGTAATCTTAGTGACCACCGACCTGTTGTAGCCAAATTTGTGTATGCAGGTTTGCATAATGCTAACTGTCATAGTAATCATACACGCCAAGATGCCACTGTTTACACTTGGCGTTGGGACAAAACTGATCTTAACTCTTAATACGACTGCTCACGTATTTGTTTAAATAATATTACTGTCCCGCACCATGCTGCTTTTTGTAAAGTGCGTTGTTGCGATCAAGAGCATTTCAACCTAATTGATCAGTATTATACCGATATTGTTGATGCCATACAACGAGCGGCCCATTACACTGTAACTCACTTAAGCCTTTCTGGAACGAACACCTGGATAGGTTAAAACAAGACTCCATCTTTTGGCATAACATGTGGTTGAGTGCAGGTCAACCATGCTCGGGCACCTTATTCCACATACAACGCTCACGTAAGGCCAAATACAAAAGTGGCATTCGTGAAGCTTATATTAACTATGAGTCAAGATTTGATGATGTCCTGGTTGACAATATAATGCAAAAAAAGCCGGCAGAATTCTTGAAAGCCTAGAATCGTAAATTCCAAAAAATATTACCCGAGATGTTAAAATTAAAGACTGTATTAGTGATGATGAAGTTGCTAACAAATTTGCTGAGAAGTTTTCTTCTGTTTTTTATAAATCTAACACGGATGTTAGTGCTGTCAATGAGTTCTTGCAGACATATGAGTCTTATGAAAATGTTAATGTTGACTGTTTTGCTAATGTCTATGACTGCTCTGGTATTTTGTCAGTTGAGTCTGTGGACCGCTGCATTCGCAGTATGAAACGTGGTACAATATGAAACGTGGTAAAGTGTGTAGACCTGACAATTTGAATGTAGAGCACTTGTTTTATGCCCACCCATCGATAGTCATTCACTTGAAGCTTTTGTTTGTTCTTATTGTCTCATGGCTATGTTCCCAATGAGTTTGGCTATGGTGTCATTGTGCCTGTAACAAAGGACAAGTCAGCTGATCTCAATAGTAGTGATAACTACAGGCCTATAACCTTGATTCCTATTATATCAAAAGTCTTTGAGAGTGTATTACTTACTGTATGTGAGGACTCAATGTTAACCAATGATTTGCAGTTCGGTTTCAAGTTCGGTGTTGGATGTCCAGATGCCATTTTTCTTTTCAAAGCCACGGTTGGTCATTTTGTCAGTAATGGTAGCTGTGTTTTTTCAGCTGCCTTAGACATACGCAAAGCTTTTGATGCAGTTAATCATCTCAAAATGTTCAGTGTGCTTATTAGCAAAGGAATTCCATTAGTGGTCATTGATGTGCTGAGGAATTGGTATAGTAAGTTGTGTTGTGTAGTTAGATGGCATGGTGTTTTTGAAAACGCCAATGACAAATCCAACACAGGCCTTCGATACTAAATCTCTACCAAAGCATACACCTAAAAATAGACGACTTTTATCAGGCAATAAATCTATTAAAAGACGTAAATATCGTCATGCCATGAAACAAAATTTGCTAGTCAATGATAATAATGTTATCAACCTCTCAAATAAAAACAAACACTTAATCACCTATCAGTTTTATCAAAAGGATTAACCTTTGTCCCTACATCTCATAAAATTCCTTTCAAACAAATTGAGAATGACATTTTAAGATTTCAAAGAACACTACAAATTCACTACTTTTTTTACAATAAAGTGGATAGTGATTCAGAAGATTTAGATAAGAACATACCCTTTTCTAAAAATCCTCAATGGTGGCCTCACAAACTTAACCCTTACATTACTAGATTTTCTGATCAACTTAAAGAAGAAATATTAACCATCTTGGAAAACTTACAAAATTTAATAACCTTACTAAACAAGAAAGAGCAGCTCTAAAAGATATGAAATCAGATAAAACTATAATCATTAAAAAGGCCGATAGAAATGCTGGAATTGTAATAATGAATAAATGTGATTACTCCCAAAAATCAATCAAATCCTTACAGATACTAATACTTATACTTTACTGGACACAGATCACACTATTAACATTAAACTCAAAGCTGATAAAATATTTCAAAACCTTAATAAAACAAATTATATCACAAAAACAATTTAAAAATCTTGCTAATTTTATCACATAATGTGCAGTCTTCTATGGTATACCAAAAATTCATAACAAAGACATACCCTTTAGACCTATGGTATCACAAATTAATGGCCCCACAATATTTACATGAATTACTGGAGGTTGCAGAAGCAGACATTCCTTACCTATTTAAAGACACTACTGCTTTTCTAAATCTAATAGAAGGTTATAAACATAAAAAAAACCTAACACGTAATTAGTTACCATGGATGTCATTTCTTTATATACAAATATACCCCATGCAGAAGCTATAAAAATTATCAGTAAACAATATCAAGAAACTCTATATTTATGGCAATCATATAATACTAAACTTACCCCATTACCAATAAAAACACTAAAGAAATTCTTCATTTTACCTTGTCTACTTGCAAATTCAAGTTTGATAACAAAACTTATAAACAAAATTATGGACTCCTTATGGGAGCACCTGCTGCTGTCAGAATAGCAAACATATTTATGTATAAATACTTAGAACAATTTTCCGAAACCTACAATTTTGGCAGATTTATAGATGACATATGGGTGACATATTTTTTCTTTGGAAGCACAGCTCTGAAGAACTTTTACAATTGCATACAGATCTCAATGATAATCACAAATCTATTAAATTTGAAATCAACTACTCTGTTGATCAAATAAACTTTTTAGATGTTACATTATATAATGCAAATAATAAATTATATACAATTTTATACGTAAAACCTACAGATAAAAAATAATACTTACATTTTACTAGTAACCACCCTAAACACATCAAAACTTCAATTCCGTACTCACAAGTAATCAAATACCACAGGATTATAGATGAAGACCATGAACTTATGAAACATTTAAATAACTTGGAAAATAAATTTATTAATAAATTTATTAAAAGACAGTTTCCTGATCAATTAATTAAGCAACAAATTCAAAACGCAAGGGGGATGGTATAATTTCACCAATACTGCTAAATCTCTGTCATTTCATCATCAACATTGGATGTGTTTGAATATGCTGGATACAAGCAGTCGAGAGAATAACTTTTATACAAATGATCAAGTCAGTGAAAATGCTAACTGACTGTTAGGCTCAGCTAAGTCAGGACACACTGAACACAGCAATCAATCAGTTGCCTAAACAACTGATGATCATCATCAACACAATGCTTATCAACAACGGAATTGTTTAATAGTGTTGCGAATGAGATTAACGACTATGCATACTACAACAATTGGCAGTACTCATATAACAATATCTGATATGGTGAAGAACACGCTAGTGCAGCAGCTACAGCATTTACAGTGCTGATGGTACAATATCACTGTTTTGGTGTAACAGTATATGTTACAGAGGCATTTCAAGATGAGCCGGAGACACTAATGCTGGTTGATGCTGATCACAGGAACAGCACAACCACAGTCAATGTTGATTGCTCTGACATGACTTGTGCACCACACTAGCCATCCGTATGCGTTCAATATCGTTCTCAGCCATGTTGATTACAGCTGTCAGCAGACCACAACAGCCACGTCGCCGGCCTCCACTTTCAATCTTACATTGACGTCAGCGGAGTTTCAGCCACTGTCACCTACCGCATACGACCGTCGCTTGTGCACAAACTGGACGTCCGTACTATACAACAAGTTCACACAACACTACTCACTGTGCTCACTTCGATTCACATACAATCACTGAAGACGGCCTGATTCCAGGAGAGGAAGAGCCGTTTGTCGTACCGGGTCGTGCATCAGTGTCAAGTTTATCATACAGCAGGAGCCAGCGCCTGAAGAAGACGTGATGGTAAACGTTGTTGTCACTGGTCAATGCACTCACCTGAAGAATACAGTTGACGAGCGGAAGAGAAACGAGTTGCAAGTCGACATGCCGAACCGCCGTCAGCTGACTGGAGAACAGCGTTGCCAAACCGCTGCGCAACTTGAGACAACTCACACTTCAGCGACTGAAATGCACTTCCAAAAACTGAGCCAGATGTCCGACGACGAACTGTGGGCCGGCAACGAAACAGCGTGCCAGACGCCACCCGTCTTCCGCCAAGCAGCGTACGAATGACGAATGGCGAAACGACTGCATCCGAACGCGGTTACGGAGCTGGAGATCGCGAGAGAATGCTGGCAGTCATCCATGACAGGCAAACATATAAGCGGATACATTCAGCAGCTTGGTGTATATCCGTTTAACGTCATTTTCTACACCGAGCAGCAGCTGCAGATATACGTCAACACCTGCCGGACAACTGCGGCCATTGTTCACGTCGACGCCACTGGATCAGTCATGGCCAACATTCCTGAACAGAAGCGGGCACTCTATTACTGCTTACTGCTGCATGACGGCTCTGTACCGGTGATAAACTTTCTTACCACCAGACACACCGGCGAATGGCTCCATAGCCTCATGCTGACGTTCAATGCCTGTGTCCGGCAAGTCAACAGAGGTCATCTGGTCACGCCGAGACAAGTTGTCACCGACTTCTCATAGGCCATAATCTTGGCGTGCCTGGCAACGTTCAACCGCGGCATGGCAATACTAAATTACCTCTCTTTTGCCTACAAAGCCATGTTGCACCAGCGCACCGTCGCCGAACTGCAGTCAATGACATACGTCATGCTGTGCATGGCGCACATGATCAAAACGATCTCAGTCCATCTGCACTGCGCAGAACCGTCGTCAGAAAGTGGCAAGTTCAACTGCGCCGGTTCACACTGACGACCTTTGCAGCACTGCAGCACACATACAACCTGAAAGACGCGCAGACGTTGTACCGTAACATATACATCGTTCTCAACAGCAAGCGCCCCACGGACGCCGTAGATGCTGCAAAGCAGCGCATCGTTGAAGTCTCACTGGACGACGACAACAACGCGGTACCAAATAACACTTCCTACTCACCGCCATGCTTCCGTGCTATCAAGGCAATAATATGCCTGCATCCTCTCTGGTCGACCGTCTTTCAGAACGACGTCAAGCGATTCAGTGGCAATATCTGCACTGTCAGGAAGTACACAGACGTCGAATTCGCAAGCAATACCAGCAATGCCAGCATCAACATCAGCTTTCACAAGTACACAGGCATCAAGTTTGCAAGCTATACCAGCAACACCAGCGTCAACATCAGCTGCCACCTTCCCGGATAATTCACAGTAGTTTAGTCTACTAGTTGAGATCGCCATATCTGAGAAACTATACTGCATACACTGCTAAAATTTTTTAGTTTGATGGTGCTTGAAGATAGTTTTTGACTGGTGTTATTAAGTCAGAACCCCATGTTTGGTACCTTTTCTCCCAGCAGGTCACATTTGTTTTATGTTCTCTTTGTGCTCAATAAATTAACAAATAGATAAATAAATTGCATTTTTCGTTTCGATCTTTTGTTGCTACATTAACCAAACGATCAAACCCTAACCACAGCAATAAAAACTCATTCGTATCGATTTATAAAGCGTTAAATTCAATTGTACTTGACTTGTAATCTAGATATGTTACATTTGTGCTATATCTGTTTTCTGTGGTCCTTTGGCTGGATAAATTAATGGATAAACAAACAGCACTCTAGAGTGCCGATGCGTCGTTGCTATGCTGTATAGCTACTATAAACATATATCTTGACAATAGCCTATGACGTTTAGACCGTCGCTTGTTGATGTGTTACAAGGACAGGGAGGGTCTGGCGAGTAATACACAGATGCTGACATCTACCGGTCAACTCTTATGAGGCTTTACGTCTTAACTTAGGGCTTACGGCGGGTGTATCTCCCTGTACCTCTGTCGTACCTCCAGTACCTCCGTATTTCTGTGTACCTCCGTACCTCCGAGTACCTCTGCCACGCTGTACCTCTGTGCACCTCTGTACCTCTGTGTACCTCCATACCTCCCCGATACCTCCAACGGATGCAGGACGCAGTCGGCGACAACCTGACCCCTCACAGGTGGGGGACATGGGAAAGCGCGCCAGTGGCAGGACACCAGCCAACACCGCCACAGAAGCACTCGCAATACCGCCCGTTTACTTTGCGCTGATGGACGAAATGATGACAGCAGCGTTCAACCCCAAGCACAGACATGACGGCAACCGTCAATTGCCGCCATTCGCAAGTGCATGATTTCCTATGTGACCAGGCACAACTTCCGCCTATTGGCGAACCAGCCGTATATGGCGACAAAAGCAAACCCACCAAACATATGATGATCAGCAAGAAGAAAGAGAGTAACTTGTCGAAGCGCTCCTCGGCCGGACAAGCCATCTTCGAAAACTACCTGCTGCCCAACTGCATGTATCTCCAGTGCAGTCAGAGAAACACCGGGCTTTTGGGCCAAATATGCGACCGCATGCGCAAAGGAGAGCTGATGGAAAACGACCTAACAATGCTGACGTATCAAAGAGCACGGTTTCCTGACCTCATTACCGACTACGGAATTCACTACACCAACGATATGTGCTCGATGTATAACTAGCGACAGCTGTCGAACGAGTGTCTTCTGTCAACTGCAAAACGTCGCATATTTCTCGCAAAGGCCACATACCACGTGACAACAACCAACCAGGACGTTGTTGATGCATTGAGTGTACTACCGCCGCAGGCATATGACTACGCTCCAGACATCCTGTGCATTGCAGAGGGCTCAGAAGTTCGCCTGTTGCAAAATATGAACATTGCCGCAGGACTGGTGACGTCACAATCAGGCACAGTTATAAAACTGATCTACAACAATGCTGACGTTGAAGCGCTCGTTAGTGGAGAGCACGTAAAACGCGTCGTTCCGTACTGCATCATCATATCCTTCACTGGATTTCAGGGTTTTCTAGACAAGAAAACGTCTGGCAGAACGACTACACGGGTATTTCTGTTCAGCATCATAGGTCGTGGGTGCCCATCTAAAGAAAACGCTTCAATGTCAAAGTGTCTAGCTTACCACCTTGGGTTCGGACAAATGGAGACAGAGTGTTACAAAATTCAGTTTCTTCTGCACCTCGCAAGCAACATTACTGCCCATCACGCACGAGGTCAGACGATGGCTAATTGTCTTGTGTCTGTTGACCTCAGCCTTCAAAACCCTGACGCAAGATTGGCACCAGAGATAACATCACTTCTGTACGTTGCTTGCACTCGTGTGACAAACTTACAAAATCTCTGTGAGCCCCATCCATTCGTCCGTTTGGCAACGCATAGGGCGCAGTGACACCGACAAACACAGGCAACATGTTGATGAAAACTTCGAAAAGCAGCGAAAAGTTTGCCTTTCGTGGTGGCAAATACAACAAGATGCTCGACGAATTGGCGTGGGTACCTGACGACACGAAAAATGATGCAGAATGGGATGCGCTACGGGAGCAAACCGAGCCACCCAAGAAACAAAGCCAGTCTGTCAGAAATTGGTAAAACCAAGTTTTTGAATGGTTTCGAAGCCAGTATGTTCAGAACGTCACATTGGCATTGATCAGGGTGAACTAAATTTTGCCGTTGTGGTCGGCACAAATCCCAATATAGCCGACGCCAAAAATACACTGACCTGCAGCTGAAAGATGACTTCGACGAACATGATGTTCTTATAGCTTTGAAGCGAAAGATTGGCCTGCTGTCATGGATGCAGGGTACCAACAAGCAGCACAGGGTAGACAGGATCATCGTGCATTTGGAGCAAATCAGTCCACTGAACAAAACGTCAAAGCAGTTCTCGGTGGCGCTCGACAAACTCCTGCAGCAACAAGTGCGCCACACAGATACCTGCGTGGTGAAAATGAGCCAGCCGCACATACACCGAGCAACAGGACCGATGTTTCGTCTAAGAAACGAAATAGTGGACGCGCTGCATCTGAAAGCTCTGCTCTATGACGCTCAAACACGAGCGGAATTTAATCCTGCTGTGGTGACAGCGGATCAGGCAGACGATGACTCAGAACCGAGCGACGTTGAACTGTCCCACACACCAGTATCGTCCGCGACATCTGAACCTAAATCAAGTGAGTACCGAATGAAAAAGAGGATAGGATATTTAGCGATGTATTTCGCTACATCGTGCAAGCTAATGATGAACAACTGGAACAAGTGCAACTGCAAGTCGAAGACAAAGTTCAGCAATACTGGCGGCAGCAACTTGCAACAGATCCAAAGATCAAGCTAGACGATGTAGGAGACGCTCTGTTGCATGCACTGGACGAGCTTTTGTGCAGCAGCACAAACTTCAAACAGCTTGTCCCTGCAGCTCCGCCAGTAAATGTGAACAGAACAGTAGAGGTTGCCGTCTTTCCTGACATTACATACTGGATGGTCCTACACTGCCAATGGAACACATTCCTGTGCGAAAACTTTGGCTGTTTTCGTTCCAGTTTTCGCAGTCTGCATTACAAGGATTTGTCCACCGCTGAACGAATAAAGAAGAAATTCACACAACGCAACGAGATTTAGATGGCCTTGTCAGACTTCGACGGACGCCCCTCAACATACAACGCTGTCAGTTATATCAGAGTGGTCGTAAAGCAGCCAACTAGGCACACTCAGCTAGCGTTGACTAATGCAGAGGCCGGTGCGCTGACGCAAGCCACCACCAAAGCATTGAAACTCATATGTGATTACGTGATGGGTCCGAACAGTACGTTATTTGAAAGGCGCGACGGCGACCGCAGTGTTACGTATAGTCATACATTCAAATTCCAGACAGAGCGGAAATTCCAAGTTTTTAACAGCGCAGGAAAGCACACTAATGCTGTACTGTGCTTTTTGAGCTGAATGATTGAAAACATAAAAGACTTTGTGGAAAAAAGAGAGAATTTGTGAAAGAGCACGAAAAGAACAAATTTTTTAACGCCATTTTCGAACTTGCACATTCAACCGGCTCCACATTAGGAATGTTGCAGTTGTCGGACAACATCAAGGCCAAGTTATGCTCACAGGAAGTGATGCGCGCAATGCAAGTCGACGAAGCCTTCAGACGAAACATTGCCGATATTATTCGGCAAATTCGTGAAAACGACAGCCCAATGCCGCTCCTCAGCCACCGCAGTCAGACTACAGCGTGCCTATGTAATCTACATTTCTGCCTTGTACAGCTTATCGTTTTGCATCATGCTACTTGTATTTTACATGGAACATTGCTCTACGCCGCTGATGCCTCGTTATACTGACAACGCACAGTTGCTGTATTCCACAAATGGATATAAACGGATTTGCTTGAGCAAATGTACTGTTCGTCACTACCGTGTAGTGCTGCGTCTTCCCAAGCAGCATACGCAGCTGATTGTAATCAGTCCGTTGCATTCGTTCTTCTGACGCTGCCAGTACGCCTGTAACGTGCAATGTTAACAACTACGCCACACCGCTATCTCCATAACGAATGCTGTTATCGACGTCATCTACAGCCTACTGTATATGACGACTTGTCCAGTTTACGACGCCTCTCGCTCGCTCGATTACACCCATTCGCCTCTAGGCTGACTGCAAAATCATTGATAGTATTATCATCTAACACCGGTGAGTGTTATCAGTGTTATAGTTACAGTTGTATAAATCTGCCAACTATATCGCGAATGATCAGCAGTGTTCGTACTAAAAGGCTACCAGAGCCGTTACAAAGAACCATATGTAGTAACACAAAACAGAACAACCACACGTCTCAATGGCCGCACATTGCCACCATGTAACGTTGAATGGGCTTAAGTAGCAGCATAAATACCTTCTACATATCGCAAATATATTTCCTGGATATTTTGTCTTTTAACATTATGGTGCAGTGAACTGACTGCAAAAAGTACTGCTGCTCAATACATTACATTGCAGACCTTCGTCCACTACAACACCATGACATTTAAACATATTTCAGCTTAACATCACGCAAATTGTATTGTGTTACATTGCAGATGTTCCTCCATCAGACCGTTGTACATAGCTCGCTTTACTCCCTCAGCTCCAAACGTTGTCTACTGGCGTAGATGCTACAATGGCGCATTTCGCATAACTTGTGCGGTATGTCGTTTGATTATGTCATAAACACATCTACTATAAGTACTATAATATTTGACTTGACTACTTATACATGAAAAAGTCCAGCACACGTAAATTTGCATATTTTGTCCCATCGACATTCGCTACGGCAATCTATGCAGTATCATTTCTATTATATTTGTTATAATTGTTTTTACAACACAAACAAAAATCTTTCAAAAATAAATCCTACACATCAGATAGTCCCTAATACATCCCAAAGTGTTATTTCAATATGTGAAACTATGTGATCTGATGCACTACCCCACATTAAGTATGTCAGTGTGGGACTATTATCTTGCAGACGATGACCGATTACAGCCAATCTCAGCTGAGCATGATCAAAATGCTCCTCTACTGCTCAATGAACGGCTCATTGATTGCCTTCCATTGCTATCTGATCAACACACCTACTCGTCGCCTAACAGTTCCTTTTTTAGCACTTCTGCATATCACCAGTTGTACTGCTCTGTAACGTCTGATGTCTTACTACTGCACCTTGGATGACGTGTTTATCGCTCAGTGAGTGAGTAGTTTCTTAACGGCACATCAGCACAAAATAGGTCATTCAGTGCCATACGTAGTTAAAATCAGTAAAAAGCAGTTAATATATGAACGAAATGGCAATTGTTGGCCCAATGTTGGCACAACAAAAAATTCTTGCGGGGGATATGCTACAGAAGATGTGCTATTAACAAAGACTACATTCAATATGTTGGACAATTGTACTAATACTGCACTGTACAAAATTTTAAAAGTTGATCGTGTCAATATGAACTGCTTTAGAGAGTACTTGAATATCCCAAATGTTGCGACTTCTCTAGAAAGGCGTAGGCTTCGCTTTATGGACAGTTTCTTTAAGTTGTTCATATAACATTACTCCTTGTAAACACCCACTTTGTAAATGCTGTTCTCACATATATAACCTAAATTATATTAAATCCATAAATTACACCATGAAAAGTAACATGATTTGTAACACTAAAAACATAATCCATTTAATAAGCTGTACTAAATGCGACAAAAAATACATAGGTAAAACCACAAGAATGCTTAAAAAGGGTTAATCATAGATCGGACATATTACATAAAAAGGACACAGCCAGAGCAATACATTTCAACAGTCTTAATCATAATATATCTAACCTTAAAATAACTCTTACAGAGATAATTCCAGAACTTCAGAAAAAAATAGACTAATGTTAGAAAATTCCTGGATTAAAGCACTCAAAACTAACTATCCTTACGGCCCCATGACATGACATGTTGGGCCAATGTCGACAACACATTGGCATAGTTGCAAATGTTGGTCCAACCAAATACCAACATGTATTTAGGCAACATTCAGCACAAGAACTGTCTTTTCGTGTCCACACAAAAACGTGTATAGTTAACGGCTCTAACGTCGATGTTTTGGACAATAAATGTCAAATTTTGCTTGCCGTCGTTGTCAAATTGCAGGCTTTTGCAGCCTAACGTATTGCGCAATGATTCAAATTTATAAGCGCAGTTAGCTGAGCAAATGACTTTAGAAATAAAATTTCAAGTAGAATTGCCCATTTACATTGTCATATTTTACATTGCTGAATGAGCTTTAAAGCAATTAAGAACTTTTTGACGAACTGCCTTCTGATGTATAGTCAAACTGTTTACTTATTTATCGGCGTAATTTCATTTCAAATTCGCGGGTGGCGGGCACTTTTGTATTTGTGTTTATTGTCTTTTGTTTACATCTGTCATTTTTGTGCAAATTTTGTGTATTTTGTTATTTTGTTACTGGATGCTTTAAGGGTTTTGTTAAAACTGCTTCAAGGACTTCATCCACATTTACCAGTTGATGCAAGAACCCTTCAAAAAACACCCAACACCTGCAATATCAACATTGATCCAATAGGAAAGGGACAGTACTGTCATTTTGGAGTGGCAAGTAGTATCCAGAATACGTAGCAACAGGGCTTTTTTGACTCTTCTCAGGTCTTAAAACAAATTTCATTGCAGGTTAATATTGATAGCTTGCCATTGTTAAAAAGTAAAAAAAAATAATTATTAAAAAGCCTGTTCAAATTATTTTATTCGAATACCTTCGAATGCATGTGCGACAGTTCTTTGTAAACAAAAGAAGTACTTCCGGTATTGCGTGGTAAAGAATTATGACCGGCCACATCTTTATGATCATCACAAGATGTCCGCTAGACACTACACAACTGCTGCTGCAGCAACATCGGTCGTAAAAACCTCTAATTTAGCATTGGTGTGGTAGGCTGGAAGTTCACGACTTTCAGTTTATGCCTCTCAGCTGCCTGCCGTGCTGATGGAGATGAGTGATATGCTGAGTCGCTGACCACCAGCAGCGTTTACTGAAGCCAAAATACCCACAGTCCATAAGAAAGTGAGAGAAAGTCCAACGACCGCCGGCAACTTCATCGACGATTCGTCAACGACTTCATCTTCGCCGGAGCGGCAGTCTACCGTCAACATCGTCAACGATCTTCATCGTCAACTTACCGCGACGATTCTTCATTCTTCATTAAGAGACGACAACTTACCGTCATCATCAACGAAGACCTACAGCGCTCTCTTCTTCACAACAATTCATCATTACCGCCGAAACAACAGATCTACAGAAACGACAGAGATCACCTACCGTCTACGACGATTTATCAGACTAATAAGAAGATAGGTTTAAGAGGACTGAAAGGCGTTACCACGGAACGGCCGATATAAGTACGGTTTAAACGTTAAATCGTCTACCGCCATTCAGAACGTTCGTGGTAACGTGTGAGTGAGTGAGTGAGTAGTTTCTTAACGGCACATCAGCACAAAATAGGCCATTCAGTGCCATACATGGTTAAAATTAGTTAAAGGCAGTTAATATATGTATTAAAAGCAAACTTAAAATACTTGTTAAGATCAAGGCTATTAAGCTAATGTAAAAACAACATTATATACAATTGTAAAAGCCGATATCTTTAACGTAAGCGATGATGTTACGAGATGCAACATTTTTAAAAACGTCCTTAAGTGTGTCCACTCCAAAATAACTCTGACGTGCTGCACTGTAACGGGTGCAGTCGACCAAAAAGTGCTTAACTGTGAGCGGAGAATGGCAAGCTTCACATACTGGCTGACTCTGTCCCTTTAGGAGATAAGAGTTTGTAAGTCTTGTATGTCCAATCCGAAGACGGTTGATGAGGACTGAGTCGTAGCGGCCCAGTGACGAACTAACACTGCGACCAACGACCGGTTGCACACTGTAAAGTTTATTAGATGTACACTGGTTCCACAGTTGTTGCCATTCTTTAACACACAATTGGTTGACACAAGCGGACAAATCTCCAACTGGAAATCTCATGTTGGTGATGGCGACATCAAGTCCAGCCTTAGCGGCGATGTCAGCATCTTCGTTTCCTCGGATACCCACATGGCTGGGAATCCAGCAAAAGGTTATAGATTTACCACTG
>Ga0209367_1007196_pt1 | contig 15347 bp, 9 predicted proteins | sample WorMetLIZISLAND2_FD_187412 | JGI IMG/M metagenome (GOLD analysis project Ga0209367, IMG submission 187412) | Marine gutless worms symbiont microbial communities from Max Planck institute for Marine Microbiology, Germany - Olavius geniculatus... ... | reverse complement strand
GTCCAAATCTTCACCATCGGCTGCCTGGAAGACTCTAGTTTCAGGAACCGTAAAGCTTTTCCATAAATTCGAAGGGGGTCACCCCGAACGAGGGAGGTAAATGAGAGCAGGGTGGTCAAAATTTGCGATTTTCGGCCAATAACTCGCTGTATCTCAGTAACGGTGTGAGATAAGGCTTAGGTTACTATTAATCACTTATATGAAGTCGTACACTGGCTTTCGATTGCCGCCGAATTCAATGACCTTGGATGACCTTGAACGCCAAAATAGGGGGTTTTATGGATTTTTTCGCGATATCAGGCTGCGCAAGTCTATATCATTCACAAGGAGGCGCCACCATCGCTAACGCCACACGCGCCTATGGCCGAAGTGTACGATGGTCCCGATGGGCCGAGTCCAAATGATATGCGATTTTCGAAACTATAACTACTGAACTGGAAATACTATAGGCTTTCACGCGTCTAGTGAGCTTTGCTCAAATTTCTTGTTCAATTAATGTCTAACTTATCTACAAAAGATCCGCCCACCCAAAGAACCACCCCAGTCTCCGGATGTGCGTATGCGGGTGACACAATACCACCCAGAGTGTCACTCAGTCGTTACAGACGCTCCTGTTTGCGTGTGTACAATACGCCTATGTCTGTAGGTGGTTGATAGAGGTGAACGCGTCACCGTCATTGACTGCAAGTAGCAAGGAAGATTACGACTTAAAGTGTCGACTACTTGACGATGTCCTCAACGTTATTGACCTAGAGAACAGGTGAAAAAACCCAAAATATTAACCTAGTGATAATAGGAATGGTAATATTATTCTGCAGTCATTCTAATAGGCCGCATTAGGCTACGTCTTGTCCGTCCGTCCGTTCTTCAGTCTGTCCGTCTGTCCCATACAGGCTGAAAACTCCCAACTCCAAAGGAAAAATGCATAAAAAACAAAATTGGTGTGAACGTTTCCTAGAGCTGGGGTAACCAGTGTGCCAGTTTTAGTTCCAAAGGGCAGGGATAGGGTTGAACAGCTCTAGGCAGACGGCCGCATAATATGCTGGCACTGCAGTGTACAGTGGCGTAGCCGAGGGGGGTCCAGGGGGCCTAGGCTCCCCCCCAATCCTCCAGACAAAACATAAGCATACGTAAAACTGCACGAAATTTGCCAATTTGGTCAGTTTATTTATGGGAAAATATTTACAATTGTTGCCACCAGATCTCATCTTTTAAAGCTAAAATGCACCAAATTCGATTTCGGCTGGGGCTCCGCCCCAGACTCCACTGGGGAGCTCTCAGCGCTCCCCCAGACCTCCTAGCTGGATTTCAGGGAGTTCTGCTTCTAAGGGAAGAGAGGGGAGGTCAGGGGAAGGGAGAGAAAGCGTGAAAAGGGGGAAGCAAGGGAGTGACAAAAAGGGGAAGGGAGAGAGAGGAAAGATGGCAAGGGCCCCCTTAATTGAAATTTCTGGCTACGCCACTGCCAGTGGACTGAGACATTTTTCTAGGTTAACCAGTTGATTAAATTTCACATGTGGCGGTGTGTCCTAGACTGACAGGCAGGGAGAGACGTGTTGGGGGATTTGACTTAATCTACGATGACGGTCCGGTCTACACAGACGTCTATGATCTAGCTGCCACTGCTGCAACTACGACATCCACTACGACAACTACAGCTACTAGTAATAGTAGCGCTGGCACTACTGCTGGCAGCGGTACATCGAGTATAAGCGCTAGCAGTACAAATACAAACATCAGTACAACCGTCACGGCATCGCTGTCCAATCTCAATTCATTCCTTGGTATAATACGCTTTGCACTAGTAATTATTATAATAATGATACTGGGATGTGTTGTTTCATTTTTAAGCACTTAGCCACCAATTAGTTTGCTTTTGCAGTCACTTATACAGCTTAGTAGGAGACGACTGAAATCGCGGGAGTGGACATCGTGGCACGGTCAAAAATGCCGGGGTGGACATCGCGGGAGTGGACAACGTGGGAGTGGACATTGCGGGAGTGATTGGTAATAGAAAAAGTATGTGCGCACAGAAAAGTCTCAGTTATACACTTAGTAGGCCTATGTGTTGCAGTTATTTATGGCAAATGCGGCAGAAAACGAAAGCTCTCATGTACTGAAAAAGTCAAATGCAATAAAAAATACGCATCGCAAACGTGTGAAATAAAGCACTCGAACAGTTACATTAGTAGCAAAGTTCACATTGTCTCTAGTGAAAATTACAAGATCCTAGCTCGCAGTCAGTCTCGTGTACGTATAGCCTATAAGCACTGTTTCTCTTTAACTTGGTGCCGCAATGTCCACTCCCGCGATGTCCACTCCCACGATTTCAGTGCCCCCCTTAATAGCTTAGTTTTTTTACGCATGATGCACGTGTTTTTAGTGGACGAATAATAAAAGTGAGGGCCCTAATATTAATATATATATACAGGGTGAGCAATAAAAAACGTGACACTTTGCTTTTCTCCATATCTTCTTCAATTATTGACCAATTTTCAAAATTCTTTTACTGGCACACTTTGTGCACAGTTTGCAATAACGTGATTATTACATATTTTACCACAGCATAAATGCGTCTCTACACTACCTTGTGAAATATCAATGAAATATGCATATACAACGATACTCACAAGCAAACATCTTGGTAAAATTGAAAAAAAACAGTCAGACCAACATTACAGTGTATGGTCTGTATGACACTAAACTGTGTAGGTATAACACAGTTTAGTGTCATACGAATCATTTATCGCAATGTTGGTCTGGAGTTTTTTTTCATTTACCTAGATTTTTGTTATTGGCATTAGTTTTTGCTTACATTTATATTTCACAAGGTAGTGTAGAGACGCATTTACTGTGTGGCGGAATACATATTTATAATAATCACGTTATTGCAAATTGTCTGCAGAGTGTGCCAGTGAAAGAATTTTGAAAATCAGTCAATAATAGGCGAAGATATGGACAAAAGTAAAGTGCCAAGTTTTTTATGGTCTGCGATGTACATATATGGCATGTTTATTTTTCAGATTAAAGAGAGGTGTCTAATGTCCATGTTACAGTAGACTGATACCCAGAAACTAAATATATTTAAAAAATAAAAAAGATGGTCAATTTGTATAGCTCATCGTCGCGTATACATGCCTCTAATGCGCTTTCGTCACTGACCAGAGTCGCAGGCCACCGGTCGCCCAGCCACCGCGTGCAGCCTGCAGACACAGGCTAGCCCAGCGGCCAGGCCAGGCAGCCCCACTGCTCCAGTCAGCTGTACCAAGGTCCCCATTTTCTGTAACCCACATAATCGGTTACTACTCATTTAACCGACCCCGGAGGGATGGCAGGTTGAGTTGGCCTTGTTGGTTGACTGATAGCTGGACGCTTTACCCACAAAGTGGTCAACCATCAGTCTAGCGCAGGATAGGGAAAGTTCGCCGGCCAGGACCGACGTTCTAACCACTATGCTACGCCACCAAAACTTGTGCAAACTAAATAAGTAAAATTTATTCACTACCAGGGTGAACTAAACTAATGTCAACACATGATATTTTTACCGTTAGGGACCTACCATTTTGTTATTGGACTTAATAAGATTCTACAAAACCGACGGTTATGTCACTATGTGAGTGGCGAATTGTGTTTCAAGTCCGACTCCATTGTGTTCGCCAGGTGTCAGCACTCTCCTGGATGAAGGTTGAGATTTCTGATGGCTTGTCGCTGTTGGTGTGTGTCGTGTTAGGTTGTTTCAGTGATCGCACACAGCAGCTACGTCAGCTGTACAAGACCGTTCAAACGGCGAAGAAACTACAGACTTCAAGCAGCGCTACCGCTGCCAGCTGAAAACTGGAAAAATTGTTTTAATACTTGTATAATCATAGTGTCATTAGCCCGCCCGGAACGGTTATTCTGGCGGTCTTATGTTTTACTGGTAATGTTTATTTGTTTTTCTTTATTTCAACGTGGTATCTCTGAGCTTCCTTGGCCGATCGCCTTGAAAGTTTACCACATGATCACAAGTTGGTTCAGTTTTATACGTTAGGACTAGGTCCCATAATTCGGGAGACCGTACCTCACAAATAATTCTGGGGTAAAACGTGCATAATTTGGAGCGATTTCGGACAACTTTAGAGTTTTGTCCCAAATATATTCCTAACGGATCCAAAGTTGGAGAGACATGTGATCGACAACGATTCCTCTCGTGTCCGGCTAAAATTTCAGTAAACTCTAATCCACTAACAACGAAGTTGGATATGTGAGTTTGGACTCGCCTAAATCGACTTTTTTGGAAGATCATATTTTGGCCTTATAGTGGGTGCTGGCTTAAAATTCATGCGCGCCTATAACTTTGTGGCTATTGGGTAGGAAACTTTTGCACGTGACGTGCCGCGGGGCAGATATGGGGTCCCCTAACATTTTTTATCATTCTGTGATGACAACCGGGGCTTATTTTTCCTGATCACTCGGCAACATGTTGCTGTTGCTGCATGCCAGCACAGTCAGTAACACAAGAGCATTTATGTCAGTTGCTAGAATCAGTACTTTGCTAAAATGATAGCCTACCTGTAATTCGCATGCAGTGTGAAATCGATAGCACTAGTGTACGAAGGATTGTGCAGAATTTCTACGGTTAGGCCTACACATTACAACTCGTGGGCATAGGAGCGTCTTATTATGTTACTACTGTAAGCCACATGACTAAGTGCTGTTTGATCTCTGTTCACTAATGAACAATCAGTCCAATTTATTACGCGTCGCGATGACTATAGGCGTGTCTTTTTCCTATAGGCATAGGCTCAACGCGATACTCTATAGGCCTATAGTTGCCTTCTGCTGTAGCAGACTTTCAAAGTATAGCCTAGAGCGCGCGCGACACCCGACTCGTCATGACGAGTAATGCCGGTGCTATTTATGCTGCAGCATTTAGCCCATTCCCGAAATAGGCCCACGGCCACGGAGACGTGATAAGAGTGTTATGGAAAAAAATCTTAACAATCATTTAAATTGCAATAAACAACTAAAAGTGTTGTAATATACGTTTTGAAAGTAGTCCAACACTCTTAAAGGCGTAAAATGCGTTTGCGGTTCGGCTCTCTTCCAGAGCCTATGCTGGATTTTTGGGAGGAAGGAGGGGAAAGAGAAGAGAAGGAAAAAGCAGGGAAAGTGATAGGGGATGGAAGGGAGTGATGATGATGATGGTGATGATGATGAAGGACGAATTAACTTTAGCCTGGCGTTAAGTCCTAAGACTACAAGGACACGTAACAATAAGCCTAAACAGTGAAGTCACGAAATAGTAGTCAGTGCAATGAGACGTTCTTAGTCATGACTGTAAGACCGGGCAAAAAGTTCGGTTTTCAGTTTGCTGCGAAAAACTTGCAACGACGGAGACGACCGGACCGACTCTGGCAGACTGTTCCAAACCGATACAGCAGTCGCTGGAAATGTCTCGGGAATACCCCCAAAACAAATTCCTGATTTTGCTTGTGCTTGTATGTAAGATTGCCGTGATCAAGTTCATGTGATTTGTGTGAAAAAGAACTGTTTAGTTTATATCAATGTAAGGCGAAATTGTGTTTGTGGAGATATAAAACTGCAAAAATCATCATTAGACTGCACGTGACAACAACGTCTGATGGTGAAAAGTCTGGTTTTTCATGACAAATTCTTGAAGTTTTACAGTTGCAGCCACAAAAACACGCAAAACAATCACATATACATGTGTCTATGGGGATAGTTGAACTTTTACATGTTTGAGCAAGACAGTGCGCTAGCACATTGAGCTTGCAAAATGGTTGCATTTTTGGATCACAAGACGTCTGATTTCATGATCCCATGTTGCTTAGTGCTGACACGATAAACATTCTTCATCAGCGAACCAGATTAAGTTCACCATTGAAGCAGGCTAACAACTGACAGCACCAGTTGAGACTAGCAAAGTTGTACCCGTGACACATTATGACGTCAGCGTTACGTCACGACTAGCAAAGAATATTTAACCAACTGCCATATTTTGTTAAAATATTTTGAATTACTATTTCTTTACCTACAACTGGTAAAAATTTCATGCAAATTGATCATCATTAGTGTGAATTATGAAAGAAAGAAAAAGGGAAAAGGGGTTGATTTTATGAAACACCGTGTATACACTAAACTGAAGAACTATGTTAGATGATGTGAGAAATATAACGTTTATTGCAGTTTTAATGCTTTACTATTTTGCGGTTGTGGTTGTATTAAATCTCAGTAGATGCACAGAAAGATCAATTAAATCCGTAAAGTCAGTCTTGTCAAAAAAGTTTGGAAAATGTAAAACTTCCCCCGCCTATTTTCACTGGCAAACTGCACCCTTAACAAAACTTCCCCCTATTTTTCAGTCCACACCTTTAACAAATTTTTTTCCCTAGAGGGGAAAACCCAAAATAGAGGGAAAAAACGAATCAGAAACTGGGGGAACCTGAGCCCAAAACTGGGGGAGTTGCACCCGATTTGGACTCCAGATTTGGGGAATAGAAACCACTGCGCCTGTCACTTTCACAAAGTAGTGTAGTGACGCATTTACGGTGTGATATAGACCTGTGTCGCAGCCCAAAATCGGCGAAAAATCCATAAAACCCCATATTTTGGCATTCAAGGTCATTGACTTCGGCGCCAATCGAAAGCCAGTATACGATTTTCTATTAGTGATTACTGAGATACAGCGAGTTATTGGCCAAAAATCGCAAATTTTACCCACCCCACCCCTCTCATTTAGCGCCCTTGTTCGAGGTGACTTCCTTCGAATTTATGGAAAAGCTTTATGGTTCCCGAAACTAGAGTCTTCCGGGCAGCCGATGGTGAAAATTTGGTGATTCTAGTTTGCACCGTTTTTGACTGATCCACCCGTATGACGGACGGACGGACAGAATTGCGATGGCTAAGACGCACTGAAAGCAGTAGCTGCTTTCGCGCGTAAAAATCAGTCAATAATTGGCGAAGATATGGACGAAAGTAAAGTGGCACGTTTTTCTCTAGCCTACGCTGTAGTGTAGGCTTACAAACAAATCAAATTTCCCTCGAAGGCGCACTGTTTAATTTCATGAGTATGTGAATCGAAATGAAATTCTATGCTAAGCGGTGTCCGGGCATCCGGGTGTAGCGACACACGAGCCGACTGCCCGGCTGTCGGCCACAAAAAGCATTGCTTTTCTCTGTCTCGTCGGGTGTCAGCGACACACGAGCAGGATGCCCGGGCCGGGTGTACTGGCCGGGTCAAAACGGCTCAAGTGTCGCTGAACGCGGGTGCCCGGCCGGGTGTCCGGCCAGGATGCCCGGCTCGTGTGTCGCTGGCTAAAAGCTTAACCACAATACATCCATGACCGACGGACGACAGACAAGACGACAACCATGCCAATAGCTCGACCGTTACTTAAGTACGGTCGGCTAAAAACAGCATAGTCTGCATAATAACAAAGAAAACGGCATTAATAAATAATAAACCAGCACGTTACATCAGCTTTGCCCACGTGTGTGTGATGAGCTTGGCATAAAGAATCAAAAAGAAATGTTCAACTTTAATTTTCTTTACACTGTAGGCCTATAAATCAGTCGCCACACCAAGCAACAGTATAATTTTGACTGATGACTAACCATTGTTAGAAGTTATATACTGTGACAAAGACTAGTACATTGCAATAGCAGAACAACCGCACGGCGCTCTAGAATACTTATAATGTCGTTGCACAAAAACACACAATGACGTCAAACTGTCACGTTACAAACATACATGTACGCTACGCGCTACAACACTACAACAAAGTAATTCATTACATGAGACACTTTACAGTGGTGAAGTCAAAAAAACAGCATATGTCTTTGGGACAGTCAGAGATTGCTGACCTCGGTAGTGAACTGAAGTAAAACCTATATAGTCATAGGTTGTAACAGCAGCAGCTGAACATTAGCTACGTAAAGGACGTCCTGAATACAGCCTGCATAAAACACTATATTCATCACCCATCCTCCAAGCAGTAATCGAGGAAACAGAAGGGAGAGATTAGTAGGGGAGAAACGAAAAGTGATCCTCATCTTTCATAAAGTGTTTGGCCTCTCCCCGAACAGAACTGTCATTTTTCTAGCAGTTGACCAGTTTGTAGTGTATAATGGAAGAGTATATAACGTCCTGCTTGGGTTTGAGCGAATTGAAGCAACTAGCACCACTGCTGCTGCTGTTAGTTGATGAGCTGGTAGGCAGGGGTCAGGTACTGCTTGGGTACAAGACCTACACGGCCGCTGGTTGTTGAAGAAGCGACCCACCAGCCGAACTCATCCAAATGTCGACTAACAACGTGCAATACCTCAGCGCGTCTGAACGACAGCTCGTCGCCACTAGCTGGCGCTACGCAGTCCCACCGGCCATAATACAAGTTCGCGTAATCCTCAGAAGACCCGTTGTAGTTGTCGTTGTTGTCTGGCGGCAGGACCGGGTCACAAACCTCGTAGATCAGATCATCGTCATCGTCATCATCATCAGCAGCAGCAGCAACAGGGGCAGAAGCAGGAGGCCTTGTTGTAGTTGTTGTTGTAGTTGGTGGATCGGTGGGCTCGATGTCTTCGTAGATTTCCTCGTCGTCGTCATTGTCGTCAGCAGGTGGTCGTGACGTCACCGATGACGTCACGCGGTCGTCGTCGCTCATTGGCTGTTCGTAGTCGTCGCTGCTGGTGCTGCTAACGTCATCGTCATAGCGATTCGCTGCACAAACAACAAACACGCGTGCAGTTCTAGCAGTAGTACCGGTAGTGGTAAATTAGCAGTAGTAGTAATAGTAATTGCTGCTGCTGCTGTTGTTGTCGTCTTTGTCATTGTAGTTTGCAGTCGTCATCAATCAATCTCTATCAAAAGTATTAGTGCTGTTCTTTGCTTGCTTTTGAAGCTTAAACAAAACCGTTCGCATCTAATCTGTTATGGTGCAGTATTTTTACTGCAGTTTTTACGGACAGATGCCATTCACTTTGAGCTGTTGTGTAATACAAAAGTCGTAAAATGAAAATTAAAAAATAAATATTTCCCATCCCTACTTTTTTGCCGGAGTGTAACTGAAAGCAAAAATTTTTAAAGGCCATACCTGGCGTTTTCAGAGCCTCTGCGTTGATGACGTTTATCCATTTGTCAACCTCTTCACAGGACGGCCCGGCAAACTATCACACAGACACATAGAGAGAGACACTTTTTACAGATACATACATAGACACACACAGTCGCACACAGACACAAATGAGACATCTATTAACTCAAGCTGGCAGCCTGTGATTCATATACACAACACACAGCTCAAGCAAACTAGCCAAGGTGGCACCAAGGCTGCATAGCATAGTGGTTAACACGCTCGTCTCAATCGACAAAGTACCTCTATGCCGGGACGGCATCCTGTCTCGATGGGTAACCCACCACTAAGGTCAACTCAACTTTCGACACCTCTTGGGTAGATAAATCTACTACCAGCCTGCTTGGTTGGGGGTTAAGGTGAGTGGCAGGTGATGCTCGGTAGCTATGAGAGCTACAGGCGCCTCAGGCCTCTTTAAAAAATAACCAGAAAGTTCTCAGAAACTTCAAGTCTTCGCCGACATTTCTTTTTCAACTATTTAGTGATTAGAAGAAAAACAGAAAGGGTGAAAATGGGGTGTGTAACTGTGTATAGCTCTTTATGTAAAACCTATCTCAGATCTATGGAGCATCATCTGACATATAGGATCACACGGGGTTATACGCCACCCAACACGGATGAATGCGTCCCGCCTTAACCGCAGCCAAACAGGCTGGCTGGTACTCAACTTGTCTAATCTGGAGTCTGAGCTGAGCTTGGTGTTGGTTGTACACTGAGATGGTTCACCTGTCCGCAGACAGTCACCCATCCGAGCAGTAACTACTCAACAGTGACCCAACTGAGAGTTAAATCCACGATTTCTTGATCGTTAAGTCCAACGTCCTAACTAACTGGTACACCGCCAAGTCACGTTAAAGCATGTTAACTACTAACATTAAATGTACTCACTCACCAAATATGACTTCTCTCCAGGGCAGTTCACTTCAAAGGTAAACTCCTTCTTTGACGTCTGCTCGGCTGACGCGCGTGCTTCGTAACCTGCCACAAAACAGTAACCTCTATTGGACGAGCTGAACTTTGTCCACCGTAAAGAAGAGTAAGCAAAACGCTATATTCAGTTTAATTCAGTAAACGGTTTATTATAGGCCTACTCTGTAAGAACACGGGAGCTCAGGGCCGCAGTTCATTGAACCGCCTGAACCCGCTGTCTACAATGCCACTGCTGTGAACTGAAAATTGAGACATCGATTACTGCTGCCCCTCAGTCTGTAAAAATCGTTCATGTAAGTTTTTGCTGCTTTTTTCTACACCTTTTTGTTTTCGAGTTAGAAACCCATATGGGACAAACAGACAGACAGACAGACAAATGAACGCACAGGATGCAAAATGCGGCCTATAAGACGTCAGACAGTAACACGGGCGGCGTCATGGGTTAAAATGTTGGGAAAGGGCAAAAAGTTCATTTTCAATTTTCCGACAGGCAACTGCAAATTTCCAACAACGGAGATTATTACTAATGATCAAAATTTCAATTTTGCCCATCGACTGCTTTGAAATGAAGGACTTTTAGCCCCATATGTTTTTTTACCAACAGGCTAAAAATTAAGGCTCGCGAACAAAAGCCTAGGTAACAAATGTGAACTGTTGCTTTACCTTGGAGTAGAAAAGAGGCCGTTGGCTTCTTACTGCTACTTTTCTCATAAATGAAGAACATTCCTTCTTTGATGATGCAAAACTTCTTACCACGAACCATCTCGATCACTGACTTGAGGCCTTTAGCAGCTGCAATTAATACATCAATGACAAGGTAATAACACTAGTACACACGTATTATAACCAGTGTTTAAATTGTGAAAAACTAGCTGGGGTGGTTGAACTTATCGACGGTCAGAGTCCAACCAAAATTATGATGTAAATCCTATGTATATATAGGGTGGGCCAAAAAAACTGGACCTGTTTGAGCGTTGATAACTCAGCGATGGTTAGTGGTAGAAAGACGTGTTAAACGTCAAAAGTTTCAGAAGGCTGTAAAGAATAAAAGACAAATTTGCATAGTGAAGCATTTTAATATTCTTTGCCTAATTTGCATAAATATTCGTCACCCCTGAAATTCTGCCAAATTTGACTGTAACACATAGATTTAACATGGATATTTGAGCAACTCAGTGATGTTTATTGATGGAAAGGCGCGTAATATGGCAAAAGTTTCAAAATTGTGTACAAAAGTAGTGTACAACTTCATGTCTCAGCATTTAAATACTGTTTGCCTGATTTACACAAATCTGCCCCACCCCTAAAATCATGCTAAATTGGAGTTGGAGTTGGACTTTATACAGGCTACACATACACATCCAGGCTACAAATACACATCAAACCAATAGCGGCACAGCCCAGAGGAAATCTATTTCTTAGTAACAGCATTTATTCGATCAAAAAAACATACAAACATTCTCATCACTAATCAGATGACATTGGCTTGGCAGTGTAATGGTGAGTGACAGTTATGACCGTAAGGTCGAGGGTTTGACTCCCGGAGTCCCGGTCGGGTCGCCATTACTACCTGGATGGGTACAAGTATATAACCAACACTAAGGTCAACTCAGCCTTCATCCCTCTGGGGTAGATAAATGGAATACCGGCTTGTATGGCTAAAGTTAAGGCAGAGCACGTTCACCTGTGTTGGGTGGCAGCTGCTGTAGCACTGTGTAATCCCATATGGCAGGTGACGCTCGGTAGTTTAGCGATGGGTTTCCCATAAAGAGCTATAGACAGCCTTTAACCTTTAACGTGTGTCTGATATACGTACGATGTTTTCTGACAAGGAATCCACTCCAGACACAGTTGACAAACGCCTCACTGGCAGACACGCTGGCCTGACACGGCTCCAGTACTGTTCAAAATATTCAATTTGCAACCGTCAAATATACTTCAAATGTTGTGGCTAGTAAAATAAAAGATAAAATTCAACTGTAAAAAGTTTAATGAACTCAAAAACATATCAGCTCGGTTTTAATACACACAGAAGATACATTCATTAAATTACGAACACCAAATGTTCAAATCATGTTATCAGCTGAAGAATCAGCAATCAACTTCCCATGGTTCCTACAAGATAAGTTAAAAATTGCAATCTGCTTTTATACGATTGCAATGTGAACAAGTTCAATATAACTGTAACTGCCACAAGCAAAAAAATATAAGCAAATACAAACGTATAGAATGCAAACCAAAATGAGTGATAATCTGTTCACCTTCAGCGGATCCAAAAGATGACTCATGTTGTACGTCATCTCCAAGGACTGATGATTCGCCTCAACATTTCATAAACAAACCCACTTAACTAGAAGCAATGATCTTCAAGTTACCTGCCTAATTAATTAACTACATAAATTACTAATTATTTAGTTAACTAATCAATTGAATTAAAACAATAGACATCTGTCAAAAACAGTCCTTAAACAAAATTCAAGTATCACCATCACCGTTTTTTTGTTTATACACATTCCTGTTAAAAAGATTCATCAAAATCTGCCTACAACTGTTCAGCAATTCTCTTCTTACTTTTGGCAAAATTTGACCAAAATCTGTTAATAACTGTAGAAGTAAGAAGAGAAAGAGAAACAGGCAAAAAGACGAACAAAAACATCTTTTATGTTCAAAAACTGCTGAACTGACAACGATGCAGTTCCCTGAATGCTGACAGATTTTTCGAAATAAGTAAGTGAATAAGAAAACAGTTTATTAAATATGCCAGACGCACATGCTTACAATAAAACACATTACCAGACTATACACTTATTTGTATAAACATTACAAGTATTACTCACCACCTGAGTCATCACTGCATGCTATCTGTTTTCTCTGCAGTCTCAGCGAGCCTGTTGACGTTGTAGTAGTAGTATTTGTTGTAGTATTTTCCTGTTCGTCGTTCAAGTCAGACTGAAACTGGCGCAACTGTGGATAATGATCTTGCAAAGCTTTGATCTTCTTCAGTATTGCATCTTTCTCACAGCACACTGCACTGGAAAGCTTCGCATCTTTCAGTGTCATCGTGAGGAATGTCTCCACGTCTGTCATGGCATTAACACGCAATCAACGTCATCATCATAATCATAAATGTGCCATCATCAATGGGTTCAACATGGTCCAAAATAAACTATTCAACAATAACAACTATCCAGGGGTAGACTTAATAATATAAAAAATAATAATTCTTAACAGAGTAACCTAATTGATCACCGGAATAATCTAATTGATGACATATTTGCAAGTAACTATCCACACCAAAGCACTTTGTCTGTGTCTGTGTGTATGTGTGTGTGACTGTCTGTCTCTCTGTCTGTGCAGTGCACATCACAGTGACATCACAGTGACTCATAATGCAGTGGGGCAGCAAATAACATCACAGTAGCAATGACGTCATTAGATTACCAGCAGACTGTGCATTATCTGTGACGTCACCAGCTGCAATACGTCACTGCCTACTCAAACAGTAGGCCGTGAGTGTGTGCTGCGAGAGTGCCATAGTTAAGCCCATAACTATTAACATTAGAAAAAAAAATTTTACTTAATATTATTCTTTTAACTTAGAAATAAGCAGAATGCAATTAAATTACTACTTTGTGAAAAATCATTTATCAGAGATAATATGCACTCTCACAAACGCTTTCTACACTGTGTCTCAAAAAACGTCACCCTTTTTATTTTTATATCTTTGTCAGATTTTGTTAATTTTTCGCTGGCACATGATCCAAGAAATTTACAACATTATTTCAAGAAGCATTTCAATAAAGTGTCAAATATTGTTGCCAGGCAATGTCCACAAACTATTTTTGTCACTGGGGTTGAAACTAATCAGCACAAATTTGGCTTAAAGCAAAAATGGGGTAAAGGCATCAAAAACCTCCCAATATACTCTAATAAAATTACATTCACTGTCAACATCAAAAATGCCTACAGTACTGAGATAGTTTAATACAAAATGTAAATAAGTGCTCACCACAAAAGTCAGCCAGTCTCCAAATTAGCTCAATTAGACACTGCAAAGGCTCAAGGGATAATTTGAAGTAAGATTTCCACAACAACAATTATTAATTTTAATGCCACAGTCTGGAAAAGATAATATAGTAAGATCGCTCGCAAGACTAATCGCCGGCTGATTTCGTCATGTCTCCATCCATAAGCATTTAAGTCTTGATTGGCAGCCAGCCCAGCAACTCATGTCACTTTAGAGACACTTGCCCGCCCCACTATTATCAGCACTATCAGCACGTTTTTATCAGCTTTATGGACCTGGAAGTTATTGGTTGTTACAAGCACTTCATGCGCACATGCGCATGATGCACGACTCAATTTTGAAAATTAAAAAAAGCACAATAATAAGTTCAGATCGCCAATCTGAGAATTTTGGACAAAAATCGATACCTTCAAATCGGCGATCTGAAAATGTGTGCAAAAACTGATACGTTCAGATCAGCGATCTGAGCATTCCAGGGATAGTCTGCTGGTGTGCTGCTGTAAAGACGTGTCTGCTGCAGACACATGTGGTCAAGGCAGCTGGCCAACTGACGACTTCAACCCCAACAAGATATCATGGGTTGCGTGCAGTCAGCCAACTTTGCAAACTCAAAGCAGTCGAGTCCAATACATCACCAACGTTACACCGTTAATATGAATAAATGTACAAGACATTAGTTTATACACTTGTTAACAGCAACATTTAAGGACTTGCACATCAAAAACAGCAAAAATTACAAAAGGTGATATTGCCCGCATCACACTGACTGTGTGTCAATGTGCTGCTGAATAATATCACCTTTTGTAATTTTTGCTGTTTTTGATGTGCAAGTCCTTAAATGTTGCCATTAACAAGTGTATAAACTGATGTTTTGTACATTTATATTTGCTGTTTTAGTACTAAAATACTGTTTTTCCTACTGGTGGTCAGTTACAAAGATATTGCGCTTCAGATATTTCTTACAGTAACCAAGCCACTTATAACGGTTACTTACTACCTAATAGCATGACCACACGTGTTATTATATATTTGCTTCACCCTCAAAACCCTTTGTTAGATGCAAGAATCTCGGAAATATCTCGTACATATGTCGAGTTGTAGCCTATTTTGTCCCAAATTTCGTTCCAACTGCAATGAGGGTCAGTCGGGGTAAAATTCGATTGGCAGCATTCGCTGGCCCATCCCCGAAAACCCCCATATAGACACAAAAATCTCGCAGATATCTCTTACACAGACCGCGTTATAGCCAATTGTGTCCCAAA
>Ga0209367_1007194_pt1 | contig 15349 bp, 9 predicted proteins | sample WorMetLIZISLAND2_FD_187412 | JGI IMG/M metagenome (GOLD analysis project Ga0209367, IMG submission 187412) | Marine gutless worms symbiont microbial communities from Max Planck institute for Marine Microbiology, Germany - Olavius geniculatus... ... | reverse complement strand
GTGCTAATGTCTAGTTTAACACCACCCTCTTACTGTCATATGTAACTATTGTCTGTTTTTGCTTTTATTGTTGTCTGTCAATACCTGTCTGTCTTGTCTTGTCTTGTGTTTCTATGGGCCATGCTGCCTGAAATAAAAGCGATTGATTGATTGATTGATTGATATTATCTGCGGTGTTAAATGGCGTGTTCAAGTGATTTGTTTAGCACGAGCTACGTCAGTACTGTAGCCAATAGCCAGTGACATTACACTCCATGTTGCATGTTAAACGACGGGTAGGCCCTTATGAGTGATAAACAAGCTTATGTAGCTTACTCTAAACTGTGGTTTTATACACTTATTCCAAGGATGGCGACGGTCGGTCGTGTAGCCTGCACTGTCGTTCGTTTGGTCACGCATCAGGCAAACGTCAAGCTAGCATCGAGCAATTAGAGCACACGTCGTGCACGTGTATTTTGAATACATTTGCTTGATGTTTGCTTGATCGTGCAAACGGGGTATTATTAACCGTTTATACTACTGCAGACATAGCCAGTGCGAACGCGACCGTAAAATAATCACAATTACACTAATACCGAATTAAACCTATCAGCTCAACCAGCCGTGACAAAAACCACATCCTTTCATCATTGCCGCATCTCGCATCTCGCCTCTGTATCCTTTCAAAGAATCGATGACCCCATCCCACTAAAAAATCTCCAAGGCGATTATTTATTTGCAAAATACGTCCAAGGCACCGAGCATAAGCCCAGAATAGTTACTATCTTAGCATTTGGATTCTGTTCGTCTTTCGTCGCAAATGGACAACGCTTTTAAACAATTAGCACTTCTGTTGACTCGGGTCGGCGATCACAAAACGTGACACTTGGGCCCAGTAGGCTACAAATACGACTTGCGGACACATTTATCACGGCATGACGTTCTCACTAATCCGGGCACGAGCCATTAGCACTGTGGATACTACCAGCTGCAATAGACTGAAAAGTCGATCTCGACCGATCATATCCGATCACGAATTCCTGCATGTAAAGTCAAATGCTTGAGGCATAAATCGTCCGTCTGCAGATCTCAGTAAAAGTATACAATGTCATGCGCCTTTTAGCATGACATTGCGTAAAAAGTAACTATGGTGTAGGCTATGGCTTCTAATAGGAAACCTCTCACAGAACTACGGAGCGTCACCTGCCATATGGGATCACACAGTGTTAACTGCCACCCGACACAGGTGAACGCGCCCCGCTTTAACCCTAGCCAGACAGACCGGTACTCGATTTACCTACCCGGGAGGGATAGAAGGCTGAGTTGACCTTGGTGTTGGTTATATATATACGTAAATGGTTTACCTTTCCGCAGATAGTCACCCATCCTAGTAGTAACTACTCAAGTCCACGACCTCCCGATCGTAAATCTAACACCGTACCGTTACATCACCAAGCCACTAACGCAGTGTTCAGTCCATCGTCTTGTCTGCAGATGACATTTAGCTGTTAGCACCAGTGCAAGTGATTGCCTGCAAATGCCCCGTCCTTAAAACGACTTCTAATGTGTCGAGTGGGACGTAAAGGCTTTAAAACTCTACACATTCACTCTCTGGTGGCATTTAGACTTAATCCCTTTCTAGTTTCTTGTCCGTTGTTTGTGTCTAGACGCGTCGTGGATTCAAAAAGTAGGCTGACAGGAAGTTGCAATTTTCCGATTGAATTCTGACAGACATTTGTAAAACTCCCATAGAGGAGATAATGTGTGCTCAAAATTTTGATTTTGTTTTTATTTTTTTTTAAATGAAGATTTTTAGCTTAAATAGTTTGAATGAAAAATTTTCTTTTATAACGTGACGGCCGTCCGACTATCTATGAACTTACTTATTGTTAATTTTAATTGAAATATAACCTTTACGCCCTAGCGTTGTCAGTCATCGCAATAACTGAAATCAAACCATTTTTTGCACTGGTTTCTGTGTGATAGCAATATGCATCGTTTTCTTTAGTCTTTACGCGTTTTATGACCTTGGTCGACCTTGATCTTTTGACTTTCTGCAGTGAAAATCGAGGCAGGTCGGATCGTTTTTGAACTGGTTTCAAAGCTTCCAAGTTTCAACTATTCCGTCATGGTGGAGGTGTTATGGGCGTACTGTCGATGTTTTCTTTTGTATATTTTGCCACTTTCTGCATGCGGTTGTTATTACTTACTCACATGTACTTTCTTACTTACTTACTTAGTCGGCATTTAGCTGAGAACGTGTAAACCTGAGTTTGTTCCCAATGCCTGTAGCTCTACTAGGTCTAATGCTACTACACGTACATGCATCAATGTATCCACTGCTTTCTATAGACCTAATAGGAGCCTCGGGGTATTGCTGCATCGCGTGAAAATAACCCCTTAGCGGCAACACGGTGGCACATCGGCGCAACATATAACCTAATTTTCTTGAATTCCAATCTCCACTTTCCCTTGACAACCAGTAAGACACGCACAGAGTCAATTACGAACACTGTCAGCAATAATTTCATTTCGATCAGATAACAATGTCTCCGTGACACACCTTTTCTTTGCGGATACTCATAAGCCTACAGTATTTTTTAGGTCACTTCCAGGCTTATCAGTCACCAGGCCACAAATTACGCACGTATAGACCTCATGCGATAGCCTGAAATGACGCCGATGAGCATGAACAGATCACACTACGTGTGCAACAAGTAATTTGAGAAGCTCACGCGACGCGCGATAGCAGCGGTCATGCCACTTTGGCAATCACTGTACAGCATGCGTTGTTAAAATAATAATAATTTTATAAACAATTTACTTTTAAAAGGTGTGTCGCAACCCGAAATTGCAAAAATACTAAAAACGCGTATTTTGGGGGTTTAAGGAGGTCATTCAAGGTCATCGATGTTGACACTCATAAGAAACGCGTCACTAGAGCTTGTTATCATAAGCAGGATGTCTGTGCCTATCTGCAACTGTTTTCATATTAGACGAGGCAATATCAGTAAAATAACCACTTTTTAGAGGGGTATCCCTCTTTAGCGCTCGCGTGCGCAGGCCTTTTCAAACCTAAGGGGTCGGCATTTGAACTGCTAAAATCTGCGTTTAATGCTGAAAATTTTATGCGCAGGTTGTCTTGGTCTATTTTCAGGCATTTTGTTGCAATTCACTCTTGGAATGTGCGCTGCAGCCCAAAGTTGCAAAAAATTTCTAAAAATCTTCTTTTTGGGGCTCAAGGTCGTTAAAGTCATCGATGTTAATAAAATTAAAAAGCCCGTGACCAGTGCTTGTTATGATGAGCAACATGTCTGTACCCATCTGCCCCTGCCTGACCGTTTTCACACTAGAAGAGCCAATAGCTGCAAAATAACGTCTTTTTAGGGGGTACCTCTATTCGACGCCCTCCTTCGAGGAAAACCTCTTCACCCAGGGGCATGAAATTTTGTCACAATGAACTAGAGTCCTTGGGGCAGTCAACAGTAAAAATTTCGTGATTTTAGCTTGCTCCGTTTTGATACATATCACGAGTGTGACAGATAGATGCCTAGCCGATGGCTAAGTCGCGCGATGCATAATAAAACGGTTAGAGTGGGATTCCATGTGAGAATGTTAAGTTAAAATTAACCATGACACTTCAAAATTTAAACGAATGAATAAATGACTATTAAAAGAAAAGTAAGTAAGAAAGTAACTAAGTGAGTGACATTATGGGCGATTATTGCACTCCTGACATTATGGTGAAAGACAGAGAACAAACTTCTGAACTTTATTATGCTTGCACAAAAATGAAAACTGCATAAGAAAAGAACAGAACTGTCTTGAAAGTAGCCGGACATTTGTTTCAAATAAATAAAAATGTTTTTGACTTGATTGTTAACCATTCTGGCGTCATTGTTTTTCACAAAAATATATTTTAAAAATTTGCTTTGATGTTGGGGTATATATCGATATACCCACGTCGGTAACCCATGGTCAGAAACGGCACAGGTAAAGTACCGTTATAAGATTCGATGGTAAAATTCACATTGTGTGTGTGTGTATAAAAATGTGGTCAAAAGTCAACTAAAACGCTGCCAACACTTTTCAGTGATTTTGACCAAAGCTTATATATAGACAGCTGCATTTTTACAGCAGAGTAGCAATCGATAGTAAAAAGCTGTTTCAACTCTTGAGTTTAAAAATTTTTTAAGATATTTTATTTTGGCCATTGTGGCAACAATAATTTTGATTATCAATTTGTCATAATCATCTGTCCGTTGAATAACGCTGCACAGTTAGTTCGGATTGTGGCTGCGACATAAAATGCGCACTATATTTGCTATAATGGCGATAATAGGCTAATCATGTTTGCTCATTCGCCACAAAGGTAACATTCACATAAAATAAAATCATAATAAATGCCCGCGTTACGTACATGCGTAAGTTACGAACTTGACGACTTATGATTTAAATGCATATTCGAGCTCATGCAACAGGGCCTAAAACCATTTTGTTTCCTAGAGGAGAAATTGCTCTCAGAAGAAATAACAAAGCAAAGCATTCCAATCAATGTTTGTAAACCTACAAATCGTAAAAAGGTTATTTAGCTACTGGTCGATGTGATATTGTGAGCAAATTTCACTTTCTTGCGATGTACTCTGTTTTCGACGTGTTAGCCACTGCAAATTGCCGTTAAAGTGTGTGTTTTTTTATAGCTGTGGTTTTGTAGATTTATGGCTGAAAGCGCCTGCAAAACAGACGCCTAATTCTTAGCACCGCGCGGCTTCTGCGCTCTTTATAAGTGCTATTACATAACTGTGATTACCCAAGAGCGACGACGAGCCAGTGCGATATGTGACAGCGATAATCTATGTACTAAAACCACGGTTTGGAGTGAGATACTGTATATTTACCTTCGCTAAGGAAGTAATGTTTTTGCCGGTTTTTGTTTGTTTGTTTGTTTGTCTGTGAGTCAGCAAGTTAACTCAAAAAGTTATGGACAGATCTTTCTGAAATTTTGAGGGTATGTCGGGCATGACACAAACTACCAGTGGTATAATTTTGGGGGTGATCCGGCAGGAATCCTGGATTCTGGATCACTTTGAAATTTTCGTTACCATTGCGTTAAAGGGGAAATAAGGGAACCGCTAACAAAGCGAATATGGTGACGCCATCTGGCGAACAACATTGTCTTGGCGGAGGTACCTGCGGGCTATGACTACTTTCTAATATAAGTGAACGGATAATGCAATATAGCCCAGACAGTGATTTAGCGTACCGGTGCAGTACACTAGTCTTATTTCACGATGGCCGACGGTCGGTAGTGTAGCGTACACTGTCGTTCGTTTGGTCACACATGACTGCACCGGTGGAGATATCAACCCGTTATACCACTCCACTACAGACATTGTTCTAAAGACAGAAGATAGACGGTACAAGTGCGACCTTAAGTTTAACGCTCACATAATCAGTGGCGGTTTTAGGCCCGGGCCGGGAAGTCACAAAAAACCCCAGTTTTGCTCTAGCCTGCCAAGTTTTGTGGCCACCTATGATTTTTTGCAAAGATAACAAATATCTGATTTTTGGCGTTTCCGAACTGTAGAAAAGTGGGTAAATTTGCGGCTTTCGTTAAATGTCCAGAAACCAAAAGTGCTTCAGCTGTGCTTCCTGACTCTATGACCAGAAACTCTGCCTCTGGACCCCGCTGGGGGTTTTTCCCCAGACCCACATTATAGGCTCGCTCTACCGCGCTCGCCATGGGGCCGTGTCCCCTCCCCCAGATGTTGCGGGCTATAACCGCCACTGCACAAGATACACCCTGGACCGTGTTGAAACGGGCTTTACATTTCATGACTGTGATGGACGGCGTGTTCTGTTTGCGGCTCGCCTGTGACAGACCCGAGACGTTTCAGTCGTCGCGCTTGACTGGTGTGAAACTATGAGCAGTTGTATAGGCGCGTACAGAGCGACGTAACTGAACTAAACTGGACTCAACTCAACTTAACTGACATGGTTTAATTTTTTTGACGATAAGTAATACACTACAGTCGGCACCGTCTAACGGCGTCGCTGACTACGTAACTACGCACACACACGCGTCAACCAATAACCAATGGGCTCGTCCTGCTAGCCTACTGGTCAGTTCGTCAAAAACTACACCGTTTCAGTTCAGTTACGTTACGTCGCTCTGTACGCGCCTTAAAACTGCAAATACTGCGGCCAGGGATGGGTGAACAAAGCAGGTCATGGAATGAGTGCTTCTCTACATAACTGCGATTATTTGCCGAAGATGGCAAGCCGGCGCGATGTGTAATGTTTTAGCTTTAAAAACTGTTTTTATTCGCAGATTCAAAGTCAAGAAGTTGACGCGATGGTGCGCTTGAAGACGTTCACAGGACTGGCACTGTGCGTCTTCGTCGCCATGGCAACGTTATCATCATCTTACTACGTCACGGCTGATGAAGCGGCGAGCGATTCTGCTTCAGCAACCAGCTGGTTGGTGAGATACTCTGTAGGCCTATAGTTTACTGCACAACGCCGTCATCGCTGATGCCAGCGAGCTATAGTTTTCTATCTAACGCAACGCACGCAACGAACGCACGCCAGATATTATGAGTTGAGTTGAGTCGGCGTCGTAGGTGTGAATTGGTCCTAAAGGCCGATTTATCTTTGCGTTTTGGCCGTTGTGTGCTTGCGTCAGCTGCGTTCGCTGCGTTAGTTTGATTGCGTGTTTTCTTTATCACAAGTGCTTCGGCGGCGTTAAAAAATGCACGAGGGCCTTGCGTTGCATGCGTTGCGTTGGATGAAGACTATAGGCCTTATTTTATTACACTGCCAGCATAATCGCATGCGCCGATCTGTTACTTCGTATTTTGTATATTATGTGTGATGTCATGTTATGATGCTTTATTAGCTATATGTAGTTACTACTTTGATGTTTGTATATCTTTTAGCCATTGGCTATCGATTTTACGCGCGAGAGCTAGCATAGCACCTATAGCGCGTATTAGCTACGGTAATTCTGTCTGTCCGTCTGTCACGACCCGGTACCAATTTAAGACCAGGTGAGATAGAGATTTCGGGTTTTCACCTTCTGATAGACTACTGTCTGTAGTATTTCGTGACAAAATTTTCTCCCGCTGGCTAAAGGGGATCTCTTCGAACAAAAAGGCGAAAGAGGGGCACCCACCTCTTTAAAAGCGTTATTTTACCGCTATAGGCTCGTCTAACGTGAAAATAGTTGCAGATAAGCACAGACATGCTGCTTATCACAACAAGCACTAACGTCGAGCTTTTTAGAAATGTCTACATCGATGTCCTTGAATGACCTTGAATCCTAAAAATAGCGGGTTTTAGTGAATTTTTCGCGATTTCGGGCTGCGGCACGCATTTCAAGAGTGAATTGCGCCAAAATGGCTGAAGACAGACCAAAACAACCTTATATGAAATTTTTAGCATTGAATTTAAATTTTAGCAGTCTAAGTCCGAACCCTTTACGTTCAAGGAAAGTTGCGCAAGCGGGTATCAAAGAGGGGTACCTTTCTAAAAAGTGGTTATCCGTTGTTGGCTTGTCTAGCGTAAAAAAAGTTGCAAATAGGCACGGACACGCGGCTTATCATAACAAGCACTAGTGACGAGCTTCTTACAAATGTCAACGTCGATGACCTTAAATGACCTTAAACCCTAAAAATATTGGTTTTAGTGATTTTTTGGCGATTTTTGGCTGCAGAAAAGTGAATTGCGACGAAATGGATAGAGATAGATCAAGATTACTTGCGAACAGGAACTGCTATAGGCTCTTGTGCGTCTCATGAGCATTAGCTCAGATTTTTTGTTATTAAACCTGAGTTGAGTTGAGTTAAGTTGAGTGGCACTTTTCTAAAACTCAGTCCGTGTGAATAAGTACAGTATAAAAGTAAGAACTTAGTGAGTTTTAAGAGTTGATACTGCTGGATTCTTATAGGCAATTCGTAGCTGTGTAAGCTTATAGCTGCTGTTCAAAAATTGTAAATTCGGGCAAATGTGACTGAGTGAGTTTTGGTAAAAGTGTTGTGCCACCAACTGTGCCACCATGTAGACGTGTTTTTATCATACGCATTACGGTTATTGCCCGTCTGTTTGTGAGGATAGAAATTTGCCGAGTTAATTTTTGACTTTTGAGTTTCCGTGACTCGATGTTCGATGCATCATTAACTCAAGTTGCTTTACTCTATTACGGTTATCGTGAGGGTTAAGGTCATAGTAATGCCAATTTATGACACAAATGCACGCAGGTAAGCTATAGCCAGGTGCGATGTATAAAAAAAGTCCTGTTGGCGCATTGGCGTTAAGCTACAGGTAAACCAGAGCACATAAACGCAACCGACTTCTCAGAAGTCACTCCGCGGTAGTTTTATCCATGCAGCGACACTCACGAAGGAGTGGATAGTGTGCTATATCTATGATCCCCTGGCAGCGACGATGAATACTGATTGCTAACAGTAGTTTGGTTTAACGATTTTCGTCCAAGTGCATTAAAACTGCATATTGCCGTAAATTCCCTATCTGCAAAGCACACTCAACGCTTTTTTAATGTAAGTCTACCAGTCGCTGCAGAAGCGTTATTACTTACTTAGCACTTACATGTAGATCCTTCTGTCCTTGACAGGACAATGGGCAGCAAGAGTTCGCCATCTGCTTCTGTTTGTAGCCACAGCCCTGACGCTGTTCCAATCGCTGTTCCAAGAAGCGTTATACATTTGTATTATGCGTATGCACTTGGGCGTACTGTAGTAGAAATTTAAAAAAAGTTTTCAGTAACTGTTAAAAATTTTGACATTAAGCCCCGGATGACGAATGCAACACGAAAAAGTTTTGAACCGCAATGAGGTTATAAAATGCCTTGGTGCCATAACGGTTGAGACGTTGAACTTACAATCAAGAGGTTGTAAGTTCCACTTTCGGTTCAAGTACAATTATTGCAACGATGGGTAACTGTCTGCGGACAGGTAAATGATCTCTGTATATAACCAACTCAGCCTTTCATCCCTCCGGGCAAGTAAATCGGTCTGTCTGGCTGGGGTGAGCCAGGCGCGTTCACCCGTGTCGGGTGGCAGGTAACATTGTGTGATTCCATAGGCCTATGGCAAGTGATGCTCCGTAGCTTTGCGATAGGTTTAGCATAAAGAGCTATAGATAAGTAGGCCTACATGGCTTACACAATGAAAACAAAACATGTTGGGCAAAGCATCAGGAGAACAAAAGCGTCTGGAAATTTTCAACGCGACCTCACAAGCAAGGATTATTATGAGAACATGAAGAGATAAGCTTAAGATAAGAACAGTTGGCATAAGAGAATGTCATAAACCCGTCGTTTGGCTGAAAACCGATGACACGTTTTTCTGCCAAATGGCAACATAACGAGAATCCGATTGGAACGGGTGAAGCCGTTACGTGACACTAGCAAAGCGTCTGAGATTCCAACACAGCGGCAGTAATGCGTAGCGTGGATGTTATAGCGTGCAGAACGACGATATACACTGTGAGGCATAAAACACACCAAAATTTTTTTCATCATAACTCAAAAAAGTGTTTGTGGCCACAATCCGAAAAGATAAAATTTTATACAGCTTTTGTTCATTTCAATGCATATTTTGTCGGTTTTTAATTTACCAGGTAGTGCAAAAGCAGGTGTTGGGTGAGGCGGAAAACTGAACTGCCATTTGATGGCCAGTTGTGTCGTGAATGTGTGTACCAAACATTATTAAAATTGGATAACCTTTTTTCAAATTATGGTAAAAACATTTGGTGTGTTTTTATGCCTCACAGTGTAGTTTGGTTGAAGCATGGTTTTCTACGCAGCAGTAACAGCAGTACCCATCAGTTGGGACATGAGTGAATGAAGCTAAAGAAAAGAACAAAAACTTTTATTTTTGTCACACAAATGCAACTTTACGACAGCAAAATTAGTATCAAATTTGTGCCTAGGAATTTCTTCAAAATTTCAGAGAGGGCAAAAACGTCGAATTTCGCAAACTTTCGACTTTGATCGCCTATATATTTTCGGCACGGAACAAGTTATCGACAGTCAGAAAACAGCGTTTTAAATCGCAGACACTTCGCTAAATTAAGATTCAGTCTCATGAACTTTGGTCTACTGACACAAAATAATTCGTCGGAGATTTTACTCGCTCCATACTACTTTATCGTGTAGGTTTACGCGCGACCACCGCAAAAACGAGCTCCAAATTTTCTGACGAAAGCAACATTTTCGGACAGGCTGAAATTCAAATGGGGTGAGGGCAGTTTTCCCTGCTTTTTCGTGTTACGCCGTTACCAGCACATGGCATAGGAGTGCATGGTATTAAACGCTACTAGTACTATCATGGGACTGTAATGTAGTGGCTGTGATGTAAGATCTTATTCTATACGCTTGTCTCGCCGTCGGTCGGATCGTTCCGTCCGTCGTCTATTTCCATGCTCTGTCAGTCATCTCGCCGCCGCTATCTTTGCACTAGCAGCAGCAGCACCGTCGTCTGCCTGCTGGTCGTTTATTGTCTGAACGTCGTAATAGGCCGCATTACGTCCATTCAAGTATTGCCCGTCCGGCCGTCCGTCCGTCTGTTTGTCTCAACTGGAGTCTGGAAAACAAAAGGCGTGAAAAACCACAACTGATGGTCTGCCTAAACGTCGCAGAGTACCGTGAATCAACTCATATTAGAAAAGTGGCATATGTTAGCGACCGCAAATATTAATAGGTTGACAAATTCATCAAAATACAACCTTTGTATTCTTTGTTATTGTTGACGTTTCGGCAACAGCTGCTGCCTTTGTCGGAACGACTGTCCACCACCACCAGGTGTCGCTGTGGCGAAGAGTAAGTAATCATAGATGCGTGGAAGTTGGTAAAACCCCTCGTCTCGGTTCATCGACTTGTCTTGTTCTTTCCTGATGTGTATCACTTCCCTGATCCACCGGTCCATTCTGTTGCTTTTTCTGTCGATCACATTAGCGCGGACCCAGCCTATGACGTGGTTGAGAGAGATAGCGTGATCTGTGACTGCCGACTTGTTTTGCTCTGTTGCGGGAGATTTACTGGTGCTTCGAGTGTATGCCTTCATATCACGTTGTGTAACTTCCTGTCGATGTTCCCGTAGCCGTACCCCAAAAGCTCTTCATGTTTCTCCAATGTAAGTTTTGTCGCAGTTCTTGCATGGTATTTGATATACACATTCACAGGCGTCATGATGTCTTCGCTTGTCCTTTGGATGTACGAGTAGACTTCTTAGTGTCTGGATTGGTTTCATGGCTGATGAAATACCATGTCGTCTGTAGGCTCGGGTAACGGTTTCCGACAGGCCATGTTCATACGGTATAACCACTGTCGTCTTGTTCTCCGCTGCTTGATGCGTGGCTAATTTCCGAGTGACCTTCTTCTGCTTGACTGTTTCCATTTATCTTTTGACCGCTCCAGTCTGGATACCCACAATGTGTGAATGCCGTTTGGATGTGGTGCTCATTCTGTTTTCTATTTTTTTTCTGTTACGATGTTCCTATTTCTGTCCAGAAGAGTTCTAGATCAGCTGATGTCATAGGCTAAGCAATTTCTCTGATCTGATCTTAGCAGTTATCCTCGGTGCTCAGATCCAATATTGTCGTTACTGTATAACTGCCCTACGGACTTTATTGCCAGACTTTATTACGTGCGTTTTATGCTTTTAAAATTTTTTTGTGTGTTTTTAATGTCGTGCTTTTGTTGTTGTTAAAACATAGACGTACAAAATTATAAATTTGATGCATTTTTCATGGATAAATGGTTGCCTTGTGTGGTTTGTGGCCTTGTCAGAGTTAGACATACTCCATTTCCTGTTTTGGAGCAGTATTATTGACTTTATTTGATTCGTATTGACGGTGCTTTTTACTTCAGTGAATACGGTAGTTTAATGTTTTTATGCATATATATAACGTGTTTTATAAAAGTTAAAAAACATGCTTTATGTTCTTTGCAAACTAATGTTTTTAACATTTGCGGTGTAGGTAATGCAATACAATTTTTTTGATAAATAATATATTAGATTGCGATGATGATGTTGATAGTATTGACACTTAGGTCGTTACTGTGCAACGTGCATATAGGGGAAGAAGAGGAAGCAGATATGATACGTCAGTTGCGGGCGGTCGCAGAAAGGTTGCATCTCAGCTGCTCAACGTGCTCGCCAACGATCTTAACAAACCGTGAGTAACAACCATGTAATTGCCGCATGTAAGCCGCGCGGGAAACAAGACAGCCTACTGAAACGTTTTTGGAAAGACCACGGAATGTATTTAACCGTAGGTCTGGCGTCGCACTGGCCATGCGTCACAGACTCAGTGGTCTATCCACCTACGGGCTCGACGGCCATGGAAAAGGAGATGAGCACCCCGCATACGCTTTTTCTGGAGTGTGGCACTTGCACCTTATGGGGTGTTTACACGATCCAGCAAACGTCCAGCATTAGCACGTGTATTTTGAATACATTTGCTGGAAGTTTACTTTACGGAAGATATGTGGTGACGAACAAGCGCGGGTGCTAGGAGAGAGAACGGATGCTGCCATCCGTCAACTGCCCACTACGTACACACAAGTGCACCGACAACTGTATTGCGTCTGATGTGTTCTCTGCTGTTTTGGCGCTGGCCGTATAAGTAATCATTTATGCGTCACGTGCGTCGTTTTCACACGAATTTTGACGTCTGATTACTTTGACATTTTATTTTTAAAGCCCAAAATAATTTGTACACCAGTTACTCCTTGCCGATGAAAATGTAGGCTATACGCCTCCACTTATTTGGTTTTTGTTTTTTTTTGTTTTCGAGTTTGAAATCTTTACCGCACAGACGGACAAAGAGACAGACGGACGGACATGCTTCGTATTGCGTTCTATTAGGACGGCCGCGTGAAAAAGAACACGCAGATCGCGACAGCGTCAGTAGGCGAAGAGCAGCACGGGCGCTTTTTGTGTCACTGTTTTTGCTGATAATTGGTAACGAACAATAAATTCAAGCTCCAAGTTTAAAATATTTGATGCTGCAAAACGGTTTGAGCTGAGCAGGTTTAACGCTGGTCTTTGAGCGTTGAGTATTCGCGTCAGCTGGTATTCGGCTTCGATTAAAATGTCTAGGTTATCTTTTGTACGGAATACCGGCCATCCACGGAACCAGTCAAGAAGTCTGTATAGACAGAGAGTGACGTAATAACACTCAAGATGTCGTACTATCGGATTGTGGCGCTAAAACGTGACAACGCCTACCGCGTCGACAGCTAGTCAGCCTATAGTTGCTGTGATTCACACTATTGTTACTGAATATTGCAGTACAAGCGGCTTAGACAAGTGCAACGATGACGCTGTTCCAAGAAACGCCGCCCAATTCCCGTCTGCAATCAAAACGAATGATTCAGATCCCTACATCCACATTGCATGTGCCATCCATTTGTTGCTTGTTGTAGGCCTATTACGTTATTGCAGTTTCACACGCGTTGACTTTTATTAACGTTGTAGGCCTATGTTTAAATAATTGCTGTCTGTTTTCAAATCCACATGACCCAGGGCGGCGCTGATCTCCGTTTTCTTTGCTTTTAGCCAAACACCAGTTTACACTGCGAGACCACGGATACGGAGCTAGTGCATTGCGCGGTGTGTTTGTTTACGCCCCATTTTCGTCTGTAGGCTTATTCAGCACCTGCCCGCTGAGGAAGGCTAGGCTGAGTTAATCTCGATGGCTGCTTACATACTGAAATGGTTTACTCGTCTGCTGACGGTTACATGGTTCTAGTACGCTATCGCAAAGGGCCGACATCGAGATAACCTAACACTATCTCAACCTTTGGGATGGCCGCCTCCCTGTTACCATCCAAGTACTAACCGGACCCGGCGTAGAGTAACGTCGTTGATTCGGCACGACCTGTTGACTACTGTAGACACGCCAGCATCTTGCATAAAGCGTAGACTTATTACACGCAATTCTTTTTGCCTCTTTTAGGAAATACACAAACAGCTCGCGATGGGGAAACGTACTATCGATTGTGACATGGGCCTAAGCACACGCCATTGTCGCTGGTGAGTCCTTTCTTGTAACTTGTGTGGAAAGCTGCCGTTGCTTTAACGAGCTGCTATGTGTGAAATAATGCCACGGATACAGTCGAGTGTGAGACACCGAGGAATTTGTAATTGTGAACAGGTTAAACGAGAAACTTCACTCGCTTTGATTTGTTTGGGTGTCGACAACAAATCAAATCCACATCAGATCAATCATAGAATGATGTAATAAAGGTTTTAATGCTTTTTACTCTGTTACTCTTTACGTTTTAAACGTTTTTTGTTCTCACGGCGTTTTTTATTTAAAAAAACATCTATTGATAATTTAACCGAAAAGTTTAAAAAACACTTTTAAAACCACAGCAACAAATTAATGAGCCATGATGGTAATAGTTTGTTTTGTTAGTCTAGTAATACATGTTTTTATGACCACACCGTTGAATATTGAAATTAAATAAAGTACTGTTTTTTAAATTTTGGCTATACTGCATTAACAGCGTTAGACCTTAAATAAAAGGTTGAACAAATTAGAGTTAACGTTTTTGTTTAACATTTTATACGTTTTTAAAATTTATGTCACGTTTTCCCCTACGTATTAACGTTTTTTGGAAAGTTTTTACATCCGCGCGATTTGTTGTCAAACGGGTTTGCAACATATCGATACAGTGGAGTTCGGGTGTACTTGAGCGACGTGTTACTAAACGGAAATTAAAATGTACAGAAGCTTGTTCTGTAATCGGGACTGCGATACCCAAGCACGAGGCCTAAAGACTGTTCAATCACGATCTTTAAAGATATACTAAGGATTTTTTTTTACTTAACCGTGACGTACAATCTGTCATTGTATGTCTTGTTGTGTTTTTTGGCCAATGTGCTTATCGGTTTTGTTATTTCCTGAGTTTCTTAAACTTACAATTGTTTATTTTCTTTGCTGTAATTTATTGTTAATATTATTTGTTATATACTGTGAATATTCGTATCTTGTTATGGGGCCGTCCTTCGTAGAAGGAGGACCCATCATGTATCGATGCTGTCCGTTTGTCTGTCTGTCTGTCCGTCTGTCTGTCCGTCCGTCCGTCTGTCCCGTGCCTCCGCCTAGAGGGAAAACGAAAAGGCCTAGGAAGACCAAAGTTGGTGTGAAGGGTCCCTGGGACACGAGCACCCCGAGGACCAATTTCAAGGTTCCCAGCTGTTGCTTGGGTGGGCCGACCGTACCCGAAAGCCAGCGTGCCTCCACCTAGAGGGAAAACGAAAAGACCTACATATAGGAAACTTGGTAGGAAAGGTCCCTGGGACACGAGCACCCCTGGACCAATTACAAGGTCAAGGGG
>Ga0209367_1007193_pt1 | contig 15351 bp, 7 predicted proteins | sample WorMetLIZISLAND2_FD_187412 | JGI IMG/M metagenome (GOLD analysis project Ga0209367, IMG submission 187412) | Marine gutless worms symbiont microbial communities from Max Planck institute for Marine Microbiology, Germany - Olavius geniculatus... ... | reverse complement strand
TCGCCGACGTAATCAACGGTGCCAAATTTTATCTCAATCAGATCAGGGGTTTTGATTCTGTGGGGGGGTCGAATTTTTGGCTTTCCCATAAGAAAGAGAAGTCGCCGTTAACACAGGGCTTGAACTACCGTTCAGCCTGTGATCACTAATATCAAAGTGCATACATTCTCTCAGACTAAATGAAAATAATCGACTTTGAATGACCTTGGAGGTCAGTACTGCAACAAAAACTGTATAGGCTGTAGCGCGTCTTCCTTAACGACAACTGTTCTACTTGTTACATATATCTCATAACAGTTGCCGGTGTGTTAAATACGGCGTTGTATTTGTCACCATCCATAGTTTAATCTGCTATTCATGAATTTTGTATTTTGATCTACTCCATGGCGCGTGTCCTAAACAGCGACTACATAATACTAGCTTGCATCTTAAGTTTTCTGTAAAATAACCTTGCAGTAGGCCTACTGCTAATTAAACTTGGTCAAATACAGGCACTGAACTAAACACTCACGTCTCATCAATTAACAGCGACATCGTGAATTTAAAAAGTAAGCAGAGCAAGAATTTTCCGACAGACTGTAAACTTCCAACGGAATTCCGACAGAGAACAGCACATTTCAGACTAGAGTGCTCAAAATTTCCATTCTATCCATAATTTCCCCCAAACTAAGAATTTTCAGACGTAAATTTTGCATTTTTCATTTTTGACAAAAATTTCCCGACAATTTTTCGATAGCCCAAAGTTTATGAGGGGGCGGAGCAATTGCTCTTCTGCCCCTCCCCTTCCCTATCTCAGCCACGACATCACTGATTATTAAAGTCCCCTATTCTGATTGTGATGTTCTCGACTGTATTTTGCACTTAGGCCTAAGGCCTGTATGTTAACTTTAAATGCAAGATATATGACAAGGTTTGACAGAGATTTGCGTTCACTGGCAGTTTTCTGCAGGTCCCATTTTTCTATACGCCTCAACTTCATCAACTATTAATCGATTTTTAAAATTCTTTCACTGTCAGAATCAGGAGAAAATGTGTAGGCCTAAGAACAGATCAGTCAGATTCTTGGGCGTCATAATGTTGACCAGCGACGTCAGTCTCCTGATTTTCAACAAAATACCATCACATCTCAAGTGTATCACTATAACACTACCCTGTGAAATGTCAGCGTTTCACTGATCGCGCCACTGGTCAGTGGAGTCGCCGGGTTGAATGCGTCGACCAACAGTAAGCAAACACATTGAACAATTTGATGTGAAAAATGAACTAACTTTAAACAATAATTGAGACAATAAACACTTTGTTTCCTCTTGTTAATTTCTTAATCTGCGTTCTTACAGATTTCGTCTCTTTCAGTCGTTGCTTTTAAGACAGTGACATTTCACAAGGTAGTGTGGCGACATACTTGCAGTGTGGTGGGATCTTCAGTGAACATGTTATTACCAATCTTCTGCTGACTCTGACAGTGAAAAAAATTGAAAGATGGTTAATATTTTGAAAATTAAGGTGTATAAAAATGATGCCAGTTTTTGGCTCACCCTGTAGTTATTGCAGCACAATGACATGAAAAAATCATATGAATATCTCATCGAAAAAACAGGAACAATATAAAAGTCAATGAAGTCTAAGTAAAATGACGTAACTTTTTGCAACAAAGTAACGATATCCGTTGTCTAGCGCCCAAAATGAACAAAATCACTCATACACAGTGTAAAACCCGTCTTGTCATTAAGTGTACAATGCATGTGGCAATGCAGAATACTTTGAGACATTAAAACAGCGATCTTGAAGCAATGATACATCAAGTAAACTAAGGGATCTGCCTGTGGACACGAGACATCATGAAATATTCACGTAGCCTATATAGACAATATGCGCAATTACATCACATGACGTACACTATTACAATATTACAATCATTACATGCACAAGCACTAACTAAAAACAATGTATCAGTAGTCAATTAATATCAGATTGTACAGCTGTAGTGCGAGTCTTGTGAAGCTACAAAAGTTGTGAGGCAAAAAGTTGCAATTTTCCAACAAACAGTCTCAAATTTCAAAATTCCAACAGTCAGCTGCAACTTTCCAACAGAGGAGAATATGGGCATGGTACGCAAAGTTCGATTTTGCCCATAAATTCCTCCGAATGGGGGATTTTCAGCCCCAAGTTTTGTATTTTTGAAATAAAATTTTCGGACAATTAAAATGCCCCCTCCCCTTGCCACGGCACCGAAACTGCAGATTTTTCAGACTACAGCAGAGAAAAGATTCGCTTATTTAGACGACATGTTCTCCGATTCCACTGTTTAAACAAATGTTACCAACAACACTGATGCACACGTGTACAATCTTTTCAATAAAAAACAGCTCGTTGATAAAAAATCAAGTCTTAACACAATGACCACACGAGGATCATATGAAACAGGCACTGAACGACACAGAAACACAACTCTCTAACAATCAACGATAAACACAAAAATGCCAATTATAAAACCAGAATCTGTTAAAAGCTGGCACGGCATCAAACTTGACCACACACACGTATCACGAAATACAAGTCAATACAATTCCAAATGTGGCCCAAAACGGAATGCCTTGCAGCAAAACCTTATAGCACTACTTAATATTACACTAACACATATCCACAAAGCAGCAAAAGGTACGTATCTTGACATGCTTGAAAATGCTGCACATAACTTATCTTTTCACTAAGTCTTCAACGTACATACATAAATGTGTAAGTCAACATTTATGAACAGTGTACTAATGAAATTTAAAAAAAGACGCTGTCAATGTACCATATCGACCGTCGACGTAAATCAGGGAAGTTAACTGGGTTTGGGTCCACTATAGCACGGGTCCGCCAAAATTTACGCCAAAAATCTCTCATCCAATCGTAGAAATGATCTGTCTCAAAAATTCTTCCAGGATATTACACAATCTTCTTTTCATCTTCGTTGTTTTTTGTTCTTTCTTTCTGCCTCAAGAGAACAAGCAGTTGCAGTTTTACTGTTTTACTATTAAGCACAGGATATTTGACCGGCAGCTGGTCAAACAGCTTATTGGCTATTTGACCAACCGGTCAAATATATACGGTCCTCCCAGGGCCAGATATTTGGTCGTATAGGACATTTGACTGGGACTGGCGAAATACCCGGCCATGAGCGGCCAAAGCCCGTAGGTACGATCACCGAATAGCACAAATAGGTATCGGCTAACACCGTGGCCCTCGGCGGTAGCCGAGCAACTGACGACCTCAACCATAATAAGTACTGCATCACGGATCCTTGGACCCCGCTACGTCTTTCTGATGAACAGAACAACTGAATAAGGTCGACATTTGGCCCACACACAAAAATATTCCCCCCATGCCTTGGCCCTTGCCCCCATCTTCAGATTTCGAGCGCCGCCGATGAGGATATTTGACCCATTGCCAGTTAAATAGTCACACTATTAACTCTCAACATACATACAGAACAATAAAGTCCGTAAGCTAATCATGGCAAAAAGCTTTTATAAAGTTTAAAAACAGTTTAACTATTTAACAAAAGTCTAGTTAAACTTTTATTTCAATGTAATCAGAAAAATAGTTTTAAGTTGAACGACTATTTTTAATTAGGCTATAATAAGTTGCATGTCGAATCGGTAGTCTATTTATTTCTATAGGGCCTACTAGGTCTAGTCCGCCTCTACAGCCATTTCTCGCCTACCGTCTTGTCTAACTGTCTGCCTGTTTAAGTAAGTACATGAATAAGTAAGTAAACGCGGTTGCTCGCATGGCATGGTCATGTAGCCTGGACTTACTTAGCTCTTGTTATGAAATAGGCTACGTATACAAAGAAAGAGCGTTCATCTGCCTTAACGCCAGGGAGCAAACTTCCTCCCCGGTTACTCCAGCAGCCTCTTCCACTCTTTTCATTGTTTTTTCCTATTTTTCTTTTCCACTCTCATTTTAAAAATGTCCTAAAGTTGTGCGACTTTCTTGCTATGGCAAACCTTTGCTATGACCTTTGTGATGGCAGACCTTCGCTATAGCAGACCTTCGCTATATTGGGCCATCACCAGTTAACTGGTATAATGTATTACATACGAATGGGCAAATTATACAGACTGCATATAAAATCTATGCTAGCTGATCTAAAACGACAACGCCAGTTGCATCTTTAACGCGCACACGACCATTAGAGTACCTTGTTTCCTGGCGACCGTCTGTGAAAACAGTCTTTGTGGTTCCATCCGGATATTCTCGCTTTTTGAACAATGCAGTATGAAATTCTTTCTGTCCATTTGGGAATGTTATCTGTTTGTCACCGTTACCTTCAACGTGCACAACCGTACCATCAACAAAAACACTCTCCGCAGATCCGTTGGGGAACAAGTACTTGATCGTCTGATCGGGAAACTGGATTTCCTTGGTGCCGTCGATGTAATGCTTTTCCAGTTGTCCATTAGCAAACTGAAATATCTGCAGTCCGTCAGCATATGTAGTGTGCGTTGTCTGTGCATCGGCATAGTAATACAACACACGACCATCCGGCAATATCTGCTTGATATCTCCATTGAAGAAAGCTACGATGATCGTTTGGCCATCTGATGATATCTGTTTGCGGGTCCCGTTGGTAAACAGGATCTCGCGCGAGCCATCCGGACATACACGTTCAACCTTACCATCCGGATGCTGGACTTGGTCATAAGGACGATCACTAACGTCTGTTATCTGCACATTGCCAGACTTCGGAGCGGTTTTTCTGACTCCCGACGAAGACCTTACATCATCCACTGACGCAGTCAGTGGGCTGATTGTCTGAGGCTTCGGTGCATTAATCCGTTGTTGTAACGTTTCGTCACTCAGGTCCAAGCTCAACTTTGTCTGCGAAGATGGCTTCATATCCAAATCACCACCACACGACAAAGACGAAGACGACTTGGACGTTTTTTGCAGTTGCTTACCACGTCTACCATCTGAAACCTTCTTCTGCTGTCGTTCAACTGGCTTCTGAAACTTGTCGGTAGTCGTCTGCACACCATGTAAAAGTCCAACACTTGGTGCGGTGGCCAGTGTTGGTTCTACTAGTTTTTCATCATCTTTTGCAGGCGGTCGAACCGACTCATTCTTACGCGGCTTCCAGTCCTGAATGCGGCGCTGTTCCAACACACGTACTTCCTCCCTGAGCTCTGTGTTCTCCTGCTCCAGCTGTTCTACTCGGTGCCGCAGTCGCTGATTACTCGCTACCCATTTCTGTTCCCTCCGCTTGATCTCATCCTGCAGCTCCGTCAACTGAGATCTCAACGTCTCCATCTCTTCGCGGTCCTTCTTGTCTGGCCCAGTGCGGACAGCTTTCTGATATGTCTCAAACACTTTGCGCTCTTTCTTCAGCTTTTTCGTCTCCTCCGCTTTGAACTCTTCAAGATGCCGCAGTTCATCAGCCTTCTGGCGTTCGAACTCTGCCATCTCCTTCTTCAGTCGGTCGACCACCTGTTCCCGTTCTTTGCGCAGCGTCGCCAGGACCGCATTCTCACTTCGAAACTGCTGTATCTCCACCTCAAGCTGTGCTAGCTTCTCTCTAAGTGCTGATGACGATGCAACAATAGGTGCAGTGTCTGTTGTGTCTCCAGTATGACTCGACAATACGCCAGCCTGCGAAGAGTTACTCTGTTCAGCTGTTCTAGGTTTCTGAGGTTTAAGTTTTGGAAACAGCTTCTGTGCCAGCTTTGACGTCGGAGGTGAATCAGTTCGTGCATCGGCAGTGTGATAGCCAGTCTCAGCTGATAACTGTTCCTCACTAGACGTCACAGTAGCCAAAGAGTTCTGTTGTGGATCACAGTGTGAGTCGTTATCAGCACAGACTGGGCTTGATAGAACACTATCATTCCATTCTCTATCATCAGAAAAAATGTAGTCAGACACAATGCCTCTGTTGTCAAGAGTCTTAGCTTCCGTTACTTGTTCCCATGAATTCTGGTCGACAACACGTCTATCTTGAGATGGTACTTGCATGGATTTCTGACTCAGTTGATCAGCAGCAGACGCAACATAACCCGACTGCAAAACTGGAACAGAACGCTGATTATCACTAAATGACAACAGTTGCTGACGAATGTTGCCAACTGACTGCAATTCGGTAGTGAAGTATTTTCCATTCATCGAAGAAACCTTGCGATAAATTGTCTGCAATGCTGACGGCTGAGCTGCATTATCCGTAGAAACAGTGCAAGAATTTTCAGCAGAGACGGGAGCAGATGTCTCATCAATGAGTGTCACATTTACATCATCATCACCATCATCATCAGTACTGAAATCAATGCTGTCTTCATCTATATACTGGTACAATTCACCATTCTCCTGCACACCAGTAACACTTACTTCTTTATCAGCTGAACTGCGTTTCATCGAAGTATTCTGTTGAAAATCAGAAGGTTGACATTGCTGGTCAACATTATGACGCCCAAGAATCTGACTGATGGTGGACATATTACTGGTAAATGATGCATTATCATCGATGTAATTCTCAAGAAGCTCAAACTCGCGCAGCTCAGCAACCTCGGCTGCCTCTTTCTTTGCTTGAGCCTGGATGCAGGCAAGGTAAGATGCATCACCGATGGAGTCACGACTGCGAGATCCTCGATCAGCTTCTGATGGATGGAATGCAGCATTGTCTGACGACCTCTGTAGCCGCTTGCGGTCAGGAGTTGACGTGGTCGGTGTCCAGGCATGTGCCACATTATTGGCAACAAAATCTAGCTTAGGGACACTGTCTTTATTCTGTACAGTTTTCCTTTTTAGACATGATTTCCTGATCATGGGCTGTCCAACTGAATTCTCTGCAGGTGGTGTGCCAGAAGGTCTGGAAGACTGAGATATGGTTTCAGATTGTTTCAGGTTACTAGAGTTCTCAGTAGACTTACGTGCAGGAAACTGTGTCCGAGATGTTTTGAATCGAGCGCTTCCTTCTCCTTTCCTCAAAAAGCACTTGCTTTTCCTTGACTCCTGAACACGATGTTGTTGCTGCTCTGATTCTGGCAGATGCCGTTCTTTTTCTAACTGTTCTAAAATTAGCTCTTCAAAACTTTTGCCCCTTGCCACTCCAGAGACAATGGGCAGTTCATCATACTCAGATACTGTCATGCCAGTCTCACATTTGTGATGCATACTGTCTCTATCAGCACGTGGTGATGACTGCATATTTGCACTCACTTCATGACCAAATTTATCACCTGTCTGCTTCGGCTGGCTGTCAGTATCTAAAACATAATCAGGTAGTGGACAGACGTCATCACTGTCACTAACTGAGTCTGGAATATGTCTTGCAGCATTATTCTCCACATCTACATCAATCTGCTTTCCTGCTGATGGACTGGATGATTTGTTTCCACTTGGCATTGGACATTCACTGTCAGTACCTGCAGCCATGCCAGCAAAATCATCGCTGATCACTGCAGACTCTTGCAGTCTCAGTCGTGCCAAAGCCAGAGTGCTTGTGGCAATCGCTTGTGGCAGTCCAACTGGTTGCGTTTTCCTCAGTGACAACTTCTGAGGCACATTACTAACATTAGCAGACACTGACACATTTCTTGGGGAATTCCAGAGGTTCTGTCGTTGCACTAACAAACGTGATTCTGCTTCCTTTTGCTCAGCTTGCAGCCGAAACAGCTGCTGTTGCTGCTGAAGAATCAACTGTTCACGTTGTTCTGCTTGCCATGCTCGCAACTGTTCAAACAACTCCATATTGCGCGCCTGTTCAGCAGTGCTCAGCCTCTCCAGCATGTCTGCCTGCATATCCAGACTCTGTTCCTGCAGCAACTGATTGTCGTCATCACTTGATGCAACCGAATTTATACTTCCCTCTTCTAAGTCATCTTCCTGATTATGAGATGCAACAGGTTCCTTGTCAAAGCTCTGCACATTTACTAAAAAACAACAAAAAACAACAGAAAACATAAAAGCTGTATTAAGAACAGCTGTGATGGCATCATACTAAAATATCAGTTTTCATTATTTCACCATTACACATCTAACAATTAACATACTGGTACATTAGGTAAGCTACAGTATAAAGTATTTGATTTCAAATTTTCAGTTTTACATTGTATACACATATTTAACCAAATAGATTTCTTGTCATTCAATATATGGCTAATAGTTTATAGTGTGCCTGAAAAGTAAAACAGTGAAACATACAAAACCTATGGTGGAGTCCATCCATGGATGGTTTGTTGCATGGACACTTCATTAGTACTGAATTAGCCACAACAGCACCATTATTATGACCAGGGTTTTCAATAGACCAGAATTTTCAGGACGTCAGAACTTCCAAGCTAAAAAATTTGGGTTCCGCAACAAAAAGGCGTAAGTCATAATCGCGTAGTCAATTAGGTGTACATAAGAGCATGCGGACAAATGAGCGCGCGCGACAATGCCGCGGAGTCAAAATGGCGCGGCATAGAAACGCTGATCGATTACCGAAATAGTCAACCCAACTCTAATTACAACTACTGCCGGCTGTGTTTATAACAAGTTTTACCTGAGTCAGTTTTTAACCGCAGATTGACACACCTGTTTTTACTGTGTTTATAATGTTTTTAATCCGTTTTAGATGTGTTTCCAAACCTCGTTTATGTCAGTAAACAGTCGTCAGGTAACATGGAATTAATCACCACGCAACGTGGGAAAGAAAATGTGCTCTTTGAAGGCTACCGTTACAGACTTGACCGCAATAACCTCGATGGTAGTTCATCATGGCGATGTGTGCGTCGTGACTGTGTTGGGTGTGGAAGAAAGTTGCTAGATGGCTCGTTCATTGAAATTGCGGGTCACGCGCATGCACCGGACATGCATGCTTTAATTGATCATCGTGCTCTTCCGTTAGTGTATGTTCTATTGTTTTCCCTGCAGCAGCACTCAAAGGATGTCTTTTCCACTTGGCTCAGAGTCTGTGGAGGAAAATTCAGAGTGAAGGCTTGGTGACAGACTACGGGGAAAATGAAGCCATCAGAATGTTCACGAAAATGTTGTTGGCTTTGAGTTTTATTCCAACAGAAGACTACAACAGAAGATATTCCTGCCAGCTTTGATGAACTGAATGACAACCGTCCAGATGAACTTGAACCGATTTACAATTACTGGGAAGACACATATATCGGACGCTTGCATCGTTAACCGTAGATCGGCACCAACCTTTGCAGTCAAATTTTGGAACATGCAATCAAGAGTCGCTGATGGTCTTCCAAGGACCAACAACTCGGTAGAGGGGTGGCACCATGCCTTCCAATCAGCTGTGCCACCTTCTACAAACTTCTGCAACAGCTGCAGAAGGAGCAAGACAATACTGAACAACAACTCGCACGACTCCAGGCTGGTCACCAGAATGCAGGAAGCAGCAAGAACAAATATGCACAAGTCACACGATGTCTACTCGCATTGCTGCCAACTTATGGAACCAGACCGCTTCTTGACTATTTGCGAGGAATAGCACACAATATCGACATTTAAACTGTGTAAGTTTAACATTTTTCGCATTTTGATGAATTTCGTAATTGCATTTTTGCTTTGCTGTTTCACGGATTTGAACTGTTTGTATTGCGTCACTGCTTGAAGGTCTGGTGGAATTCGGTATTATTGAATTCGGCATTATTGAATTCGGCGCGCAATTGTCTTGCGCGGTATTTTGTCCGCGGTATTGTCGTGCGTTTTTGTCAACACGCATTTGTGTCCGCGCTATTGGGTCCGCGATTTTGACTGGTCACCAAAATTTGGACGTCAGTGTACGAAATCTGGAAGTGATCCAGTAAGCTTGCAAGAAAACTAAAGCAAAAAATTAACAAAATGCAAAACAATATATACTTACTACAATACTACATGGGTATTACATCACTAGGCCTTGGTTTTGAAAACATGCAACGTTCAATTTTAGCTCTATGCAGAAGGAACACGGTTTGTGGATCAAAATTATTTATTGCACACAGAGTTACAGAAAACAGATTCCGGCATCAATTTGCAGTTTATTACAAAGAAATAAACATAATAAGAGGCATTTTCATTTGGACGTCGTGACGTCCACGTCTTAAAATTTGGGCATAGGGGGTGAAATTTTTCGGCAAACGCCGCACTATTGAAAACCCTGATTATAACTGTATCATATTACAGTCTATGCAGTGTATGCACACTGTAGGTAATCAAGAACTCCCCTAGTAGAAACAACATGCATGCAGTGTAATAAATAACACTGAAAAAAATAGCATCGTGTAGTTCATGATGGTTTTGCTTGTGTTAGATAGTCTGTACCATACTTAGTCCACCTTCACACATCTTGGTGCCCTCTTATGTATTTTTTAACCTCTGCTATTCTTCATAAAAAGGTTGCACACAAGAAAACACCCAGTGCTTTATCAAAGTTAAACTCAAAAGTCCCTATATTTAAGACATACAGCTAGTTTATGATTAGCCTTTAAACACACGATTCCTAACAACAAACAGCATGTGATTATAATACAGTATTATGTGCTTCACTTAACCAGTGGTATAATACACGAGACAAAGATTCTTGGTGTAGTAATGAAATAAAATTCAAGGACTTTTCCAAAACTTACAAAGACTACTAACATTGATTTTCAAAAACTAACCACTAAATGTCAGCATTCATTCATATTATTGCACATTACACGACATGTCGCAAACTGTAAAATTGCACGCAATCAAAGACTTTCAAGGACCAACCCTGTTTTCAAGAACTTTCAAGGTCTTGAATTTAGAGAAAAAATTCCAGCACTTTCAAGAATACTTGGAAACCGTGGTCTAGTTATGGAGCCAAATAAGTATTATTCTATTATGGTTATAATGGACTGGCATCGAGCAGCATGCACTGCATACTTTGTCACATATAATTAGACATTCTCTGACAAAATAAGTGAGTGACATCAACACGTTAAAACACTTGACGCTGCATGAAAGTCTTTGACTTGCTGTTGAGAACAAAAGTCTTGGTCTTGAAAAGCCGTGTTTACACCACGGCATTCAACTTTCCACTTTCAATCGCTCACGTCACATCAGTCAAAAAGGAGCATTTCAAGTGATTATTTTGCTTCTTTTTGCACACTAACAAAATAAACACGCTGTGGAATTAGTCGCCCAACACCCCTTTGCTCATTTCGCAGTTTGCCTTCTGGTTTAAAAAAATATGAAATACAAGATATTCCTGGATCACCATACCGATTCGATCGATATACTGCATCGTCCTCTTTAACGTATTCCTGTTTATACAACTTTTCACTAATCGCAGGCTATTCACAGCTTACATTACTAAAAACAGCTAAAATATATATAAAACAAGTTCAAACAAAAACAATCATAAAGTATTTATTTATATTGCGCAAATTACTGAATAGTGAGGAACCACTTTCAAATATAAGATGCTGAAAATATGCATTTAATGATATTACACTAATGTACAGCGTTAACTGTTGATAATCTGCTAAAAACAGTTTTATTTTTTGCAAACAAAAAAACTGCCATTTGCGAAGAAATTATAATCTGAAACTTTTCAAATTGTGCGAAATTGGGGAAATTTTTAATAGCTGCACTGCTCTAATATTTAACGCTCGTGACCTTTGACCTTAGATTCGCATAGGGAATTTTCGGTTTCGGGATTTTTGCGGTGCTAGCGATATCGAAAGAAGTGCGTTTTTACAGACATAGAAGATGTGGAATACGCTAATGGTTGACGGATGTCGTGTTTAGATTATGTAGATATTAACTGTAACTTCCAACAAGAAATTATCACATAATTATAACATACTGTTTGTCCCCTGACAGCAAGTATGTGCAAGTACACATTGTTCACTGTGGAGTTCATGTAAAATTAATAAAAATATGGGTGCGGGTAAAATGTGTCTAGTGCGTCTAATGCATTTAGGTGCGTCTGCGTCTAGTAAAATAGGTAACTCTTACCAAATCAATCCCTCAGCGTCAGACCAAGCCCTGTTCCTACTGCCTTATTCACATCATCCTTCTCTTACCCAAAGCCAAGAAATACCTGCCCTAAACGTAACAGACGTGGCTGCTATAGTGTGTCTGTTGTTTTTACGCATAATAGCGTTATTAACCCTAACCGTCATCAACTCAAACCTCAGCCCTGACTCCGATCTTGACCGTTATCTTATCCCTGATCTTGTCTTTAACATTTATCTCAACCTTAATTGCACGAAATGCACCTAGACCCAACAGAAGCATTTTACCTACACCCGTTATAAATAGACTTCCTAGCCGCCGCAGTATATCCGGATCTGCCGTAATTTTTGGCGACGTTCGACTGATGTTTAACGCTCGTGACCTTTGACCTTAGACTCGCATAGGGAATTTTCGGCTTCGGGATTTTTGCGGTGCTAGCGATATCGAAAGAAGTGCGTTTTTACAGACATAGAAGACATAGCAGACTGTAAGACTGCATTTAGAGTATTGTGTTCCAATTTGGAGCCCACATTATCAAAAGGATATTGAGTTAGTCGAGGGGTTCAACGTCGTGCAACTAAATTGATTGACGACGTAAGAAATCTACATTATGAAAAACGTATTAAAAAATAAATTTAATGACATTAGAAAAAAGAAGGCATAGGAGTGATTTAATAGAAACATTTAAAATTATTAATGATTGTTATAATTTGAAATCAGATTTATTTTTTACATATGATGAAGGTTTAAGAAGAGGTCATTCTAAGAAACTATATAAAAAATGCAGTAGATTGGATTTGAAAAAGTATGTATTTAGCAACAGAGTAATTGATCACTAGAATGCACTGTCTGATGCGTGTGTAACCAGTAATACAATAAATCAATTTAAAAATTGTTTGAAACGGGAATTGCAATCGGAAACACACAGTTAATCTTAGTTATTAGGATAGTAAGCGTTATATGGCTTTTGTCTGTGCTTACTTAGGCCACCAGTAGTTCTGGTGGCTTCGGTGAATTCGGTGATAGCGGGCATGCAAGTGTTTGGCTTGATAGTCAATAGTGGTCAGCGATCGAGTGAGACCCAATGATTGCGAGGTCGTGGGTTCGATTCTGGGCCAATCCACTATCAGGTAACAACCCTGGGAAAGTTGTTCACACACCACAGCCTGTCGGTGTGATGCCCCAGTTTAGGGGTCTTGCCAACTAAGTAACCAAACCAAATTTAAATTTAAAAAGTGATTCATTGCGCGTATGCTTGCCAACGTCAATAGAGTTGAGTTGAGGATCTCACACTCAGCCAACAAGATAAGCCACAAAAATGGTTCACAGTGGAAAATTGCGAGATGGATTTCTGTTTATCATGTTCTAGAATTATACTTTTTTTATTCTTATGTTGGCAACAATTCTACATTTTATTGTGCTTGCCTTGCAATTATTAACTGTAACTATAACTGTTTTTAGAAGTTGTACATTTGTCATATTTAGCTTTCCATCTATTTTGCAGTTATTATTTTGCAGAATACTCATTGCGTGCTCAGCTTCAATTTACGGGTTCACCATCAGATTACATGCTGGCTACGTATTTGTAAATATGGAATTATTTGTCGAATGTGTGGACTTATGGTGTTGTTGGTGAGCATTCTTTGTTACATGCAATTGAATTAATTCTTGTGTTTTATATTGGTTTTTGTGAATGCATTATGTTGTTTGTTATGCGTCACTTAAAGTTAGTTGTTCTAAAAGCCAGTGGATGGAATTTTATCGAACTTTGTGTGTTGATGTAGTTAGAGCTAAGGTTTACTGTTCCTGATGTTTGTTTTCTTTTATGTTCTTGTACTTGCTTTTTCAGGAGAGGCAGAACCCGTAAAGATGAGAAAACACATGCATCTGATGACTACACAGATGAAGAAACTTTAATACCCGGTTTGTATAACTATCATTCAGAGCTGTCGAATTAACACATTAACTTAATTCGTTAACGTTGAATTCGTTAAAAAAATTAACATGCGTTAAAAAATTAATGCACGTTGAACATACGTAAATTTACTTAATTCTGTGAAGCAGGAGTTCCAATATTTTATTTAACTACGTTTATTTGATGATAGAGTAATATACAAGTAATTAATGATTGTTTGTTGTCATTTTATCACTACTGTCATGGTCCTGTGATGCAGGCATGACTTCGTGGGCTTCATTCCAGTTACCCTCTTGATGTAGTCCACTTACAATATCAGCAATATTAACTAGAAAGCAGTCAGAGCCCGCACACCTTCGTCAAGGCAGTGTTGTTCGGTAGGTGGCAGCACCATCTTCGGTTTTGCAGCGGTTTCCCTTATGCCCCATTTAAAGCAATTGTAACAAAAATTTCAAAGTAATCCAGAATTCAGGATTCTTTTCAGATCACCCCCAAAATTGAATCACTCGTAGTTTGTGCCATGCCCGACATACGCTCAAAATTTCAGAAAGATCCGTCCATAACTTTCTGAGTTATCTTGCTAACAGACAGACAGACAAACAAAAACAAACAAAGTTTGGCAAAAACATTACCTCATTGGCGGAGGTAATGGTGCATTATTAACACATTAACGCAAATGTTAAAAAATTAATGCAATGTGTTAATGTGTTAAGAAAGTTAACGTTTTGACAGCTCTACTATCATTATAACAGATGAACATTGAAATCATAAATTCATCTTTGAGTTACAGATTTTCCCAGTACAATGATGTTAGAAAGTTATCTGTTGTAAAATTGTTTATGTGTCAGTGAAAATTAACTTGAATCAAGAATTTTCCAAACTTTCACAGGCTTGTGTGTTTTTTATTAAGAAATAACTGCTGAAAGAATATGGATGTTTAACAGTTTCTCACTGTAAAACAGTTATGGAAAATAAGTGCAGCAGGAATCTTAGATACAACTACTAAGTCTGAATAAGGAGTTATACTGTTGGCAATGATTTTGCATACTGATAATAAATTTTGTGAAGAGACATTATGTAGTTAGTTATTTTAAGTCACAGTTTACAATTTTAATTCACTGAATCTGAAGCTGGGGAGCAAAGGCCAGGGCACAGGGAGGCAATAAATTTTTTCGTTTGTGGCCCAAATGTCGACATTGTTCAGTTGTGTGCATGGAAAACATGTAGCAGGGTCAGGGACAGAGCTCATCGTCAGGGGATCAGGGGGGTGAAGCCTCCCTGAAGCTGAAACACTTTTACCTTTTGGACGTGCAATGGATGCCGCACATTTGACTGCTTTTTAATATTTGGAAACACAGGAAAACTCACAAATATATGTGTTTTCTTGCAAAAATGGCGTTTAATAATTCACACCTTGGCATAATTAAGTTCCCAGAGGGCACTTTATCGCAATCAAAATTTGTCCTGGGGAGGGCAAGGGGAGGGCATGGGGG
>Ga0209367_1007191_pt1 | contig 15355 bp, 9 predicted proteins | sample WorMetLIZISLAND2_FD_187412 | JGI IMG/M metagenome (GOLD analysis project Ga0209367, IMG submission 187412) | Marine gutless worms symbiont microbial communities from Max Planck institute for Marine Microbiology, Germany - Olavius geniculatus... ... | reverse complement strand
ATCCACGTTGAATGCTGAAAATTTCATACGCAGGTTGTCCTGGTCTATCTCCAGCCATTTCGTCGCAATTCAGTGTTGAAATGTGCGCAGCATCCAAAAATTGCGAAAAATTCACTAAAAATCCCTTTTTGAGGGGTTCAAGGTCGTTCAAGGTCATCGATGTTGATAAATCCAAAAAGCCTGTCACCAGTGCTTGTTATGATAAGCAGCATGTATCTACCTATCTGCAACCGTTTTCACATTATTCGAGCCAATAACGGCAAAATGACGTCTTTTTAAGGGGGGGTACCCCTCTTCGACGCCCTCGTTCGAGGGGAACCCCTGCAGCCAGTGGCACGAAATTTTGTCACGATAAACTAGAGACCTTGGGGCAGTCCACGGTGAAGATTTCGTGATCCTAGCTTGCACCGTTTTGATACAGCTCACGAGTGTGACGAACGGACGGACGGACGGACGGACGGATGCCCAGACGATGGCAAAGACGCGCGAAGCATTCTGCTTTCGCGTGTAAAAACGTGAACATAAATGTCTCTTTATTTCACACGAAGATAGAAGATTTAAAAAAATTCAAAGCCATGATAAAAATTATAAATCCTTGGGTGGTCCGTAGACCTCTCCGCCCCCACCCCTTAAATGACGCCCCTGCTATCTTCCCTCAAACGCGATTCCTGTCACGCGCGTTGCGGTCGTCCGATAATTCGTTATCGACTGCAGCACAGGCAGGAGCTGATGTTCCGTCTGAATTGAAAAAAGTTCACTGAGTGCGCGCGTCGCACGAAGATGAAGAGAGAAAGACTCAGATACGTGGCCCGCCTCCTGTTGTTTTTCAATGTTTTCCGCATCCGCATCCGCATCCGCATCCGAAATATCTATACGTTTACGTTTACTTGATCGTCATCAAGTGGCCTGGTGTGATTGGGCAGCACGCAAAACGTGAATTCATATAGCTGGCGCGGTGTGGGAGCATCTCAGCCGGACACCGGACGGACACCAGCTGGCATGCTAGTTTGCACGCGCAGATAACGTACGTCGCTCACATTAAAATGTCTCCGCCATGAAAAATCCGCCCGGAAAGAGATAATCACAGATTTGATAATGTATCCCCCTTATTAAAAAATTCTCCCCATTATAGGATCGCCCCAGAAAAGTCTCCACCCTTGCCGACAATTTACCGGTAAAAACCGTTCCGCCCGGGCGGTCGCCGGGCGGGGCGGATTTTTGCCGGTAAATTGTCGGCCGGGGAGAGACTTTTATGGAAGCGATCCTATGACAGGACACCGGCCGTTATCCCGAGAGAGAGATGCGGCGACGCTGCATGTCGACAACGATAGTATGCTGCTTTGCCTTCAATACTGCAGAACTCGCTGTCAAGTCGCGGCGCCGCGCATTCGCTGCATAGTATGTGTGCTAATGTAAAAAAATGACTGGTGTAAAAAAATTCATATTGATTTTTTTTGTAAATGCATTTAAATTAATCCTAACAATATTACGAATGCAAAAGCACATGTTGCCATTTTTTTCTGTTTGGTCCCAGGGTGATTTGGAAGCCTATAAATTACGGAGCTGTTGACCACAAAATTAGCTATAACTCGGCTTGTATAAGAGATATTTCCGTTGCCATGGCAACCAGGGTTAATTGTAATAAAATTTGACTGACACCATAAAATAGCCCGACTCCAAATACCCCCTGTTATACGCAAAGATCTCGGACAAACAAAAAATGGCAACATCATTTTTTGTTCTCTACTGTGTATTTAGAGATAAATAAACCATGTTGCCAAAAATCAATATTAAAAAATGTTCCCTTACATTAGCTCATAGACTAGCAGCTGAGATGCGCTCAGCAGTTTAGTTTACGCTGCCGGTCAGTTCAGAATTTGCGCAACGGCGTAATTAAATCGATGGGCGTTATTGAGGGAGCTTATCGGAAAAAATGTGGCATATCTTTATTGACCGGCTCGTAACGCGTTTATACTCGCGTGTGCATTTCGCTGCTGCTTGGGTTAGCAAAAACCCGGATTTTCAAACAGACCCGGTGGGTTTAGGGGTTGTTCTTGGTTTTGTTGGATTTTGGGTTTTCTTGAGAAGTTGTTTTAGATTAAACTTTTTTGCGTTTTAAAATTTTTACGAGTTTTCAGTTATTAGAGTTAACACAGTTTCACAGTAGTAACACTTTCCACATAGAATAAATGTGAGTTACAGCAGTTTTGTTGTTAGTTTTATTATAAAATTCGCAAATTCGTAGGTTTAAGTGTTTCAAAAACTTAGCCGTAAGAAAATGTTCCATTATGAATAAAACAAAAAAGAAAAATTAGATTTTAAGTTTTGAGTGGGCTTTGGAATAGGTTTTTTGCGAGTTTTAGGTAGGTTTTGGACTTTTGGAGTATCTGCCGGGGTATTTCAATCCTGCTGCTGCTATCTACATGTTTATCCGTACTTCAGCGACAACGTCATGAACAGCTGCGGCTAAGACAGTGACAGAAGAACGTGCAACGATACAGCAGCAGCAGCAGCAGCGGTGAGGGGTGGCATGTGCAGAAGCAGATGAAGTCTAATTACACTTCCCACTCATCGTGACGCCGACGAGAACAGACTCCACAGACTCCAGCCTACGGTTCGCAGACGTCGTCGTTCCGCCCACTGATCGTTCGTTCTTGTCATTCAATCGATACCAACTCACAGCATCTCCTGGTCGGTCTATCCGCTCGCCAGCCAGCCAACCGCTCTTTACAAAGCGACTCACGACCGAACAACCGTCGGCCATTTCTCTGCCATCGCAAAGTTCCGGCACGCTTACGGATACGTGACCGAACGTCCACACAGCAGCGATGACCGCCTGGCATTTAAAATAGGCGCCTATACACGGCATCACTCTGGTTAAAAGCGGACTGGCTGCATGGATGCAGGAATTCGTAAATGAAAGCCGATAGATAAAAAGACTAAAATTGTCACATTTTGAGTGTATGAAAAATTATCGCACTATTTGGGCTATACGTATACGGTATATACTTAATTTGCCACCCAAACAAACTAAAAGCGTTTAAAATGCCAGAAAATCGATAAGCGTGAAAATCAACCTAGACAGCATTGTAGAGACAACGCGAATATAGTCTGAAAATAATCTGAAAAACAGATGTTTAAGTTTGAAAGCGACTGCCAAAATAAAAAAAAATATTAAAAATCGGACTACCGTGAACGCAAGCCACTGTGTCTGATGGAACCCTAGCAACGTAGTCTATGTTTTAACCTACAGATACTCTGTCGACTGTTGAATTTTGCAGATTAGATATAAATTTAATTTATCGCACACCCATGATCGATAGTGCCGTCATGATCCACAAATTCGCACGCCGACTTTCGACGCATAATAGACACTAAAAGCGTCGAGTAAATGCGCGGCTTTGCGACGAGTCGTTGCTCGAGACTGAACTGTGGCAAAGTTGCTTAAGGACCTCCACTGTCTGAACGCGAGCATGACTGCTCTAATAAACACCGCTAATGCATGCTTCTTGTTGCTGAAATACTGCTATGAGAACGTAGGCCCGACGAAAGCCACAGGGGAGGGGGTGAAAAACATTCTCGTGGGACCTATTATGGGGTGGTGTCTGGAAAGCGGGCTAGAATACTGAATACATATTTATTTATTTATCTAGTCAAATTTGTTGAAAAATTGTCGGAAAATAACTGACGGCTGACGGTAGTTTAATTCAGTTGGTTCTGCTGTTAAATATATAGCAAATATATTTTTAGCGATGGCGGGGCCCATCAAACATCGCGGGGCCCGGAAAAACTTTTTCCCCTTTTGACCTTTCTCGACGGGCCTGCGTAGACGTGCAAGCTGCTTTATAAGGTGCTATAATCGCGCAGCGAGAAAGAAAACGAAGACAACTTAGAAGTCAGTCTTTGTAAAATCTGAAAAAAAACGGTGGGACAGGAAAGACAATTTACCCCTAAACTGAAGCATTTATACTTTATACTAAAGCAGTTTGCAAAATTCAATGTGGCTCAGAAATGGGGCCGCTGTGTTTTACGGCTATTAACTTCAGAAATATTGAGCAGATGGGCACCAAATTTGGCACAAATCAACGCTATTTCATTTTCAACTTAAGAACGAAATAACGCTGACTTATGTCAACTTTAATGCCAATCTAGTCGATAGGCCTATTTCTAAAGTTACAAAGTGGTCCCGTTTTTTCAGTTACTCTTTAGATTAGTTGCAATTTGGACGTAAAACACGGTGCGACATGACTTTTAACTTGCCTCTGAATGGTCATGCTTTTGCCGCTGCCATTGACACCGTAAGGCCGTGTAGTCATTGAACGATTTTGAAAACACTACTTTTACTGGCGCATTCTATATGGAAGTTTTGCAATGAAAAATATTAAACGTCGCAACGCTTTAACTGAACATTGTTAAAAAACAAAAAAAATGAGCTAATGCTCACGAGACGCGCGAAAGCATATAGCAGTTCCGGTTCAATAGTTTAGCTGAAAATTGAGGTGTTCACGTTAAGTTAATATGCAAATACCAAATTCTCTATCTGGATCGCATAACGATAGTAGTGTGGTGCCACCTTATAAATGATATAAACTTGTGTTGCAGCCTGAAATCGCCAAAAAATCCATAAACCCCCTATTTTGGCGTTCAAGGTCATTCAAGTTCATTGAATTCGGCGCCAATCGAGATCCAGTGTACGACTTCACATTAGTGATTAATAGTAAGTTAGTAACCTAGGCCCTATCTCGCACCGTTACTGAGATACAGCGACTTATTGACCAAAAATCGCAAATTTTGCCCACCCCCTTTCATTTAGCGCCCTCGTTCGGGGTGACCCCCTTCGAATTTATGGAAAGCTTTACCGTTCCTGAAACTAGAGTCTTCCAGGCAGCCGACGGTGAAGATTTGGTGATCCTTTTTATGCGCAACACTTGAATACATGCAATGAACACTGAAGTAAGAAATATGTCTGTTGTATTTATTTTCAGTTAAAATGCTAAAAGGTTTTGCTTAAACAAGATAATGTTCAAACAAACATGGAATCTGTCAAATGGATCTAGATATCTTACAGTAGGCTTATAAGTCAGTATAAACGAAATCAGTGTAGATCAGTGGTAAAAAATTTTTAAAAAGTTTAATTTTAAGTTGTACAGTAGCAATGCTTTTGTCATCTTTCGCTGTTAAGGAAATATGGCGTTTCAAAGATAATGGGGTCACAACACTGACTTTTTGGAGTTACGTGACTTCATCAGTACTACTTCCTATGGGTGGTCTATTGTGACCAAGCGTCTATCTTGCATCGTTATGGAGATGGCGCGCCTCAAACGTTGGACGCACGCACAGACGCACAAACACTCGGGTGATTTCATACTCTATCCAATGCTATGCATTGCATTAGACCGGCAATTATTGACTGAAAACTGTTATCAGAGTCATACCGCCTTGTTGCTATGCTGACCATCTACAGCAAAAACTATAAGCATAGGCCTGTAGGTCTATAGTCTATCGCATACGGCATACTGCAGGCGGATATCGAATAGACAAGTGTTGCGTCGACTGATCAAAATATACGCTGGCGTCCCGGCGTAGCACAGGCTGATCGAATTATACAACAGGCCTAGAATAGGACAGATATAAATCAGATAAATGCGCTGCCTGCACCGCTCTACTATACAATACAGCAGCAGATAGGCATCAAAAGTTTGTTCTGCAAGAATTCTAAAAGTGTGAAGCTACGACATGAAAAACGTCTTTTTCGCGCCTTCGGAGTTCAGACAGGCGATCGTTATCACGAGAACCTATAGGCCTAAAATGATCGTGTTCTATCCTTACTTTTACCACTTTGATGTCATAATCTTTGCGCCTAAAACGTCTGCGTTATGAATATTACAACAGTACGGTAATTACCCGCCTACGTGTATCTGACTCCGCTTAGTAGGTTACAATGCAATTGTTCTGGCCGGAGACCTAAATGTCAAGCAACTTAAAGAGAACACGCGACGGCATAGTAAGTCTCTGTCGACATCCAAAAAGCGATCAGCGATAGACAAAAATGCATAGGCGACAGCGTCTATGGACTCAGCGGTGTGTCGGATAATAAGGTCAATAAACAGTCTTCACTTTGCCGTCTACAGTTTTAGCAGACCTTACTTAAGTAACGATCGAGCTATTGTCATGGTTGTCGTTCAACTGTCTGTCCTTCTATCTGTTTGTCTGTAACGGATGTACTGTGGCTAACGAGTAGCGCGTAGGGAAAAACTTTTACACGATTAATTAGCTATGTGTCTTAAACTCTGGCATGCAAAATTTCAGCCATTTACTACAAAGGAAACATTTTTACATTTGGGGTTGAATAGACGGGGGAGAAAAAATGTGCGTGTTTCAACGGAAAACTGGCCATATCTCGGAAACGGTAAGTAATACGACCTAGGTTACTATTAATCACTAATAGGAAGTGGCATATTGGCTTTCAAATAACATAATAAACATTGATCTTGGATGACCTTGAAGGTCAATGACAACCAGTACGGTCGGCTATCCTAGCGACAGCTGGGCTTCCTGTGCAATATTGTAGGCCCACTCTCATCCACCACGTTATGACCCTACCGCACTTTGCAGTATAGGCCTTTAACATGGGGCGATAGGCCTATACCAAAAACAGAACGACTGTGCGTTATCGGCAACAATGTTGCATAAAATTTAAAATGGTATCAAAATGACCATCTTAATGTCAATAATTCTATATAGCCTAAGTAAGAGGTGTCAGCGGGCCTATAGACGCAGACAAGTTGCGGAAGCTGCAGGCAACGATTACGAAGCAACGTAGGTCTACAGTTGCTAGTGTTAGAGCTATTGCGACGGGACAGAAAGAAATCGGCATTGTTTGATGCTGTTTTATTTTCCCCCGGCGGCCATCTTTAACGACAACGGTCGATGCCGCTGCTTGTGGACTGTGACTGATGTTATGTGCTGCTAATCGCTGGCTATAACAGAACAACCGACAGTCCGACACAACAGGACGCGTGGCAGAAATGTGCTCGATAAATGATCCGACACTCGATATTGCACTGCAAATAATCATGATGTCATCGATCATCACTTTACCTCCTCCTAATCGCTGTGGTCTGCTTGTCACAGAAACGTTAGTCGCCAACACTGGCGGCCGCCCGCAGACATACGCAAGAAACATGCATTTTTTGTTCCGCCTCCTAAAATAGGCAGAAATAGTTAACTACATCGGTCATGCTTTATCTGAACAAACTATTATATATAAACCCTTATTTCGTCCGAAAAAACAGTGCAGTTAATAAAACAAAATAATAAACACGCAAGGACACAGTCACAAAGACCGAAAACGTCGTTGCCATTCATGGAACTGAAGTGAAAGGTAACGAAAGTAACGAAGACCATGGCTTTATTTTTAAGCCAAAAAATTATTTAAAATAATTTTTTTGCTAACGACGCTCGCTACATTGGGTACTAGAATTCTATAGTCTAAATACAAAATGCAATTAAGCCCAGGACTAAAGTGGCAAACTCACAAAAGGCGCCAAAATTGCTCACTTGCTTGTTGCTACGCCCGCTCATATCTGATCGCTATAATGTATAGTAGGCCCTATAGCCAGAATGCATCACCTGATCTTTCGACCCATAGTTAGCGAAAAGGCAAAAAATTTCTTTAAAAATTCTACTGCTTGTTCGCTAGATTATCGTTTTACGAAAGGTGTTCTGTGAAGCTAAATTGCAGTCATAGTTTTGCACGTATTTTAATATTTTTTGCAGTTAGAAGTACAGTACTACTTTTTGTCTTTGGCTTGGTACTATATAACTATTTAATCTATTTTTACGAAGACGATAAAATGGTTTGTCACTGGTTGATATACAACTGTTACATGTATATACATTTGTAGACATACCTGAGGAAGCATGAGTCATTCGGCAGCAGCGGCGCATCGACGGATTCAACCGCTGTCACTGAATATCACTGCAGTTCCGAAGAATAACAATAGTAGTAATAATATTAGAGGGGCTTAGTAATAATAGTCTCGTCAGCGAGCCGGCGTATTGGCCAGCGGCTCAACGACGTGGCCGACACCGACAGATACCAGTCATAGATGCACAGCTAAGACAGCATCAGCAACAGCAGCAGCCGGGTCGGCGGGGCGACGACATGATCGGATCTGAGCTAAGCAGGTGGTGCCCGCGCCGCGTCAGAAGATTAGCACACATTGAACTAGCCAGCAGCTGCAGCGACGGCGCGGCTAGCAAGCCTCTCGGTCCAATCCATTGATGTGCCGCCGCGGCCACCGCCGTCGAACAACTCGAGGATAGCAGCTTGATGGCTGGTGACTATTAAACATTCATGATGTCCCGGGCAGAGTGATCGTGGAGTGATTCGGCTGTCCTGGCGTACGCTAACGCTCAGTGGCGGCGCTACACCAGAGCGCGCCAGGTGAAATGACCTGGCTGGAAAATCCATCGTTTTGGCACCGCCCTGCCTATTGCTTTGCTTCGGTAATAGCTGAAGCTGGCTTTAAAACGCTTGCGGCTGGGGCTTCGCCCCAAACCCCACTGGGGAGCTTATAGCGCGCCCCCAGGTCCTATAGTTAGATTCAGAAAGAAGGGGAAAGGACAGAAATAAATATAGAGGGGATATAGAAAGGAAAGACGAGGGGATAGAAAGAAAAACAAAAAGAAAGGAAGGGAAAAAGAGGGAAGGGAGGGAAAAGGAGGAGGGATCATCCCCACCAGGTGCACCGTAAGTCCGTGAGGTCATTTAGACTAGCGAGCCCTTCGCGGCGTCCGGAACTCCGGGTGACCTGACCTGGCTTGAAAATGTTCTGATCTCGAAATGACCTGGCTCCTTTGCTGCGCTGGCGCCACCATTGCTATCTCTACCGACAACGATGTCGGCTTATGTCGGCGCCTGCGATGCTATGCCCATGCCGCCGATCGGTGCCAGTCCGGTGCCAATCAGTGCCACTTCCGGCCATATAGTGATGCGCGATAAGGCCAAAAAATGGTCTACTCTGCTTAGCAACATTTGAATATCGATTAACCTACTACACATGCAAGCCATCTGCTCGATATTGGACGGACTTCCTGTCAGCAGTTGGGATTAGCCCCTAAGCGCACGTACTAGAGGTTTTAGCACTGATATGTTGCATAAATCATTTTTACTTAATTACGATAAACTACAGTAGCTTTCTACCATTCGGAGCTATAGCAAATGTGTAATCAATTAGCCTATTTTATCACATTTGCTGATAACGTTGTTTGTTCATCTCCGTGACCGACATGACGGGTCATGCAACAGGAAGCTGCTCGCATGCCGCATCGCTCGTGCAATCGTGCTGCGCGTTCCATATGCGGTGAATCGGCCGGGAACTGGCGACTTCCAAACTTAAACGTTTTCACAAACGCGGCGACTATTCGTCCGACAGCCGTAAAAATAGCTTGTAGGCTATTGATCCGGCAATGAACGAAAATGAACAACTCAATTGCACTCCTTAAGCGGCGGCTCCGATTTCGCTCGGCGTAACTGCGCTACGCGTAGTGACCATAATTAGCCTTATTATCATGGTGTATGGTTTAGGATTTAGGGTTTAGGGTTAGGATTAGGGTCAGTGTTAAGATTAGGGTTAAAATTAGCGTATTTCAGAGACTTGTGTGACAATAATGCAGACCAAAACTAAGAGTGTAATCGATTTAGCAAAAACCGAAAACGGTTTCCTTTCAGGGTAGCAGTTTTCTGCAATCCATTAAAGAAACTGAAACCGGCTTCGTGAAATTGCATGGAGTTAACTGACGAAACCGTCTCTGGATTAGGTTTCGCTGGCTGAAACCGGGTTGTCGATCGTTTGTTTACTTGTGCAAAATTAGACATAAATAAGACCAAAATTGAGATAAGTTCATTTTTTGGCATTATATATTTATGTCATAGCATTATAGGGCCTATATGGCAGATATTTGCGTATGCGTGTGTGGTAAATGTGAATTTGTTTGACAAGATCGTTCACGCAGTGACACGCCCCATTGCGTGTTTGCATAGAAACCAGTTTCGAGCAATCTATATACAGATCAAAACCTAAACCCGAAACTGCTTTCAGTTTTGCTAAATCGATTACGTCCTAAGCGCATAATATTGGTGATAAATTTAACGCTGCTGCAGGCAAGTACAAAACTTGCCGACTGGCAATCTTTGATTCCTTACTTCCTGGTGTTAAAGTCGTCAGTTGCCCAGCTGCCGTCCTCTCTGTGGTGGTACAACAAGCACCCTTTGGGTGCTCGTCCCTTTGGGTGCTCGTCGTACCGCCGCAAAGACACGGCCTAAGCCGATACCTACGAGCACCGTTAACAGCTCGTACGTACCGGCTAAGGCCATCTAAGTCGGCGGCCGGAAAAATAGCCGGCCTGGGTAGGACCAGATATTTTTCCGATTGCCGTTTGATAAGCTGTCTGACGGCTGCCGGATAAATATACTGTGCCTTTCACAAATGCCTTAGCGGTAATTAAATGGCAACATTGTAGCGTCTGCGGACTAACGACGCGGAGTCGACAGCTCTAAAGCATTTGCATTTTTTATCGTGTAACCAAATAGCCCAATTTTATTTTAACAATAATTACGGCCCCCGTATCACCGCACATGAGACATGCTTTCAACGATGTTAATTCGCTTGGGCTAAATGCTCAATTTAACATAAGTCGCAGTAGTCGCAGCTTTCGACGTGTCGTCTTTTAATAGCCTACGTGGTGCCGTGCGCATTAACGGTCACACTTGAAGCGCCCGAATAGGCCGCAGTACAGGCCTTGCCCGTCCGTCTTTCTGCCGTCTGTCTGTCTGCCGTCCGTCTCCGTCTCTTCCGCATGGGCTCCTAACTCAAAAACAAAAAGTCTCACAAAAACTAAAATTGGCGTAAACGTCTTTCAGCGCAAGAGTAACCGGTGTGCCAATTTTGAATTTTCACTCAGTTCGGAAAAAAACAAAAAAAAATCACCGGACGTTAAAAGCATATTTCGCTCAAGAAGAAAGGTAATCCGATTTTGATCTTAGGATAAACTTGTTTTGTCTTATCCGGCCTTACAACCTATATTGGGCAAATTTTTTTTATCAAAATCCCTAGATGAATTTCTGAGTAATTTTGCCATTAGACAACCAACCGTAAACGTGTAAAATAATTACCTTCTTCCTCCGGCGGAGGTGATAAATGCTAAATTATTAAGTTAGCCGGTCGGTATTTTTAGTGAGTAATTTCATAGCTTGTTTCATACTAGGCTGGCTGCTCGCAGCATACTTAATTTGGCTGTATAAATTCCGCTAATGATCAGGGGGGAGGGGGCGCCTGGGTCGACCTTAAGTAGTTTGATTACAGCCGCTAACAAGCTGATGACGAACGGAGGACGGAGTTCCTTGGAAGCTGCGGCGACGGAACCTTTGGCACTACGGCTGGCTGTTCAGAGTCCTTTATCTCATCTCTTATTTAAACGCGAAGCGCGTCGTTGCGAGTCACAGAATAATCACGTAGCCCAGCCCGGCATCCGTGATGTACGGATGTGCCAAGAATTCACACAGTAAGCGCGACAGCCGATGCAGCCACACGACGTAGATTAGGTGTCACATATAACGTATGGAACGCGCGACGCCAAACCCCGCGGAATTTCCGCTCCGCTCTCGTGCAGCTTGTTATTGAGTCGCTTCGTTCATAAGAATCTAGTACTACTCGGTCGACGCAGCTCGGCTCTGCATGTTGTACGGCGACTTACGTCATTGCTTTTCAAAACACATTAGCCGCTACAACTAGAAACAAAATTTATGAGCAGAATCTTAATAGGCAGATAACTTAATAGGCTGTATTTTTTCTTCAACAGTAGTAATGTTCGCGCTTTTGAATTATACAAGCGGACAGGTTGCTACGCTCCCTGTGATCATTGCCATAGTATCGGCCTGCGGCCTCCATTTTTGGCCCTTCGGCCCTCAACTCGGCTTGCGGCCTCGATACGTCCACAGCGCTGCAGCGTAGCCGCTGGCTGATGTTGATTATGCGTCACTATGGTGACGACGTCTATATGACGTCACAGCCAATCGCAGTCAAAATTGAAACATCCCTATTTTATCGCATAGATTGTTCATTGCGTTATTGTAAAAAACCATGTGACGCTTCTTTAGGCCTATGTGTCTGTATTTCGCTTTCTTCAATTCGTTACATCTATTTTGACCTTCAAGCTCCTAATAGGCCGCACTACGAATCCTGTCCGTCCGTCCGTCCGTCCGTCCGTCAGTCTGTATACATGTGTGCGTCCCGCGCGGGATTTTAACTCCTAAAACGAAAACGCATTGAAAAACCAAAATTAGTGTAAACGTTCCACAATAACGGGAGTGTCAATATTTAACCTTAAAAAAATCAAAGGTCATGACTCAGAAAGACGACCGCATAATGTATCGGCGCTAGATCGACGCATATGTTGCTTGTTTCACTTGTGTAGCCATTTCAGCCAATGGTCTTAGCTGCAGTTGACCGGACGGTGCTGGGTACCGTGAATGGCAGACGCCGCTCTGGGGCCCGGTGACATCACGGACGGACATTCAGCCGAACGGTCAACGGCGGTCGATCACTTTACTTAATATGCGTTTCGACGTCGCCGGCTACAAAAGAACGGCGGCGGCCGGGCCCGGCGGCCGCATGTCCTCCGCGGCGGAAGAATCGAACGGCGCGTCGTCAGCGTACATCACGTCACAAGTGCTCTGAGACGAGCGGGCACGCGCCCATCTGTTGCATACAACTGAAATCAGCCACCCACAAGCGTTCCTCGTGCCCGCTCTTGTCCGGTCTCGCTGCGACTATCAAAGTCCGCCAAACGAGCCACTCGAGGACAGCCGCTATATGTTATACAGCACCGTACGACTGATCGACCAATGAATAATGTCCAATTGTTTCCGCATTCGCCTGCACTGCCGCTATATACGGCCTTCCTCCGTCTTGCTTCTCCAACTATAGACTAGGGCGAGAAACTTATGCTGCATGTATTACCGCCGCACGATATTTGGTTGGTCCGTTGGGTAATTCCACTCTTGCGTAACTTGGATTGCTATGGGCCTTAGTCTATATCGACGAAACGTTTGAGACACACATTCAGACAGCCAGTCCTGCATGCACGTTTTTGTTTTATTTCGGCCATCTTATTTCAGCCCGCGCGTTCATGATATTTAACAATATACGTAGGCCTACTCACACCGGCCATTCTCCAGGTGAACGCATGCTACTAGCCGCAGTTTTTTTTCTTTGAATCTAATTCTCTGTTCCGAGTGTTTGTCTTATTGTCTATATAGAGTTTCGATGCGTGTCACTCGTACGTGACCCAACAAAAATGGCAAAGTCGATACAGTTTATAAATACTCATCGTGATGTAAATTCAGTCACTGTTATCTTCGAGGCCCTATTTCGCTCACAGTTCCATCAGTTAACCTGTTATGGTGACGAAGACAACGGCTGGCCATTGTGACGCCCACAATGCAGATGAAACGTACAGATGAGTCGCGTGGATTGCGTTAACTATTCACAATTCTTGGGAACACGAAATTGCAGCTGCAGGATGTAACCCCAAGCATCTCCGATTAGCCTACAATCCTACTGTGCATTATTCATATCTTCGTTCACAGCAGACCAATGCATGGTTCTTCTAATGCTCGGATGCTTATAGCGTTATTAGCGTACTATATAATGAAAGAAAAAAAATAGCTATTTAACTATTAAAGTTACATTTTTGAAATTCATTTGAAGCCAGTTTGCGTTATGTAGGCCTAATAGTCATAGTGGACCGATCGCCAAACGGGATAACTATAGCATTAGGCCTACACCAGTTATCCACGTCATGCTAGCTTGTATGTAACACTGCTATTTAGCCATTTAGCATATTTTAATTTAATTTACAATAAATTCTATTAGCATTATCCAGAGGGCGTTTGAAAACAAAAAAGCCGAATTATCAGCTTTAAAATGCTAACGACTGAACACGCTAACAGTTACATTCGGCGACGTGCGTCTTAGGCCTAATGGTTGAAAAATGGCAAACTGTTGTCAAAATTTTGCTTTGGCTTTTGTAAGTTTTTTTCGATAGGTTTCAACTGCATTTGAACTGACTACATATGTCGGCCCAGAGCCGATATAGCCTATTAAGCGACCATCCGTGTAATGTTAATTCTAGCCAGATCTTTGAAATAAAAATTGGCAATCTGTGATCATACTCCTGCCCTTGGTAAAGTTCACAGCAATTTTGGTTTTGAGTTAGAAGCCCGAACGAGACAGACAGACAAACAGACAGACAGACGTACGATCAAGACCAGTGATGCGACCTACTAGGACGACCGACCGCATAACAATTGTAGGTCGAGCCTGTTCTCAAGACATTGTTGGCCGACCGTACTAACGGTCGTGCCTTTAGCGCAAGGTTGTGATGTCTGTCGTCCGTCCGTCTGCTGTCTGCCTGTAACGCATACATTGCGGCTAAACGGTACGTATAACCGGAAAACTGTCTGAACAAGGAAACAGGGTTGCCCGACGGCTACCCTGTGGCACCAAGTCGCACCCTCCTCAACCATCCACTCAGCTAAACGGGCTGTAATTTATGCGATTTAGCGCCTGGCGAGATGATCGCGCGTGACTTGATCGTAACGTTGTTCCAGAACAGCGTCGACGGGGCATGCATGGAAGATCACCCCAAGGTAATCTAATCGCTTTCTCTCAGCTACCGGAAGTCAAACGCTGGCCTTCGGACATAGGCGGTATAGTCGGCCTTCGCCAGCGACAGCCGGGCTTCTTGTATTGTTTCTGTTGGCGGCACGTGCGGATGTCAGTCTGCGCAAGGCTCGAAGACAGCGAAGCTAATAGACGGCAAGCGAAAAAACGGACGAAAATCAATCAACGTTTGGGACCGGGCCGGGCCCGGGGCAAAGCCGGGCAGCGTCCGGCCAACGTACATGGTATCCATCAGTCCATGCCGACCACCCACATCGCACGAATTAACTCAGAGCTACCAGGCAGAGACAAACACCGGCACCAGCACCGCAGACGGCCACTTCGGCGCTTTATGGAGTTCATTACAATTCTAGGTTTGGCTCGTTTTTTGTGTTTTGTGTTTCTGTAAAGGTTAAACTTTTTCTTTATTGTAAAAATTAAACTTATTTGCATTATTATGTGTTTATCTAGATTCTGCCTGGAAAGGCCGTCGCCGAAATGACCTATACTGTGTCGGGTGGGACGTTAAACCCTACTCACTCACTCACACGCTTACGTCACTGCAGAATCGGACTCGACATCAGCGATGGGGCCAGTGGCGTGATTTCAGTAGGCCTAAATCATTG
>Ga0209367_1007190_pt1 | contig 15356 bp, 14 predicted proteins | sample WorMetLIZISLAND2_FD_187412 | JGI IMG/M metagenome (GOLD analysis project Ga0209367, IMG submission 187412) | Marine gutless worms symbiont microbial communities from Max Planck institute for Marine Microbiology, Germany - Olavius geniculatus... ... | reverse complement strand
TCACTATAACTTGTACAAACGTTCGTTTGTATTGCGATATTTGTTTGGTGATGCATATTAGATTTTGCATGTAGATCTGTTGTAGCTCTACCGCATTTCATTTCATTTTATTTTTTTTGTATTGATTTTGCTATGTTATTTTCTGTTTTGCAATGTCGTTTGACCGTTTTTAATAAAAGATTACTTACTTACTTACTTACTTACTCAGGACCTCGTTCGATCCCAAGTTTATCCACTGTTACTTATTTACGCTTCAACCTGTAGTCTACTTTTACTACTATGTTGTTGTAACTTGTAAACGGTAAAGACTTCGGACTTCCGTTCGGTAATTGTTTGCTGAATAATTTAATAATCGGCGCATAAGTTGTCGAAATAGATATAGTTTAATTAAAATAGTTTACTAAAAATAACCTTTTTTCTACGCAGGTTTTTATGTTCATGTTATCATGAAACGTTAAGAACTTAGTGTATTCAGTTGTAGTCATCATATCACTAGCTGCATCCCCCTTGGTGTAGGGGGGGTCTATAGCCAGCTTTTGGTCTATATTGTAGACAAATGGATGCAAGCACAAAGTCCCTTTATATTCGTGTCACGATATAATTGATTCTACTAATAATCTAATAACTTTTTTCGATAAACTTCGATCTGTCTGTGTTTCCAGTTAATTCGGCGGTCCAGTCATGCTTAACTTCTTGTTGTGCCCAAAATCTATCAAGCCACACTTTAAATAAATAAATCGATTGTACATCAACTACCCAGTTAGGTAAACTATTTTAGATATTAACAATTGGTGCCAAGAAAGATATTTTTTAAATTGTGTGTAAATGTTTGGTTTTGCAATTTGGATTTGTTACTTCTAGTTACTGAAGTATTATTGTAATGTAATGTAGGTGCGACATTTTCATCATAAGTGTAATTCACAATTTTAAAAACCTCAATCTTGTTACCGTGCAATCTTCTGTATCTTCTATATCATCCATCATTTGTCATTCATCATCATTTCTTTCGTATTGTTAACTGAAGGTTTTTGCTTCATCTTCCATTCTAAGTGATTGCAAGATCTCAGCTACATGGGTACCTTCGGCCATGGAAGATAGGCAGTGACGAGTTAGGGTTAAACGAAGGGTTGCCTATGAAAGCACATCATGGGATGGTCGAAAACTATGATGAATACAATGAGAAGCTAAGCCTAAAGTCTATACAATGCTAGATACATACACAGTCAGTACAATATTAGACAATAGGTTACGAAAGCAACACTAGGCGTAAGGCTTATTAAGTTGGCTAGAAGCAAAGCTGTAATTCAGCTTGCTTCATCATAGCCTTATACTAAGCCAAGTGGTCATCAGTTGGTGCTTTCAGTAATTCATCCACTTCAGTTCCTGGCTTGTTCGTCCAACCGAATACTGCTTTGTTGTGGCTTTCGCTCCTTGTCCTTAAGGCAAAAGCTCAGCAACTTCAGCTGATATGCTCTGTTTGAGCGCTCATGCCAAATGTCGACCTGTCGTCACTGCCTTCGCCTTTTATGTTGCCGGGGATGGGCCAAAGTGCCTGGGACACCTGCTACGTTGGCAAATCATGTATCTCGCGAGATGCGAGAACTGCCATGTTCTCAAGACGGGGTTTTGCTTCATTTCACTGGGTCTTCAGCAGGTATTATGTAACGTATTCTTGGGGACCTCCAACAGCATCCTGCATGTGGCATTGCATCAGCCGATGACTCATCTCTCTAAAAGGCGATGTTTAACAAAAGATATCATTTAGTGTGTTTGTGTCCTAAAGCCTAACAATTTTGGGGAAATGGACTTAGAATATATTAGAAGAGGTAGGCCCCATATTTAATTTTATTTTACTAAAAATATGAGCGTGCATTATAATACAAAATATGCTACATGTATACTCTATGTAACTATGTATTTGTCATTTTTGACGAACAAACATTGTTATTGTGCCACTTTTAGTATTTTTTGTCTGTGGATAATTTTAATAGCATCAAAATGAACATTTTACAGGGGTCTGTCTGTTGTCAACTCTGGTATCCCAGTTAGGCATAATCATTAGTTCTGAAAAGTTTCCGAGTTATCGGAAAAAAAGAAAAAGATCTGGAGATGGAAATTTTCCAGCTGGGCTTGGGGGCAGAAGAGATTATGTAAAAGGCGTTTATAGTGTAACAAGGTTTGTCAAATTGCAAACTAAGAAAACAGCCACTGATGCAACAGTGCTACCCTGTGGCTGTGTTAATATTGGGTAGGCTCGGTGAGTGATAGGGCTCCACCACAAATATTGGGCACCCAGGCCCATGTGCCCCATGATCAACATCTCTTGGAATTTTTTTACTTACATGACTACAAATATACCATAACTGTATTTATCACTAAATGTAGCTAATATTAATTTGGTTAAGGTATTTTCATGATATTTGACACTAGATGCATTCTGTGTATTGCTAGGTGTGAGTAGCAAATGGAGTTGAAGACAGCTGAGAGTAAAGATGTCACTGAGTGTTCACATTGTGACAAGCCAGCTATTTGTATGTTTGTTTGTTTTTTCTGTTGGTGCATTTTTTGCACTCGTTTGTCATAAATAAATAGTGTATTTTTGAACATTTTACATTTCATAGACCATATGCCCATTGCCCTAGTTAGTGAACAGCATTAAACCACTGAAGGACAGCATGTGTTACATTGTGTTTCATTAATTATTAAAATTGTAGCATTGGGAATTTATGAATATGATTCTGATATTTTACATCATAATACATAGATTTCAAAACTCCTAATATATTATGAGTTTCTTTATTTTATGGATATAAAAACAAGAAATTTGTGCTAATGCTCACAAGATGCGCAAAGGCCTATAGCAGTTCTGGTTTAGTAGTTTACCTGAAAATTTGGGTGATCACGCTAAGTTAATATACAAATACCAAATTCTCTATCTGGATCCCATAATGACAGTTCTGTGGCGCCACCTTGTAAATGATATAAACTTGTGTCGCAGCCCGAAATCACCCAAAAATCCATAAAACCCCCTATTTTGGCGTTCAAGGTCATTCAAGGTCATTGAATTCGGCGCCAATCAAGAGCCAGTGTACGACTTCCTATTAGTGATTAATAGTAATCTAGGCCGTATCTTGCACCGTTACTGAGATACTGTAACTTATTAGCCAAAAATCGCAAATGTTGCCCACCCCCCCTCTCATTTAGCACCCTCATTCGGGGTGACTACCTTCGAATTTATTTAAAAGCTTTACGGTTCCTGAAACTAGAGTTTTCCAGACAGCTGACGGTGAAGTTTTGGTGATTCTAGCTTGCACCGCTTTTGACTGATCCACCTGTGTGATGGACAGATGGACAGACAAAATTGCGATGGCTAAGACGTGCTGAAAGCAATAGCTGCTTTCGTGAGTAAAAAATTGAATATTTATGAAATTTGTGTTTATATACTGCACTATTTTTGTCAGTTAGCTGGAGGTACCAGTTTTATAACAAATCATGCTGTATTTTGCTTATCTTTTACACCTTAGCCAGTCTACATAAACAGAATGCTGCATCGGCAAATGCTTGCATTTTTTAACGTTTACTAACAAAATCGTTTGTTGCTTGCATTATGCAGGTGAGAACTATGAGGTGAACATTGAAGGTGATAATGGTGATATTATGGAACAACCACTTGATGACAAGCCAAAACCATATTTGTGTACTGACAAGCGGTTTACATTGAAGTGGGATTTGAATGTTCATAAACGAGTTCATTTTGGAGAGAAGGTGTATGACTGTACTGCTTGCAGCAAACAATTTACACGCTCAAGTAGCCTTGTTAGACACAACAGAATTCATAATGGAGAGAAACTACACAAATGTCAAGAGTGTGACAAGGCATTTAGACAGTCTTCAAATTTAAACAATCACATGAAAGTCCACACAGGAGACAAACCATACACGTGTTTGCTGTGTGGCAGAAACTTCAGCCAATCCAGCCACTTGCAGACACATAAACGTCATGTGCATGGCACCGAAAGACCTTATGACTGTCTTTACTGTGGGAAGACGTTTAAAACTAGGAGTGATCTGAATCGTCATGTTCGTATTCACACTACTGCAAAGCCATACTCATGTAACAGAATTTACAGTGGAGAGAAACTATACAAATGTCAAGAGTGTGACAAAGCATTTAGACAGTCTTCACATTTAAACTCTCACATGAAAGTTCACACGGGAGACAAACCATACACATGTTCGCTGTGTGGCAGAAACTTCAGCCAGTCCAGCCACTTGCAGACACATAAACGTCATGTGCATGGCACCGGAAGACCTTATGACTGTTATTACTGTGGGAAGCCGTTTAAAACTAGGAGTGATCTGAATCGTCATGTTCGTATTCACACCGCTGCAAAGCCATACTCGTGTAGACACTGTTCTGACTGTTTCACACAACTTGGCAGACTCAAGACACATCTGCTAAATTCACACAATGAAGGCTCTTGGTTCACATGTTACATCTGTGAGAAGAAATTTCATCAGAGTAGTCACCTTAAGAAACATATACTACTGTATCATACAGGTATGAAGCTGTTTGTTTGCAGTCAGTGTTCGGACTATTTCTCTGACCAGTGTATATACTTGTAGAGTGAAAAATGCTAAATATGGATCCAGGCTTAGTGATAGTCATGGTTATAGTGAAAATGAATGTATGTTTGCAGATTTTTTTCTGTGAATTGCTGTTTACCATGGACTGAAACATCTTCATTGTTTTGTGTATAAGTTGTTTCATTTATGAGAACAGAATCGATATTTGATATGACAAGCAAGAAGATAGCATTTCAATATTGCGTTATGTGACAGATTTGCAAGCATCTGATATATTACTGACACAAAATGGTTTTAGTGATATTTAACCCACATGTGCACTTTTTAACCGATGTGTATAACCAATATCTTAATAAACTCTTTTGACAGTGATGTGAACAAGGACAAATGCAATAACATGATATTGATATGATGATATTTTGATGATTGTTACGCGCGAAAGCAGCTACTGCTTTCAGCGCGTCTTAGCCATCGCAATTCTGTCTGTCTGTCCATCTGTCTGTCCATCACACGGGTGGATCAGTCAAAAACGGGGCAAGCTAGGATCACCAAATCTTCACCGTCGGCTGCCTGGAAGACTCTAGTTTCAGGAACCATAAAGCTTTTTCATAAATTCGAAGGGGGTCACTCCAATCAAGGGCGCTAAAGGAGAGGGGTGGGAAAATTTTGCAATTTTTAGCCAATAGGTCGCTGTATCTCAGTAGTGGTGCGAGATAGGGCCTAGGTTACTATTAATCACTAATAGGAAGTCATACACTGGCTCTCGATTGGCACCGAATTCAATGACCTTGGATGACTTGAACGTCAAAATAGGAGTTTTTATGGATTTTTTTGGCGATTTCGAGCTGCGACACAAGTCTATATCATTCTCCAGGTGGCGCCACGCAATTGAGTAGTTATGTGATCCAGATAGAGAATTTGGTATTTGTATATTAACTTAGCGTGAAAACCCCAATTTTTAGCTAAACTACTGAACGGATTTGGAAACGGTTTTGTCTGCTGGAATCCGTATCCAATACACTTTCCAACGGTATAGGATTTGCATATCCAGTCTTAGTGGAAAATGTGAACTTTGACTTAGTAGGTTGAAAAGGGGTGTGGCTGGAGTTAGACTGACAGTTTGCGAACAGGAACTGCTATAGGCTTTCGCTCATCTCGTGAGCATTACCTCAAATTTTTTGTTATCATTAGGGTTCTTAAGGATGAGCTCTCATGCAGTTTATCTAGCTATCTGTGCAAAATCATCTTATTCATGTTGTTATAAACTGTGTTCTGTGTGTTGGTAGATGTGAGTGGTATGGAGTTGAAGATAGAAGCCGATAGCAATGATATTGCTGAGTGTTCACCTTATGACAAGTCAACTCCTGGTATGTTTGCTTTTTCAATCAATCAATCAATCAAAAACTAACCACTTACAAAAGTGACCAGTGGTGTACAGCACACCTAAAAACTAAAATAAAACCTAAGGGTAATGTACAAAAAGTAAAAACTACTCAGCGATAAAACGCTTGCTGAAACAGTGATGTTTTTAAGTTTCGTTTGAATGACGCAGTGTCAGATACCAGTAGTTCTTGAAGTGATGGTGGCAGACTGTTCCACACAGCTGGTGCAGCATAGGAAAATGCTCCTTGTCCGAACTTTAGTCGTGTGCGTGGTTGCTCGTAGCGGAGACTGCTGCCGGACCGAAGTCATGTTTGTGATGTGACACTGGCTGTTTGTGTGACAATGTCAGTAAGATAAGATGGTGCTTGTGACGTGTGAATTAAATGCATCAGCAAACACAGTTTATAGGTGATGCGTATTGCACCGGAAGCCAGTGTAATTGTTGCAGCATACTTGTAACGTGGTCATGAGGAGCGACAAATCCGATCAGTCTGGCTGCAGCGTTCTGAGCACGTTGAAGTGGTGCAATCGTAGATTTTGGCAAACCAGCTAGTATAGCATTGCAGTAGTCCAGTTTGCTCAGTACGAACGCTGACATGAGAGTGGCTGTTACCTCCGGCTGTCGACAGTATTGAAAGCAGCACTTAAATCAAGCAATATCAGAGCGCAGACACTGCCGTCGTCGATCGCTCTGGTAAACTCGTCATGAATGGCAATAATGGCGGTCTCGGTTGAATGATGTGCTCTGTACGCTGATTGACTTCTTGGCAAGAGATGCTTTGATTCAAAGTGAGCTTTAAGTTGATTCGCAGCGACCCGCTCTACAATTTTTGATAGAAAGCTCAGATTGGATATTTGATCTTGATTTTTTCATACTTTAGTGGTTTGTGACATTTGTTGCACAGAGTACTTAAATGTTCATAATTCTGTAACATAAAAAGAATGATTTGCGATGATCAGACACGTTTTATGTTTAATGCAAGAAAATAGCATTCCAATATTGTATTATACGACAGATTTGCAAGCATGTGATATATTACTGACAGAAAACGTTCTAGTGATATTTAAGCCACATGTGCACTTTGTGATGTTTAACCAATGTGTATAACCAATATCTTAATAAACTCTTTGGACAGTGATGTAAACAAAGATGAATGCAATAACGTGATACTGATATGATGATATTTTGATGATTTTTATCATTAGGATTTTTAATTTAAAAAATTGGATGAGCTGTCATGCAGTTTATCTAGCTATCTGTGCAAAATCATCTTATTCATGTTGTAATAAACTGTGTTCTGTGTGTTGGTAGATGTGAGTGGTATGGAGTTGAAGATAGAAGCCGATAACAATGATATTGCTGAGTGTTCACCTTATGACAAGTCAACTCCTGGTATGTTTGCTTTTTGATCTTGATTTTTTTCATACTTTTAGTCGTTTGCGACATTTGTGGTACAGAGTACTTAAATGTTCATAATTTTGTAACATAGAAAAGAACGATTTGCAACGATCAGACACATTTTATGTTTAGAGGTCCGTGGACACCAAAATTAACATATATGTTTTATCCATTGTCCTAAAACAACATAGCTTTCTGATAATTGATAGTAATATCACCGACCAGCATCGTGTCAACACGAAGAAACTTACATTTGAAATCGACGAAAAGTCCGTAGAAAATGAACCGCCATGTTGACAGGCTGATGACGTCACTGGTCGAACACATCGTCAATGTAAAATACTCATAGAAACATAAGCATTATAAAATCATATTTTCTACTTTTGTACTGCTGCAGTTGTCATGCAATGCAGTATTTTTTGTCTTTAAAAATATTAAAATTAATTGGTTAACACTGACTGTGTTCAACTGCTGACGTCATTTCCAGCCATGTGCCAAGATCAGATTTTTCAGCACAACGTAACGTAGCGCCATTTTTCGTTATATTTAAACATTAATTTCATACATTTCTAAAGCATACATCAACATATTGTATCGGGTGGCGCAAGAAAAACGTCCTGAACATTTGCATGCATTATTCACCCGAGCAGTTGAAATGGATCAGTGCAAAAGCATATATGTAGTGCTCAAACATCTTTGAATACGTGTAGGAATTTTCGTCTAAAACACTTCTCTATTAGTCTTGATACAAACAAAATAGCTTCACACGCCATAAAGCAATTTTTGCAAGCAGTTCATCATTTGCGTTGCCGGTTGTATGCTGGCTACGCCAAAACGTCACAGTAGGCCGAATCATCATTCAGCTGATCAGCAGAAAATGTGCTGAATAGGTTCTTCATTCTCCTTTGCCACTGTTGCTAGATGCTTTTTCACTGCTATGTGGCTTTTCTGATTCTGGTTGTCTGACGTCGACATCGTGCCTTTTGTCTCTGATAACATTCTGAGAATCTTTGAGGTTTGAAAAACGGTTTACGCAATTTTTTATAGACGTAGAAAGTTCTTGCAAGGTATCGAAACTAAATAATGAGTGGGAATTCAAATCTGTTGAATGCGGTGTACGTTTTTTGTGAGCTGATGAAATCGGGCTTTTTGTGTCAAAGGAAATTTGAGTTGCTTTGATGTGGTGTGATGGAATGCTGTCTTTACATAATTGGATTTTTAACTCGTCTTACGTCATTAAGTGGCATTAAGTGGTGTCGTTATTGACGTCATTGAAATTTATAAATAAGTAAGAGTATGTATTGGTCTACAAATGCACGAAAGGAAATTTATCTCTATAAAGCATACGTGCCCTTATAGTTACGCAACGCTCGGGACGTTTTTTAGTGCCACCCGGTATATGCCAAGTAAAATGTCTAATTGATGTCTACATAAATTTCACAAATGAGTTTGACCATGGCCGTGGACCTTTAATGCTGTGCATTTTCTACAGGTGAAAAATTTGAGGTGAAGACAGAAGTGGATAGTAACGATACCACTGAGTGTTCTCATGATGATGAGCTTACTATTGGTATGTCTGCTTTTTGACACGCTACAGCTTGGCATGAATATCATCCATTTGTCCATCTGTCTGTCAGTCTGTAACGGATGTATTGTGGCTAAACGGTGCCAGATAGAACCTAGGTTGTTACTGATCATAATAGGAAGTCACATCATTGACCTTGGATGACCTTGAAAGGTCACAATGCACTGTGGTATGCTAATCGTGTGGTATTGTGGCTAAACGGTAAGTCATAGAGGGTCAGCGATTGTGCCATTGGACAGGGCGCTGGTGACTTCCTATGGGCTGTTGATAGTAACCATGTTTCCATCTGCAGCAGTTTGGCTGCAGTTCTCAATGGAAAGTTTCAAGCTATAAGTGTGAGTATCTCGAAAATGGTGCGAGATAGGGCTAAGGATATTGATCACTAACAAGAAGTTTCATACATCATTTCAGATGAGATGAAAATTATCAACCTTGGATCACCTTGAAGGACAGTACTGCAACAGGAACAGTATAGGCTGTAGCGCATTTTTCCTAGCAACGGCTGGGCTTTCATGCTTCTTGCTGGATTTGCTGTGTTCTTTACTATTTTCCAGTTTCATTTGTTGCTAGATCTTGATGTTAAATCAGCCTGATTTTGCATGACCTGCCTAGCTAGGCCGCTGCGGATGAAACTCACTATTGGGAATTGGTTTATACAGCGTCATCTTTTGCCTGTGTTCAGTAACTCAGACTAGCTCTATTAATACATGTAGCTGCACCACCAAATGTTATTCTGTTGTTTTTGCAACGTAATTATGTCTGGTTGTTGTTGTTTGTATTGTACAGGTGAAAAATTTGACTTGGAGAATGAAGCTGATAGTAATGACATTGCTGTGTGTTCACGTGAAGAGCCAACTATGGGTATTTTTTTCTTCTTGGATTTGTTGTGATCGTTACTATTTTCCTTATTTTTAATTTTTTAAAGTTTTACCAGGGGCCAATTATCACTGAGTTATGCCCAGCTAGGCAGTTGGTTTATACAATATCAGATTTTTGCTTGTGTTCAGTAACTTAAGCTGTCTTTATTCATGCACTTTTACCAAATACTTAAAAGTCAGTGCATAAAGTGGCTAGTAAGTGGTAGAATGTAGTGATCCAGCGGCCGTCAGCCACGAGCGGGCAGCGTCTGGGGAGAGGGTTTTCTTTTCCCTAATATCAGTCTCCCATAAGGGTTTAGCATTTTTTCGGAACATTGGGCCACTTTAAATAACTATTATGTATGTACACTGTGTCCGGAAAAAACATCCTGAATGTTAACGACTGTCACTCGAAGAAGGGTTTGCCAATTTTAATAATTTTTGGTACTAATATTTTTGGCACAACTGGCCATCAAATGACCGGCCATGTTACCACCTTACTCAGTGTCTGCTTCTGCACTACCTGAGGAAAACTAAACCAACAAAATATGGGTTTAAGTGAACAAAAATACGTCAAAAAGCATTGCAACATTATCGATACTGACTTGAAGAAGGATAAATAGATTTTAATAATTTTTGGTGCAAATATTTTTGACACAACTGCTTATCAAACGATCGTTTTAGTTCCCACCCCACCTGATGTGTGCTTCTGCACTACCTGGGAAAACCAAAACAAGCAATATGTGCATTACAATGAACAAAAAAAACTTTAATAAATTATTTTTATCTTCGGACCTGTGTCCGCAAACAGCCAGTCGATTACAAGGTTTGACTGTCATGCAGCACTGTGTCAATTAGATGACTTTTAGGAATGTTGATGAATTCAAAAAGTGACTGGTGAAGTCTGGATTGGTCTGGAGCAGAACATCATTGACACTGGTGTCAACAAAAGCAGAAATCATCTCTCTGCCTGAGGTCCTAACACTTTAAACATTTTTCACTGTAGGCATTTGAAAAAGAACAATTGGATGAACTGTCAGCCCAAGTGAAAGAAATGTGGAAAAATGTGTTTTATGTATTATTTTCGTTAAGTAATAATGCTCTCTTTGATAAAAATACAATATTTTGTTGGTTCTGTTTTTGCTAGGTAGTGCAGAAACAGACATTGGATGTGGTGGGAAATTAAACGGTCAATTGATGATCAATTGTGTCAGAAATATTCCTGCCAAAAATTATTAAAATCTGCTTTAAGCTACAATCGAAAATGTCCAGGGTGTTTTTTCCAGACACAGTGTATGTACGTATGGAGGCAGGGTCTGGGGAGGGCACTGTACCCATGCCAAGAAAAATTGTTAATTTTGCCCCCAGAGAGCAATGCATTCTGATGCAATTTTCATACTGTTGCATTAACAGTCTTTTACTGCCCAAATCATGTCAATGTGACACTGTAAAGTTTTGCTGTTACAATCAAGCCACATCATGAAAAATGTTACATAGGAAATGAGATACTGTGACATTTCACACATTCTAATAAGCTACATGATTTTTACGTGATAGGATTTTTACAGAGGTCAAAGTATTGAGCTTTGATGTGTAGGGTTTAACATTAAGGTGGGGGCTTACGCCCAAGGTGGTGGCCAGCTTTCCCCCAGCTTTTAACTGCTGTTTTTATTTCTGTGACGTTTGTTAACTGAGGTGCATTTCTTTCTGTTTGTATTATGCAGATGAAAGTCCATTTGACGTGAAGACCGAAGCTGATGCTAATGATGTCACTAGGCATCCACACAGTGACAAGCTAAGGCCATATTTGTGTGCAGTGTGTGACAAGTGTTTTATATCGAAGCATTATTTTAATTTTCACCAACGAAGTCATTTCCGAGAGAAGGCGTATGAGTGTACTGTTTGTAGTAAACGATTTACTTGCTCAGGTGATCTTGTTAGACACAACAGAACTCACAGTGGAGTTAGACCGTACAGGTGTCTTCAGTGTGACAAAGCATTCGGTCAGTCTGGGCATCTGAAAGCTCACATGAACGTACACACTGAAGACAAACCGTACAAGTGTTCACTGTGTGAGAAAAGTTTTGGCCAGTCCAGCCACTTGCAGTCGCATAAACGTTATGCACATAGCACCGGAAGGCCTTATGACTGTCTTTACTGTGGGAAGACGTTTAAGAGCGGCAGTGATCTGAAGCGTCATGTTCGTATTCACAGTGCTGCATAGCCAATTAGCCATATACACTGTGTCTCAAGAAACATCCCCGACATTTTCGACTGTAACTCGAAAACCGATTATCAGATTTTCATAATTTTTGGTACAAATATTCCAGACACAACTTGCGATCAAAGTACAGTTTAGTTTCCCACCTCACCCAATGTATGCTTATGCACTACCTAGGGAAAGCAGATCAAGCGAAATGTGTGTTAAAATAAACAGAAAACCTGAAAAACATCTTCCAACATTATCGATCGTACTTTGAATAAAGATTAGCAGATTTTAATAATATTTGGCAGAAATATTTCCGACACAACTGGCTATTAAATAAGTGTTTTAGTTTCCACCTTACCAAACGTCTGCTTTTGCACTTCCTGGGGAAAGCCGACCAAGCACAATACGTGTAAAATGAATGAAAAACGTCAATAAATTCTATCTGTCTTAATTTCTGGGCCTCAACAGCAGGTCTGTTACAAGGTTTGACTGTCATGCAGCAGTGTGTCTATCAGATGATGTTTAGGAATGTTTGTAAAGTCAAGAAGTGACTGTTAGAGAACTGGAGCACAACATTATCCACCGCTGTCAATAAATGGAGAAAACATCTCCTTGCCTGTGTTTGCATAGTGGGCCAACACTTCAAGCAATTTTACTACAGGCAGTTGAAAAATGGACAACTGAATGAAATGTCAGCCAAAGTGTCAGAAATGTGAACAAAATTTGTTTTACGTGTTATGTTAATTAAGCGATCATATTGCATTGGAGAAGAAAACGATATTTTGCTGGTTGTATTTTCTCCAGGTAGTGCAGAACGTTTGTTGGGTAGATGGGAAACTGAATGGTCATTTGATGGCAAGTTGTGTCGGGAATATTTGTGCCAAAAATTATCAAAATTTGATAATTGGTTTTCAAGTAGTTACAGTCAAAATGTTGGGAATGTTTTTTGAGACAAAGTGTAGACACTGTTCATACTGCTTTACACAATTTGACAAATTCTAGACACCTCTGCTAAAGTTACACAAATGAGGTACCTGGTTGACATGTCACTTAAGAGTTTTAGCCGCAGTGGCAGCTCTAAAGTACATTTAAATCGTTGTCATGAAGGTGTGTTTGCAGCGAATGTCCAAGGCGTTTCTCTGCAGGGCAATACGTCTGACAGAACTAGCATTGCTGGCGCCATGAAACCAAACCATAACCAAGCTGCGGTACTGTAACTTGCCTGAGTTGTCCCAGACCACCACCGTGCTCATATGGCAGTATGTAGTGGCGTCATTTCAGTAAATTGTTGGGGGTCTCAGTGATCCTTGGGGTCAAAGTTTGCGTAAAGTATAGTTTTTGCAGCAGTAATACTGTTTCAAAGGTATGATTTAAAGAGAAAAAACTAAAATCGTATATCCTTGGGGGTCTGTAGACCCCTTTACCCTTCCCCCCAAATGATGCCCCTGGTAGTTTGGTACCGTCTTTGGTGGCGTCAACGAAGTTGATTGGTTAGTACTTGGATGGGTGACCGTTGGCGTCAACGAGTGAATAAACGATCTCGGTATGTAATCAGCCACCCAGACTAACTCAACCTCGCCATCCCTCCATGGGCAGGCACAATGAGTACAAGCAGAAGTCAGACATAAACAGGGACATTGCGTGATGCATAAACGTTGTATTCGTGGTTTTGCAGTGTAAACTGGTGTATGGCTGAGGGTTATGAGAACGGAGATCACTGCCATCTTATGGGTTTTGTGGCATCGGAGAAACTACTACTGCAACTACTGCTTGACTTAGTGCTACTACTACTTGGCCTACTTAATCAATTGCCGATTGCTGACTGGTACAGATGGGAGTAGCTATTGGACAATGAGTAGGCTCCAAAGGATTTAGTTTTTGACGAAAAACTGATGAAATGATGAAAACTGGCAGTCATGACAAAAGTATTGATTTTTGATTAAATTTTTACGAAATTTACTAAATTTTTACTTTTTGGCAAACGAAAAGTGGCAAAATTATTTGCACTCAATTTCAGATGGCGAAAAATGGTGAAATTCATGCACTTTTTGACAAACGAGAAAAAGTTAAAGCCGAAAGCCTTGAAACTGTTTTGGCAAAACTTTGTAAAGTAAGTTAACAGCATAAAGTAAGTTAACAGTAGTTAAAAGGCCTTTTTGGATGGCAAAAAATGGCAAAATTCGGGATTTTGGGCAAATTTTTGACGAAATTTGCATTTTTTGATGTACGAAAGATGGCATTTTTGGCAGCAAAATCATTCGGAGTCTAACAATATGACACTGCAGTACATTGTGTTGTGAAGTGTAATGTCTAGTGCTCTTTTGTTTTTCTTTTTTTTGTATTTCTTTGTACAGTGGTGTTGTGGCAGGAGGCAACTGTTTTTCTCCTCCAAAATTTTGTTCTGTTGGAATATTTTATTGTCAGAAAATTGTCGGCAAAAAATGCAAAATTTGAGCATGACAGCCCCTATTTATGGGCGAAAAAAATTGAAATTTAGAGCACCTATAATTTTTTCTGTCAGAAATTTGCAGCTGGTTGTCGGAATTCTGTCGGCAAATTGCAACTTTTTGTCCCATCTAGTTTTGTTAACTCATGAAACCGCGGTCTTTGTGCATGTGTGAATGTTTATTTATCTCTTTAATTTAACCCCCCCCCATCTGACGCAAAGATCTTCGATATATCTCTCACATAAGCCGAGTTGTAACCCAATATGTCCCAAATTTCGTTGCCATGGCAACTAGGGTCGCTCGGGAAAAAATTCAGTTGGCAGCATTTGATGGCCCACCCCCGAAAACGACGTCTGCCGGGGTTCACTGTGCAGCGCCTGATTTGCAGGCACAGCCCCTGGACACACAGACGGAAGTATTAGTGCATGCTGGAAGTAGTCGAGGTCGATCTGTCCGGTGTGACGTCAGATTCAATGACCAGTTGACCACTGGTCACTTTGCCACGGCTGACTTACCAAATACCGCCGGGTGTCAATCACACTGACCACTACTAGGCCTATCAGCGGTGTCGTGGTTTAAAAAAAGTAGACGGGACAGGAAGTTTCATTCTTCTGACAGACACTCCAAATTTGCAACAGAGGAGAGGGGATTATACTCGTAGGTGCACAAAATTTCAGTTTTGCTCTTACATCCCTTAATCGTCACATAATAGTTACATAATTTTTTCAAAATGCCGGAACACCTGCAGTTTACATAATAATGTAGTTAGTCATCTGGCTGCTCTTAACTGTTTTTGATGTTTGCAGTTGCAACTGCTAATAGTACTGTTTTTATTGAGTTTTACCTGTATTTGCATGATTTGTGTGTTTTTTGTGTGTGTTTTGCTGTA
>Ga0209367_1007188_pt1 | contig 15360 bp, 14 predicted proteins | sample WorMetLIZISLAND2_FD_187412 | JGI IMG/M metagenome (GOLD analysis project Ga0209367, IMG submission 187412) | Marine gutless worms symbiont microbial communities from Max Planck institute for Marine Microbiology, Germany - Olavius geniculatus... ... | reverse complement strand
CCTATATGGGGAGCAAAAACCCCTGGGCGGATTGAGCCCAAATTTTGTTTGGTGGTAGGCGTCCATGACGTAATCACGCCATTAAAATTTGGTGACGATCGGTTCAGGGGTTTTTGGTTGGCTGAGAGTCAAAGTTTGCATTTTCCCATATACTTTGAAGGTCGTTCTTACAACACTCACACTACCGTGTGAGTGTGATCCCCACACCCGTTTCTATGGCAACAAAGTGGTTCATAATTCTTTGGAAACATTGGAAAATAAAGTGGCACTATCTAGTAAATGGCAATAAAAAACCCGTAAATTGTATGTTGCATTAAATAGCAAGTGAGCTTATCTGAAAAGCCATCCTCTTTCCATTTGAAAAGTGAAGTGGTGCCGTTTTAACAACTATGTGTTGATAAGTGTGCATTGCTGTTGACTTGGCACACAGTTATTCAATCAGCACTGTCAGAAGTTTTTAGAACGTTTGCTTTTATGCCATGTCGTGTTATCTATTGATGCAAAATGCAGTGACTTGGATCTGCCAACACGAAAAGTAACACATTTCCGGTATTACAACGACGTTTCATAAAGCACAAACTAACTAATGATCCACGTTGCAAGATGAAAAAAAAATAATTTGACGCATACCGTTTGAAGCACTGTTCGGACGAAACTCAGAAGACACAAACAAGCATGCTTTCTACCGAAAGACAACAGACCGAATAAAATTCGATCTAGCACAATCAGCATAATCTGTCGAGAAAAGGGACTTCTAGATTCCAAGTCACAAACGGAATATACTGAATTATATAATTTTGTTTTGTATTGTTTGTGAGTATGTGCAGGACTCGCCATTAAAGGGTTATAAACCGAATATCTAACAGCAGCAGCAAGAGATTTAAAACCTCAACTGAGAACGGTGCTGCCACCTGGCAAAACACAATGCAGTCAAAATACAGCTGCTGTATACATAATTATCAGTAGCCAGGACATATAGACTTGCCAAAATAGAGTGCAAACTGTCACTTTAATCCTTCTATGCCTAAGGAGGAAACGACCCCCTCCTGCGTTTTTTTTATGAATAATTTTTGTCTTGCACCAATACCACCAATATATTTTGTCTGTCTGTTCCTATACATCAAAGGCATTTTCTGACATATTACACACTACTCTACCCTTGATACGTCAGGTTTTTCAGATTTTGGGACATATCGGATAATATCGATAAACCAGCAAGTTGGTATCAGTGTTTGAATTGTGAAAAATTAGCTGGGGGGGTTGAACTTTTTGACGGTCAGAGGTCCGACCAAAACTGTGATGTTAATCGTATGTATAGTATATTGCTGACTCCAGGACATAATTTGACAGTGTGCTAGGGGGTTGGGAAAACAGTTGGGGCAATTCAAACATTGGCTGGTATTGCTGTCAATGCAAAAATTTATAACTAATGACATTTTTTCAGTTCTGGTGTTCATTTGTTGTTCATATGACTACTAGTTGTTCTGTTTCAGCAATAAAATTACTGAAATATATTTTAACTTCAGAAAAAGACAAAAACGGTTAATTTTTACGTTATGCACTATATAAATTCATGTTTTACTTACTTATTTACTTACTTAAAAACCAATAGCAGACAGTTTTGTAGTCTTTTTCTGAAACCCTTTCGAGTGATGCATAAAATGCCTTGAAGTATCGAGCAAAATGCGACTATCAATGGAGGGAGTCATTTTGACCCTCTTTTTGGCATGTCAGGCTGCCACAAAAGCTTAGGCACAGAAGGGTTAATCTTCCAGAATCCTGCATAATGACTGTATTGCCACCAAAAGCTAACCAGTGTCAAACCTTCCACAAAAGTTCATGCGGGTAACTTTGAGGAGTCTAGTCGACAACAGAGAAAGACAGACAAACAAACTAAGGGACAAACCATGTCACATTACCTCCTCCTTCTGCGGCAGAGCTGAGAATATTATTGTCACTCTGACATAAATAACACTGCACCAATTCTAACAACGATAAGTCCACTCGACTTGCCAGCACGACTAAAGCATCGATCAAATTAAATCAAAAGTCAAACAATATCACAAAACCCGTCGGCACTTGCAGCAGTAATTATTGCAAACTTTAAACAATTAGCGTACAGAATTGCACAAAAGGGAAAGCACGAAGCAAAATGAAGCTGGGGCCTAGGAAAATTCCTGTGCTTCAGGCTACAGTTTGACAAAAAACTAGGGATGGAAGAAATATTTATTACTTTTCTGTTTTTATTTCCGGGCATTCTATGTAACATTACACAACAGCTCGTCAAAACAAAACGACACACCAAATAGTACCCACGAGAACGAAAGTAAAAAAACACTGCCGAATAACAGACAAACATTTTTGTTTCGGTAAAACTATGAAAGCAAACAAAAAACTACACTAACATTTGGGAAGGGTTCCAATCAAAAATTTCAAAGACGGAGGTTTTTTCAGAGATGGAAGGCAACCGGAAGCATGGGACTTCTCCAGCGCGTTAGCAGAAGGGCGAAGCGGTCGGATCGATGGTTTTAAACATGTCCTTGAGCGATCCCTCCGCCAGATCACTGTCACTGGTAGACAAAACAGCATCCTCAGTATAATTACCAAGGGTGGCAGCAGAGTAAGTAATCACAGTATCTAGCAAAGAGGTAGGCTGGCGGCAACTATTAGGGGCTGGGTGGAGGTTCTGCCTTCGTCTGGGATCGCCACTGGAGATGCCTGCAGTGTAACGGCTGTCGGCACCACGCACTGACTGGTGTGGCTGTTGATGGGTGCTGCTTCCCTGCTCCAGCAGTTGCTGATAGCGTCTGTTTGGTGGTCGGTTGTAGCCGGACACAGCTGTCGTGGACGATGCTCGCAAGTTGTCGGCGACAGCCAGCGGAGACTGAAACTGCAGCACATTTAGCAATGAATATCTCCAAGCATGCCAAAGGCTTCTATTTTCGTCCAACATATTTTATTTATTTATTTATCATGAACATCGTACATGCAGTACACATAAACAGAAGTACATAAAAATCTGTATAAAAAGTAGTACACAAAGCATAATACAACTTAAAAGAAAGACAAAAAAACAAAAAAATGAATAAAATCAATCTGTACAAAATAAACTAACAAGGCCATCAAGCTCAGCATGTGAAAGCAAGTCCAAAACATGAAAACGTACACTTATTAGAAAGCAGTTGTGACATTTAAAAAAGTTTTATATATGCGAATTACAGCAGAAGCCAAACTAATGCAATTACGGATTACAAGTACACTGTGACATCCAGTGCTACATGTTGGATTGTAATTGTAATACAGATCGAGGTCACGCTGCAACGGAAAGTGTGTCTTAAAACTTCCAACATTGAACACTGCTAACCAGCACCATTTCATCAGGCAATGCATTCCACACCTTAACTAATCCAAAGAACTATTTTCTAAATTCATAATTTCCTATTTACACAGACTGGAGACCAACTTAATAATAACACAGACAATTTCTAATGCGCCGTAACACGTAAACCATCCCCTAGTGTCAACTCGAATGACATTTCTAACATAGACTGATAATCCAACTTTAATTTGGAAAAAATTTACATCATGTATGTTAGTAACATACTTGCATAACATCCGCCACACTCTCCGTTGTCCTGGCCGACTCCGACGTCGATGGCTTGGAATCTGGAACTGCAGATTTGGTGTCGGGATCCGCCCTCGTAGAAGATGATTTGACTTTGCGCTTGAAGCGAGGCTTGTTATCACTGTGGTCACTTAACCGCCGCCGTTCGTTCGTTGCTAAATCCGACTCCTTTTCCTCTGAAGCTGGTAACACCGCTGACGGAAATTCAGTGTTATTATTTACTATAGCGGCGGCAGGTTTTTCGCTGGGAGATTCCTGAAACAATCTGGCTGAAGGTTTCCATACCAGTACATCACTCGATGCCGAAGCTGGATGTGGTGAAACAAATGGTTCTATGGATATGGAGGGTGGAGGCTGAACTGGTGGTACAGGGCTGGTGGTCTGTGGCTGCTGTGATGATGAAAGCGGTGATGATGTTGTGTTGTTATCCATGGTGGAGGAGTTCACTGTCATCACTGCAGGTCCAGAGGCTGCGGAGGTCAACAGTTGCTCAACCATCTGTTGAACCTGCTCCTGCTGCTGCAGCTGCAACCACAACAACGTATACAAATGTTCATTCATCCAATAATAGCAACGATAACAGCACACCGTAGTAAAGGAAGGTTAGATGGATTTAGTGTCAGCCGGAAGCAGGAAACATCGCATGATAATAACCACCAGATGCGATTTTTGGGCTCAAAATTTTTTAAAAACTGCATTTATAGCCCGGATAGAGCTTTGTCCCGAGCCCCAGCGGGGGAACTTTTGCAGTCAACAAAACTCAGTCATTTAAACTGCATATAAACGACTAAAATGTTGTCATGAGGTACACTCTGAAAGCCCAAAATGCGTAAAAATGCGTTTGCAGATGGGGCACTGCCCCAGACCTCACTGTCAGCCACTGAGGGAGCTTACAGCACTCCAGCAGACCTAGTAGATGGATTTCAGGAAAAGGAGTCGGGAAGAGGAGAGAAGGGGAAAAGGGGAAGGAGGTTGAGTTTGACACAACTTGGGGGTAGGTTGCTTAGCAGCGCTGAGAAGATGGATGCCCCTGACTGTACATTTAAATACCCGCAAACTCACCTTAGTGTTTGCTGTTGTTGGCTGCTGCTGTGTTCTAATCCTCGGATCACGCCGTGGTGCTATGGTTGGAGCTGTGGTTATGTTGGTTGCGGCTGTGGTCTTTGGAGTATCTCGCCTGGGCACTCGGCCAAGCTGAGTCTCCCGGCGCCAGTGCTGCACCCGTGGGTCATCGTCCCAGCGAGTGTCGTTGATGTCCATGTATGCTGGTATGATGGTCCCGCCGCAGTCCATCTCCTGTACCTTGTAGACTGATATCTCGGCTCTCAAGCCGTTTAACTCCAGCTCGGCATCAGAGGAATTGGTTGCACTTTCCTCAGCAATCTCCCTGCAATCGTTACAGCCATAGTTGCAACCAGAGATGTTAAGTCTCTGAGGCCAAATGATCTCAAAGCCAAAATTCAAACCTTCACCTTCGTCTCGGCCTTAAAAACCATGGGTGTGGCCTCGGCCTCAGCCTTAAGGATTTAGACTCGGCCTAGCCTTAGTCTTAATGTCTTGGCCTTGTTCATCATCACAGTAATTTGGAGTGCATTATTACGATGAAAACAGTGGTGTATTACAATGTCTGGATGTCGGCATGGATAAAAACATCATAAAACTTCTAGCTTATGTTGTCACTGTCACTTTTATAATTCTCCATTTGGCCTCAATCTTGGCCTTAGCTGTAAAAAGTTGGTCTCGGCCTCATACTTCCGGCCTCGGTCTCGGCCTTGATCTTATGGCTTTGGCCTTGGGCACGTCCTTGAGAGTCTGGCCTCGTTTAACATTACTGGTTGTAACAAATGTTTATAAACGTTTCTGTTACTTTTGCGTCAAAAATAACGTCAAACTATAACTAATTGAAAGACAGAACTCACGGTCCAGTGGTGGCTGCTGGTGCAGCGGCTGCTGCTGCTGATGATGATGATGACGATGATGTTGGAACAGTTTGATTGATTGCTGAGAGAACCTGGTTGATGTCAAACATCGGTGCAATCGGTAACTGTGAAATCACTGCCGGCGGTGGCTGCAAAAAAACATATAATCATCAGATATCACTAGAGTACATGTAATGTAACATGTGAATGTAAAATCCTTCCCGAGCCATAAAGCTGATAGGACAGTGCTGGACTGCTGGTCTGTTTCCGTAGCCCTGGGCCAGACACCAGTTTACACTGCCAAACCATCGATACAGGTCTAGTGCATCACTCGTTGTACATGCCAGCTTTTGCTGGCAATCGCTGCACCTACCCATGGAGGGATGGCCAGGCTGAGTTGACCTGGAAATACAAGTAGACAACAGCAACTAATTACCACTTACTTCAGTAACATTCACACAAACATGTGCAATCAGTAGGGCCCACAGTATTCCACGGAAATTTTGCCAAATTCCGCGAGCCGGTTTGCAAAATTCCGTGGCTTACCGCAGAAAATTGTCCAAATTCCGCGGCTCACTGTGGCCTTCCAAGTCAAAAATTGTACTAATCGCTGGTGAATTTTCAACTTCTGCAAAATTCTGCGAAAATATCAAAATTCCGCGGCAAAAGGAAAATTCCGCGACTAGGCTTGAAATTACGCGGCCCGCAGAAACCTGTGGGCCCTAACAATCAGTGTCCAAAGCGACAAGATTTTTGTTTAATTGTCAAAACAAATTTTTTTCTCACCATTCAGTGTTCAGCCCTGTTACCCATGCAGGTTGTTTAAATGTTTACTACATTGCATCCAACTAATAGTGTAATTCATTTAATCACACTTATACTGCCAACAAAAAGCCTCCTGGATAAATGACACTGCAAAACACAAGGGCATGAGATAACACTACCATTTGTTAGGTACGAATGAAAAGAATCTTATTGCCAAGCTCTGTATGCCACTGCTGTGTTTGTTTAATTACCTTGCATTTTTTCCATAGCTTTATAAAGTATTTTATTGTAAGCACATGCATGCAACATGCATTTATTAAACTACTTACTTACTTAGTTAACTAAATTGCTGAAAGAAAATTAAAACAAGTTGCAGTGATACTGACATATCTGCCAATTACGTACAAAGTACAGAATAGCAGACCTGCGGGACGAGGGTTTTCAACACATCAACGACGGGATTAGACTGTTCAACAGTCGAAGAAGTATTTGACTGCTCCAATCTAGGCTCCATTGTAACTTTCGTCTGGTTTACCGGCTCAGCTATAAGCAAATAACAAGCAATATTTGTTAGTGTCAAAAAAATGACAAGGAAAGTATTTAATTACACAGTACAGCAAACTGAGACATCAGCAAATTTTTTGATAAGACAATCTCATAGATCATCAATGTCTATCAACATTTACTACTCAAGGACTGGTTACAGGTGACTCAGTGGCACAATAGCAAGACATCGAACTTATGACCAAAAGTTCATGGGTTCAACTCACAGTTAAATCATTGTCAAATAGTTACTACTAGTATGCGTGACTGTCTGCATCTCGATATTTAACATAAAACTGGGTGGCAGGTATCATTGCAAGATCCCATATGGCAGGCGATGCTCCACAGCTGATCAGTTTCAGCAAAAATACACAAAATAAAAAAAACATCATACAAACACTGGGGTAACAGATTACGACGTACTGGAAATGCCACTATCTGCCGTTTCAACTGTTGTCATCTGTCATTTCTGTTGGAGGCTGCTGTTACTACTACTAACCAACTAAAAGTTTAAGACAACATACCGGGTGGTGCAACTAGCGGAACAGTGGACTGCGATAGACTGGAATTCTGACTAGCTGCTGTCAATGAAGTTTCAATTGTGGTCTCGATCTGCTGCTGCTGCTGCTGCTGATGCATACGTAGAAAGAGTTGGCGCTGCAGAGGCGGCAGTTGACTCAAGTCGACTCCAGCCACCACTGACGGCTCAATAGGCACAGACGGCTGTTGCTGCCATGGTGGTAGGTTCATCATTACTGACGTTGTCGTGTCGTCGGTAACGCTTGGAGCCACTATGAACACCCAATACAGGAGTTCATCTTTCATCGAGAAAAAGAATCAACAATATAGTTAACATTTTGTGTCCGTAATTTGATCAAATCTCTTTGGATAGACTCACAGGTTGAAACGTAACTTCCTAAGTTATGAAAAAATTCCTCAAAATACAACCTTTTAAAATTTATAATTGTTTTTGCTGACGTTTCAGCAACCGCTGCTGCGACAGACGACGTTCGGATGAAGGCAGCAGCAGATGCCAAAACATCAACAAAAACAATTATAAAAGGCTGTATTTTGAGGAATTTTTCATAACGTAATACTAACAGTTAACAGTTTCTCTTAGAATAAATACCAAGATAATTGCAAACATGAACTGAAGTCTAACTTCAGTGTTATCTTCAGTTTAAGAACCAACAGATAAGACTACTAGGTAAGACAAAAAAGATAACTGGAATTGGCAGTTAACACCAAAGTTAATCCGAATATTACCGATTAACACCAGACAGCTGCAGTGCAGATGAATACATGGCTTTTTAAAGCATTTTATTTAATCTTTACAGATTACAAATTTTGTAACCAATTTCAGTTCACAATCTTATCGATTGATTAGAAAAGAAGTTAATTAGACTGGTTCTCAGCAAGTGTCAGATTAAGAAAAATGGATTAGAATAAAGATGGACTTCTTTCCCAACAAAGCATGAGCTTACCTAATGGCAGCATCACTGACGTTGCTGTGGGCAGAGGCTGAACACACAAACTGTTGGATTGCAGCGGATTGACATTCGGCATCATCGTCATCATTGCTCCAGCATGAGATGATGAAAACTGAGCAAGATGCGGGTTATTATCAACTGCACTGGAGGCCAGTCCAGACGACATCGTCAGAGGGTTGCCAGGAAACCCTGCAGGTGCGAAGCCCCCAACATTACTCGTAGCCAATCCGCCAGCTACAAACACAAAGATAATAAATAATGTATCACTAAGTGATCTAGTTATAGTGTGAATTTGGAAGCCCAAGAACTCTGTTTACTTTTTAGTTTTGAAGTCCTGTCACTCAACAACGGCAGTTGTCCTGTCCAGAACCTGAATCAGTGCCGTGCGACTTGAAAGTAACTGTACCACATTCATTTTTGTACGATAGATAACTAGCTGTTTTGTTTACGAAACACTGACAGAAAAGTGTAGACTAATTTCTAACGTTCTTTCCAGTTGCCATTTCTCGCCACATGCTTAAATTGTGAACGCGAAATTTTATAAATGTTTCATCTCGCCAAGTTCAATGTACTCGAAGTTGTACTTAGACTGAAACCATCATTGCTGCTGCATCGGTCTAGAACAGTCTGCCAGAGTCGGTCCGGTCATCTCCGTCGTTGCAAGCTTTCCGCAGCAGACTAAAAACCAAACTTTTTGCCTGGTCTTACAGTCATGACTAACAACGTCTCATTGCACTGACTACTATTACGTGACTTCACTGTTTAAGCTTATTGTTACGTGTCCTTGTAGTCTTAGGGCTTAATGCCATGCTAAAGTTAATTCGTCCTTCATCATCATCATCATCATCATTACTCCGATTAAGTAGACTCGACGACATCACTGCTGCTAACTGAATACAACATAACAGAATTTTACCGTTTGAAGCTTCTGTAGATTCGGCTGGAGGTAAGTGCATCATTGAAGCAAAATCAACTGGTGCAGGCAATCTCTGGTGTAAGTCAGAGACTGGAAACACCACTGGCCGCAACAGACGCATACGCATCAACCGCAGTGCATGCTGGGGCGGCAGTGCTGGTGGAGGCCCCAAAATACCCGGCTGAATATTCCTCGGAGGAAAACCTCGTGGTCTGCAACGAGCAAGCACCAGTTATTAACTTATTACAATGACAAACATGTGAAATTAGCCAGCAAATTCATCCCAATATTTAATGAGACCTAAGAGCGTACCTTTGCCAAAGATTTAACGCCCTCCAGCTACTTCGTAAAAATCCCTCAAGTAAATTTATGCAATATCAAAACGCTAAGACCAAAATCATACCAAAAGAAAAAGCATAACACTAATACCAAGACCAGACGGCTTTTAAAAGCAACATCAAGAATGCAGATGCGCATATCCACATAGTAAGTGCATAAGTAGGCAAGATGCACTGACTAACTGCTTAATAAAGCATTTCTTCAATCTGATGATGTACACAGCTTACTTCATTCGTACGCCACCTGCAGTGCAAGGAGTACTCAGTGTTGAAAGCAAAAACCAAAATGGTTAGGACCAAGACTAGGACCAAGACCAAAACCAAAAGTATACGACCAAAACCGCGGATGGTAGGAGACCAATCCTGTCATAAAACTTTGGTCTCAGACCCCAGGAGCAAAGCACGATATGCTGTGGTACTAACAGTGGAAGTCGAATGATGCCGGCATCCAATGTGGAACTGGTTGTGGAAGAAATGACTGAAGAACATGACGATGATGACGATGACGATGATGATGTCAGACTTGATGTTGCTGGTGCTGCCGGAAACTGGAAGTCAAACAGTGATGGAACCTTTCTCACATCACGGTGGTCAGCTGATGTCAGTGGCGTTGATAACTTGGGCTGCGGGTAATCTCCTAAAAGCAACATTCAGACGTTTGCTTACAATGACTTATTGATATTATATAAAACTTTCACAGTTTTGGACCGCTTTTATGATTCTGAAGTTCAGTGTGCATTTGATGACAGTGCCAACTTACTCACTTACTTAGACGTCACGATGCCAGAGCCCTGCATTCAGTTTTCTGGGGCCCCTAGGCAGGATAGAGATATGGGGCATTTCTCTCCTCCGTTATTTCCTTTTTCTGCACCCCCTTTTCCTTCATCTCCGTTCCCTTAGCCTCCACCTCCATCCCAGTTCTTTGGCCCACCCTCTTCACTCTGCTTGGAGTCAGGGCAGTGCTGTAATCTCCCTTAAGCCCAAATTCCATTATGCCGAATTTCACCAAAACTTCTCCGCGGGAAAAGTCATGGACACAAATCATGAAAGTCAAGATGTTTGCGATAAAGTCCGTGACAAGTCCACGACAAACCCGTCTGTGTCGCCCTAATGGAATTTAGCCCGTTACAATGCACGGAAAAAGTCGGCGACAAAGTCGGCGACAAAGTCGGCGACAAAGTCGGCGACAAGTTCCCGACAAAGTCGAGGACTTGTCACAAACGCAAATCATGAAAGTCGGCGACGTGATTTGTGTCGCGGACTTTTATGATTTATGTCGCGGACTTTTATGATTTATGTCTGCGACAAGCCCGTGACTTTGTCGCAAACTTGTCCCGGACTATGTCGCAAAGTTGGTGTAATGGAATTTGGGCTTTAGCGAGTTCAGAGTGGAGCACGACTGCTAAACAGTTTGTGGTGCATTTTATAGCATTTGCGGCACGGGCGGCAGTTACAGAATCGCAGTCAGTGATTCGCTGTTCAGTGAAAATCACCCCATAAATCGGGGGCCCCTAAAATTGGGGGTCCCAAACTGCAGCCTCGTTGGACCAGTGCCTGAAGATTTGGCACTGCACGCTGCAATAACACTTCTACACTAAATAGGTGGAACTGAATAAACAGTGTCATACCTAAAGTTGTCGCAGAAATAATACCAGCCGGTAGAGTTAAACTGAATGACACATCACACAAGTATGTAAGCAGAGGTGGGCTATATAACGCACCCAGCAGAGATTTCTTCTTAGGCTGAGCTGGTGGCCCATCAGTTGCTGCAACTGTAGTATCATCAGCAATAGCAGCATCTTTTATGGCCTGTATTAACACACTGGTACATTTACATAAGGCATCAATGTAGTCATAGTGGTGGGCCTAGTGGTGGTAAAAAAACGTAAAGTGGTTCCTGAGCCTTTAGACCCATTGGGCAGTGCTGATCTCCGATTTTTAGCCTACCAATTTTACACTGCAAGACCACAGATAGGGAGTGCCTGTTTACATCCCAGCTTTCGCAGGTACTCATTGCACCTACCCATGGAGAAATAAATGTACAAAACATCAGTTTATACACTTGTTAACGGCAACATTTAAGGACCTGCACATCGAAAACAGCAAAAATCACAAAAGGTGATATTGCCCGCATCACACTGACTGTGTGTCAATGTGCTGCTTTTGTGATTTTTGCTGTTTTGTCCATTCTGGCATGCACATTATCGACAACAACAACAACAGCAGCAGCAGCAGTAGCAGTAGCATGTAGGTAAAATTATATACAACATATTTCAAGGACATGTACTGCCATATGTGGCAATGTTTTGCCATGGGTGATGAAAACTGTGGTAGCAGAAACCAAAGCTAAAACTGTGCACTGTGGGAACTGTGGTACGGTGAATACAAGCCAAAAACAGCAGACTGAATCATACCTTGTCGAGAAGTGGGCGTGTCTCGTCGGTGAGTTCCAGATGTGAGTATCGGCAGTTGTCAGCGTCGCTGCATGAGCCCTCTGTGTGGAACTCAACGCACGGCCATGTCTCATGATAGTATATACAGTCCTTCAACCTGACGCAGTGACCGGACTTATAGTAGCGACACAAGTACGGCTTCCTTGGACGTATGTTGCTGCTATGCTTGAACGGACAATCGACTCCCTACACAGTATAACAACCAGCATTCGGAGAGTCATCTGCCATATGGGATCACACAGTGTTAAGTGCCAGCCAACACAGGTGAACGTGCCCCCACCTTAACTCCAGCCAGACAAGCCATTACTCAATTTAGCTACTCCGGAGGGATGGAAGGCTAAGTTGACATTAGTTTTGGCTATATGCCGAGACAGTCACTCACCCAAGTAAAAACCACTTGATAACAACCCAACTGAAAGCTGAACCAGCGACCTCCTGAAGATCATAAGTCGAACACCCTACCATTACGCTACAAGCCAGAGACCAGCGATCAAATTGCTGCAGCCAAAACCGTTTTCACGACATCAGACTTTTCTAGAATTTGACTTGAAAGCTGATAAGTAATTAGCATCAGCAACCCTCTACAAAATGACCATGCCATATACACTGCCTACTGACGCCGTCGGTGCCCCTCCAAAACTGTCCTACCGCTCCACACCCCAGGGATGTGGTCTCGGTCGAGACGTCTCGGTCTCAAGACGTACTAACGTCTCGTCTCAGGTTTCATCTCGGTCTCGGAGCAATATGTCTTGGTCTCGGCTCAGTAGATCTCGTCTCGAGTCTCAGACCATTGCGTCTTGTCCAGACGTTTTGTGCAGGCGAGCGCCGTGCGTACTGTAGCTGCAGTTAGAGCAATACTAAACAACATGACATTTGTGGCTTGGACATATTCGTTTACAGTGTTTTTACTCTTTCATTTACTTATTTATCATAAAGCAGACTTATGTCATGTTAGTCTTTTTTAGTCATAAAAAATGACTTAGTCGCAATGAAGATAAAGTGTATGACGTCAGAATGAATACTATCAGCCAACTGTAAATGACGTATAATGCTATAATCAGCTGTAGTTTACTAATTTTAGTTTCTTGCAAATTGCGATAAACATAATGGCTCATGTCTACAGCACTGCAGTTGCAATTCTTTATGGTGCAAGCCGTTAATTATTTAGTGATAATTGTCAAAATAAAGTGCAAAAACCCACAATATTACAAATAAAAAGCGCTTACCATGGTGCGAGTTAATGTAATCCGTATAATTTTTTTCATCGTCAATGTGTTTCACCATACGTCTCGGAAAACGTCTCGGCGAGACGTTGAAGCTCCCGAGACTCTCGAGAGTTTCGGGAGCTTCAAGGTCTCGGCCAGCATCTTGGAAGCTGCAACGTCTCGTCTCAGTCTCGTCTCGGACAAAGTTTTGAACGTCTCGGTCTCGTCTCAGTCTCAGAGACATGGGTCTCGGGTCTCGTCTCGGTCTCGGCTCAGAAGGTCTCGTGCACATCCCTGCCACGCCCAAAACATGCTAAAAACTGCCAAAACTGTCAACGGCATTGTGGGTTAAAAAAGTTCGTGGGACAGGAAGTTGCTGTTTTCCAACAGACACTGCAAATTTCTGACAAAGAAGATTGTAGACGATAAAATATTACTTCTGCTCCAAAACTGGTGGTTTTCAGACAAAATGGACGACAATTTTCCAGATGAAGATTGGCAGACAGCCTAAAAATTTAGGCATGCGAGGCAATTAACCTAGCCGCCCCCCATGCCATGACGCCATTGGCAACTACCACAATAAACCAGCTGCATGGTCTACTCCACGCAACGCACCTTGCCACATTTGCCATCCAGGTAAAATCTACAGACGGGTCGTTCATCCCACGGAGTGTCAATCAGACGACGTCGTTTGATAGCATGGTGGGTGGTCCCTGTGTGCTCGGGACTGGCCACGGTAGCACCAGCACCGTTAGACTTGTCTCGTCTTGACTTGAGCAAGTCTTGTCTGGTCGTCTGGTTGCGATGGCTCTGTGACGAGCTGTCCGATGTGACGGATGTCTAAGCAACAACGACAATCACCGATAAGCAGAATTCCTCCAATTGGAAACTTTCCAATCAGTTAATTTCCAAAAATAAATCGATAAATTTCGATTAATTTTTGTAGTCGAAAAAACGTCATAACTGCGAAATTCAACTACTGGTTGTTGTTATCTTTTGCAAAATGAAACGAAATGGAAAAAGTGATGACGATGCAGTAGCCTACACAAACTGTGTAGTCATAACTCACAAAGTGCAGTCTGTTAAAAGATACATACAAGTACAAATCAGTTCAGTTCAGTTGCTTTGAATATGCTCATGCAGCGTTTCTGATTGTGGTGTACTAATTATCTCTGCCAAGTGAACGAAGTGAACGTTGGAGGAGATTAAGTGACTGGTCATGTGCACATGTACTTTGAGGCGCCATATCTCTATAACGGTGCCAGATAGACGCATGGTCGCAATGGACCACCCATAGGAAGTCGACCACCGCGAGTCGAAACACGTGACCACTGACGTCACGTGACCCCAAAAGGTCAAAGTCGTGACCCCATTATCTTTAGCTGCAGTTGTAGGTGTAGTAGAAGTAGTTGTTGTTGTAATGTTCAAATTACTTTACTTGGCAGAGATATGCACTCTTACGAGCACCTTCTAGTTATAATTGAAATGGGACAAAACGAATAAGAGGAAAAAATCAGCAAGTCACAAATGAATGAAGTAGGGTATACAGCAACTAAGTAACCTCCGTTTCTGATGCAACAGCTTTGCGTTTCAACGGTGGTGGCTGTTTGGAAGACATCCGCTCAACACTGTCCTCCGGTTTGACGTCAACACTGCATGCACACAGTTCAGTAACAATAAACACATGCCTTGCCCTTGGTCAATCACGTTACTGTCAGTATCTTCGACCTAGTACCGCCCCTCCGCAGTCAGGGGCACACGTCCAGGATGGGCAAATGTGCACGCTAAATTTCAGCCTGTTCGAAAATTTTTGTAAAAAAATACAATAATCTGCATGTGAAAATCGCCAGTTTGAGAAATTTAGCAGCATAATTAAGCAAGCTGCAATGTTGCATCACGATATGGTGAGAGTCCACCTTTAAACTATGCCCTGCCGTCATCAACGCCATACTCAACGCTAACGCTACCTTCACCAACCACTTACGACGATGGACCGTTTATCATCATCACAGGTTTATTTCAGGCAAATGGCCCATAGCAAACACAAATAACACAAAGTTACACACACAAAAAAAACACTCACAAACACGCAAACATATATACACG
>Ga0209367_1007187_pt1 | contig 15360 bp, 8 predicted proteins | sample WorMetLIZISLAND2_FD_187412 | JGI IMG/M metagenome (GOLD analysis project Ga0209367, IMG submission 187412) | Marine gutless worms symbiont microbial communities from Max Planck institute for Marine Microbiology, Germany - Olavius geniculatus... ... | reverse complement strand
CGCCACCGTCGCCAACGCCACACGCGCCTATGGCCGATGTGTATTATGGTCCCGATGGGCCGAGTCCAAGTGATATGCGATTTTCGAAACTATAACTACTGAACTGTAAATGCTATAGGCTTTCGCGTGTCTCGTGAGCTTTGCTCAAATTTCTTGTTCTAATTTCTATACAATATAACATCCACACAATGTATAGGAGATTAGCTAATTTAGCATGCGCACACTCGGCCGTCTCTCATTACGCATTACCCTCACGAACGGTGTGTTGGGTCACCAATCTCCGTGTTTCATTTCGCAGTCCGGGCTGCGCCAGCCTCGATACATTCATTAGTACATTACTGACTACTGAGTGATTACTGATTACAGACGCTCGGAATATAAATGCTCCAGCAAACAAAAAAATGATAGAATTCGTAAACAGTCTCTTTATAGTTTCACCTCGTTTTATCATACATCAATAACATGCATTAAATTTTTTTCCTTTTCTGTCGATACAATCTTTTTGTTACAGCACACGGCATAAGCAAAAATAGACCTAGGTCCCCATATAGGGCCTATCGCGACGCCTGCGTAACAACAGACCATTTGCTAATACTTGAGTGCTGAGTGAAAAATGAACACAAAAGTGGGCTATTATTTGACCGTGACCTCATGATCCACCAAAAGGCAAGGCCAGGGCCTAACATCATTGCTAAGCAATGAACATTCTGATTTAAGTAAGTAAATGATTTATAAAGCGCCAAAGTCTCAGAAAGAATCAGGGCGCATAGGATGATGGACGAAAGGATGATGGGTCAAAGGTCAGCATCAAGGTCAAAAGGTTGACATTATCGCAGTCCACCTGGGAGCACGTGTCATCTGCGTAAGTTTATAAACACGAACAAAGCGGGGTTGAACTCGTCGTACCATTCAAAGGGCAAAGAAACGAACAACTGTTAAGGTCACGAAGTCAAACACCAACGCATCATAAACCCAACATAAAAGAACGAGGAGTGCATCGGTATTTGGTAAATAGCAGAAAATAGAGATGCGCGCATCATGCTGCATGCAGATTTGATGGATGGAACGGTGCCATGGCGTGTCACGTCGGGCACACGTTGAGATGATAAATTACTGACAGCGGTATACTGCTACTGCAACTGGATGACCAGCCGCCCAGTCTGACTCACTGGCTATCTTCTGAACAGCGTCAGTAGCTCGGCTACATCATCGGCAGCAGCGGCGGCATACAGACAGGCACACGAAAAGTTCGAAACCTCATGCAGCCCAGTGGATGGCCACTCAGAGGGCGACGAAGTCTGATAACAGAAGTGGGAGAACGCCTCAATTACTTGCGCGTCGTTTTTTTTACGCGCGATAGCGCAATGCTTCGCGCGTCTTAGCCATCGTCGAGGCGTTCATCAGTCCGTCCGTCGATCACACCCTCGAGCCTGGAACCTTACCAAGACGGTGCAAACCAGGATCACGAAATCTTCACTGAAAAAAGTTTTTCGTGACAAAATTTTGTGCCCCTGGATGAAAAGATTCCCTTCGAACGAGGGCATAAAAGAAGGGTACCCCCTAAAATCCTTATTTTGCTGCTATTGGCTCGTGGTAAAAAAGTGAGAGGTCGGTCACCCCGTGTGGTCAGTGCTGATAGACAGAAGAACAGACATCAAATGTTACAGCTTCACAGGTCAAGACTACATGTTCCCTATCAGTCATCCAAGAACATGCCCCACACATGCCCCCTCCGCCCTATACGTCGGCAGATATAGGCTACAGTGGCTACTGTTGCAACGGTCTGCAACTGCATGTTCCACACTCCGACTTCCTGGCTTCCTCTAACAAGAAATTTTATTGCTATACCTGCATCAATCGGTGTGTTTTTGGCTGCTCGTGTATTATCTGTGCAGGCGTCTTAATCTAGTCGCTGAATGACGTCGTGTGCTTTGCTGTCCGCCAAACAGGCGCGCAAGTTTTATATGCTAGTTTTTTTTTGCACTCACGGTATGCGAAATGAGTGCAAAATGATAGGTTTAAGTAACAGTCTGATAGGCCTAATAATATAGCCCTACCTACAATAGGCCTATTAATATTTTTTTAATTTTCTAATTTAGACGGTACCGTTTAGACATATTATAGCGGATGCAGTGCAGTATGTCTCCGTACAAAATTATACAGGGTGGGCCAAAAATGGGGCCACTTTGTTTTATGGCTTTTAACTTTGAAGGTATTGATCAAATCGGTACCCCCTCTATGACAAAAACTCCCACGACAAATCACTTCACTTGGCAAAGGTATGCACTCTCACGAGCCTTCTAGTTTCAGCTTAATATTTTTTCATTATACCACACAACGTACTATACGTACTTGTAAGCACAGCTGAGGTCAGGAGCATAGGACGCGCGGTCAACGGTCGCAGAGTCATCAACAGGTTTGCAGTAATAGCGATGAGCGGTGTGATGACGTCCGTCCCTTTCAAGACACTGCATTCTTCGCCGTCTTTCTTCTGATACGAGTCTTCTTTCTTCTTCACTAGGCACTGTCTGTCTGTCTGATGAGATACAGTGCCTGACCCTGCAGCTACTAGCCACTGGCCGGTGTTACATGAAAAAGGTCTCCCCATGAAAAATATGCCCGGGGAGAGATAATCACGGAATTGACACGTCTCCATTATAAAAATATCGCCAACCCCATAAAAAGTCTCCCCATTATGGGATCGCCCCACAGTAAAGTCTCCCCCGGCCGACAATTTACCGGCAAAATCCGCCCCGGGGGAGACTTCTGTGAAGCGATCCTATAGGAATGGGGCACCGACACGGCTCACACAGGTCGTTATTATTATTATAGCGGCGTGCGAACGCGGCCAGTGATTGGCAGTAAGTCCACAAACCGACCGACGGACTGACTACAGTCGCTAGTCACTACTCTATACTTCCTTTCTCTCACGCACGAGCATGCGCTCCGTCCGCTCACATGCTGGTCGTGCTCAGTCTCAGGCTCAGTCCAGTGTGACGCGGTACGCCGGGTCGTGGAGAGTTGCGAAGTCGGGCCGACGGACGGACGGACGGTCGCTTCGCTTCGCCTGCATGCTGCATGCATTACATCTAGCCCTACTCCAGCAATGATTCAGAGTAGGCGTTGGACTACGGTACAGCTTGGCCGGTCCACTGTACAGTATATACTGGATACTGGTCTGTGCAGCGGCGTACTGTAGGGGGTGTACGTGCACCTGCCGCTTTTAAAACGGGAGAAAAATAGCGAAGAAATAGCAATTAATCATAATAGGAAGGCAGCTTTGTCATTCGTTGCAATAAACAAGCGAACGAAGGAATGAGTTTGCCACGCAGGCCATAGGTAGGTACATCCGGCGCCCTGCCCCCATCAAATTTCTAACTATACGCCCTTCAGCACTGCACGGTATTCTAGTGCTATATGTGAGCCAGTCGATTGGATATTTGATGCGGTGGAATTGCCTGCCGATATGCAAGCTGATCTGCAGTCTGCACCAGTGACTGCTATCCCTATACCTGGTGGGCGCAGTTTGCGCCCAGCGAAAAATAGGGGGAAATTTTGTTAAGGGTGTAGATCAAAACTTCCCCCTATTTTTCACTGGGCAATCTACACCTTTAACAAGGAGCCCGAAATGGGGGCGGGGGCTTACCCAAAAGTGGGAGAGGGAACTTGAGCCTAAAACTGGGGGGACTTGCGCCCGATTTCGACTCCAGATTTGGGGGATAGAAGCCACTGGTCTGCACGACCGAGCGACCGCACGCAGTCTCTCACCTTCACTTGCTGTAAAGGCTAGCTGACCCCTTCAGACCGTGGCCGTGCGTAAAAGGGTGCCTACAATCTCTACATGTGCGACAAAACCTCGCATGCGACAAAACAGGGCTGGGCTACATACAGTGCGGGTTTGGCAGCGCCATCGCACAAGACATTACTGCGTGGTGATTGACAGCTGCGCTGCATGTGCGTAGCCCCGCCCTGTTTTGTCGCATGCAAGATTTATTCACCCACGTAGGTACCCTGTAAGTCTAAACCGATACGAGGATCTTGCCCAGTGCGCAGCATCTGTCACACGACCCACTGATGACCCATGTCAGTCAATGCTCACTGCTGTTCGTCATGGACGCCCGGCTTAACCGCCGAGAACACTGCATGGGAACAGCAGTGGCGGGGGGTGAGCAACGCCCCCACCCAACATTATAACATGTCGGGAAATTTTCTTTCAAAAATATCAAATTTGGAGCTGGAAAACCCTATTTGGGGGAAATTTATTGGCAAAATGTAAGTTCTGAGTACTCATATTTTCCGCTGTCGGTAGTTTGCAGTTGTGTGAAAACTGCAACTTGAGTTCCTGACCACTGTCAATAGTAACCATGTCTCCAGTCCATATGCAGCGGTTTCACAATATCCAATGCAAGGTTTCAACTTAGGCCTATTGCTCGCCGTATCTCAGAAACGGTCAGCCCTCCCTAGCGACAGCTGGACTTCTTGTTATAAAATAAAATCCACGTCGTTTTTATCTGAAAATGCGTTCAGTGGTCAGGCTTCGTCTGCCGAGGTCGCAAAACTCACTTACAGCACTGTGCAACCACAAGACGCACTGAGAGTTATCAGTTTTGTGACGGGGGAGGCGGGCATCAATCCACGTCGATGGGCACTCGCCAGTCAGCACAAGTATCATCTAGTCGTCAAGTGGTTTTTATTCAGCAGCACATCATTAGTAATCACAACAGCAAACAAACAGCGGCCGATGAAAATTCAGGACCTGCAGATGCAGACATCTCGAGATCTCTCGCGCATAAGTCGAGACTTGACGACAGTATATGCAGTATATATGACGACGACAGAACTGACTAAAGATAAACTATCGACCGGCTGACTGACAAGCAGGCTTTCATGCACTTTGTCATTCAGTCTAGAAAAATAGCCTACGTCAGCCCAGTGCCGACATATGCGGCCGTCCGTCCGCTTACAGCTGCACAACTGTCAACATCAATCTGTGATTCGGTGACTTCTTGAACGGAAAACTGGCAGACTGGTTATTCCTGTCCTGGGGGACGTTCACGGTTCACGCCAATTTTGGATATTTTATGATGTCTTTTCTTTTGCATACAGGATAGATGGATAGACAGACAGCCTATTACAGAACAGCCGCACGACTCACATCGACAGTATGATTTGCAACACGGTCGCTTTTTGTGCTACTTCATAAATTACATGATTATTACCGCAAATGCAGTTAGCGCTTCCCTCTTTTCTTAACTAGTATATTCGATTTTTCACCACGCAGACGTCTTGCTGTTGTCAGGTCCTGCATTTTCAGTCGACCCATAAATAAGACAATGTTTAATCTGATTCAAGCCAACACCCTGGAAAGTATATCATAACGTACTTCACGTGGACAGCGTTAAGTCTATACTACCAATCCATGAATTAACACAAAAGTTGCAATTAAATATCGAGACATACGCTAAAACAATGCAATACGGCAAGGCCCCAGTCCAACACAATGTAATGTAATGCATCATAGAAACACTATATTATCAAGAAAAGCGCTCTAGCAGTTATACGAGTGCACACTAACTGATGCAATTAACAGCCACAACAGCGCATGTCATCACTTGACTACTAGCGGAATATTCGTCAATCCATCGCACTTATGTTGTCAACTGACAACAAGCGGAATGTATTTCTTTCCCTCGTTCGAAGAAATCAGTGCCAATATCTAGAATGGAAGCTGGAAAAATAAAAGGCGCTGCATGTTAATTTTTCTTAGCGTTTTACCATCCATACAAATATTCGACGAAACATGGCCTAGCCTATTTGCAGTTTTCAGGGTTCCCACACATTTACTGACAAAAAATTAAGGGCCTTTTCCGGAACATTCCTTGACCATCAAAACGTTTTTCCAGGACCTCAGAGCTCGGTAATGTTAAATATAAAAACAAACAGCAGTTACATACATACAAAATGTAATACAATGCACAAAATAACTAAAGCAGCTAGTGCTATTTGGTGTTTATTTTAAACCCCCATGAAATTCATCAGCTATCCAGCATTTTTATTCTATAGGACTAAGCAGGACCAAAAATATTTCCAGGACCTTCCAGTGCCTAGAAAATCAAGGAAAAATCTAGGACTGTACACAAGGCATGGGAACCCTGAGTTTTTTTTAGCTGTGAGATGCAATTATGACTAGCAAACACGACACAGACTGCAGAATGTTGTGAGTTACATGATCATTCAATAGCAGGACATACGCACACAAATGCGTGCACACAGTTATATTCGCAAATTGTTGCAAAATCAGTAAAAATAATGTGAAAAGTGAAACACAAAATCTACATGCAACAATAGCACATCGGTCTGTTAATTGCAACACAACATTCGAATGTCATTAAAACAAGCTTCCCTTAACACCCTCCAGTAAGCAATACATGTATAACCATTCCATTAGTAATAAGTCATCATTCAAGCTCAATAATGCGTCTCAACACCATTCTGTCTGGAGTGGTATGAGTATAATGTGTCAACAAATAACAACTCAACGGGTGCAGTCTTGCATTGCCAATAAAGCTACATTTTGTGGCAAAGTTTCAATATTTTCTGCACAGTATGACTAAGAAAAGTGCAGTGAAAGAGCAAATAATTACAAACATGAAAACTGTAGATACGCAGACACTTGCAGAAAATCGGCATCTAAGCAACGGACAATTTTGCACCAACACAGATATGCAGCAAACTGAATGCATGTATCTGCATTCACAGATGTACTTAGATGACAAGGACGAATACAAAAATAATCAAGTATCAAAAATAGACTAATAGTGAACGTTAAATGCCAGCAAAAATGACGGAAAAAACGTCGGCAACATAAAAGGCAGATACAACTTTGTGGCTTAAGTCTTACTAAATTATTGATGAATTTCAACACCGGCCACATCGTCAGTCGCTTTCAGTTCACATACAAAAAGCACCCACATTGACAATTTGATTTTGATTGCACTTCATTATCACAGACAGCAAGTGACTTCCAACGTGTATGAAGTCCAAATAAAATGCATACAGTTTTCACTCCAAATTCAAATATGCTAGCACAATTTCTGATATTAATTATCCTTATAATCCACTGTACTAAAATATATGAATTTTTCAAGATTTATGTACCACTCAGTATTGCTATTGTATGTATGATTTCATTGAAAATGCTACTTTTGATACAAAGAAAAAAACAATTGTGGAGGCAAATTGTAAGAAAAATTTTATGGACAAAATACAATAACACTTTTTTGGCAGTAATTTTGAAACCGATCATCACATAGGCACTCATCACATAGGTGCACTTAATGATGATCAGAATGATGTTACAACAAGAATCCCAGCTGTCACTAGGTGGGACTGACTGTACTGGTTGTCACTGACGTTAAAGGTCAACCAAGGTCAATGATTTGCATTTCATCTGAAAAGGCATATGCCACTTCCTATTAATGTCTCGTAGCGTTTAGCCACAATGGCACATACTGGCCTTCAAGGTCATCCTAGGTCGATGATTTAAAGGTAATTTGAAAGCCGATACGCGACTTCCTATTAGTGATCAATAGCAACTTAGGCCCTATCTTGTACCATTTAGTCACAATACATCCGTGACAGATGGACAGACAGACGAACAACAACCACAACAAAGGGCCGACCTTTAAGCTTAAAGCTTAGTGGTTGGCTGAAAAATGTGAGTGTGCAGCAGCAGTTAAGGCAGGCTGCAAGTTTGCTGATACAGTAGCTTAATAATGATTAGTGTGGAGATAAGTCAAGATGAAAATTATTGAAATACAAAAAATACACTCAAAACTTGCTAAAGAAACACATATAATATCGCTGCGGACGTTTTCCACACACAGTGCATTAGCACTACTATTACAACTGCCACACTCAATGCCACCATTAGTCATGGCTTTTGTTTAGCTCACCTATTTCTTAGAATTACTCCAGTTTAAGTGGGTCTCTAAAACTGAGCCTCATCAATAGGAACAGTATAAGCAGAACTTTTAGATGGGATATTCTTCCTATCACCTAATCAGCAGAACCCACAGTTTTCCGTGGGCCGCAGAATTTCGAGCCGAGCCGTGGAATTTGCACTTTTTCACAAAATTTTGCAAAAGGTAAAAAAATAACCAGCGATTAGTATGATCGTTGGCTTGATGTCATAAATATTATTAATTGCGCACTAACTACATCACAAAATCGAACTGAACTGCGTAAAACTGGGCCCTACTAATAGCTATCGCAATACGGCACAATCGACATGATGTGATCTGACAAATCGCACTTATGAAAAGAAAAAAAGATTTGTAATTTCTCTGCATGTTGCTAGCATTATTCGGCGCAATATCAGCCTTTAATAACTAAAGTTTCTGAACAAGCTCAGTTTACTCACAAACGGAAGGCCACGTTAAGCCGTGGAACTTGGACAATTTTGCTGTGGTAAGCCACAGAATTTTGCACACTGGTCTGCGAAATTTGACGCAAAAAAAACTGTGGGCCCTACTAATCAGCAGCATAAAAGTACCAAGGAAAAAACTTTTTTGCACGTAATGAAAGAAAAGATAATTAACTATTCTTCTACCAAAATGCCGCCATACAAAAAGCTATAAAATGGCTAAGAAAATGGTGTCAAACAGCCCACGATTGACAAAACAATAACATCAGAAACATAAAATACTTTCTTACCATTTGCTTTGCAGTTATTTGAAAAAAATAAACTAAATTGTTTTGTATATATGTTCCTTGAGTGTGTATTTGCCCAACAAAACAATTAAAGGTTGGTTGCTGGACACGGGAACTATTGTACTGCTGATAGCCTGCAAACTTAATAATCAACCTTGAAACCACATGTCATGGCTCTCAGCTGCAGAAGTCTGCACATCACTAATCTGAGACAACATCACCAGTCAACAAAAACAGGACATATCATCTGCTATTAGAACATCAGCAATAAATGCCGAGTTGACTTATAGAAATGATAGAATCATCAACATTCAACACACTGCAACACTGCCATGTGCACAATACACAACAACCGACATTTTTATAAGGATTATACACACTCCACATGCAGGGTGACTGTTTTCCAGTCTGTAAACTCAGTATCACTGTGAAATTTTTCTACGTTTCCCTGACACTTTGTGACACTATTGACAATATTGCAGTTACTCACATCATACATAATTAGCAACAATGCATTTACCCATAACCGTAAAAATAGCTAACACAATTTTTACACGCAACAGCAGCTGCTACTGTAGTGCATCTTAGCCATTGCAATTCTGTCTCTCCATCCATCTGTCCGACACGGGGGATTAGTCAAAAACGGTGCAAGCTAGGATCACCAAATCTTTACTGTCGGCTGCCTGGAAGCTTCTAGTTTTAGGATACGTAAAGCTTTCCCATAAATTCGAAAGTGGTCACCCCGATCGAAGGCGCTAAATGACAGGAGGATAGAAAAAAATTGCGATTTTCAGCAAATACTGAAATTCATGCACTAGATATGGTGCTAGGCATCATCCACCGTCGAGTCTAAATGAAACATCGTTGTCAGCTTAGATTTCTTTCGCACCGGGCCTTCACACATGCATCGCTGTCGTGCGTTCCCCTTTGCGTTAGCTGGGCTTTTCTTGACCTTAAGTGCACCATTATAACCACATGTATTACAGAGTACTATGCAAATAAATACCGATGTTGTCCAAAACCAAAAGGTAATAGGGTACAATTTTCTCCAACCAAATGTTTTCACACGGAAGTTTTGGCTAATTCTGCTATATTTTCCTGACAGCTGGAAAATTCTCTGATGATTCCAGAACTTCTGATCGAATGGTCACACTTCTTATAGGGTAAGCAACAGCATATAATTCTCCTTCTCAGACATTCTGATATGTAATGAGACAGCAACTCAATGTGCACAAATAATGCCTGAAAAGCAAAGCAATGGAATAGATACTGCAATCAACACACAACAATGTACAGGGTGATCCAAAAAATGGCACAAACTTTACGGCATAATTTTGCAACCGTGTGTCATGTAGTCATGCAGTTTTTAGCAAAATGTTCAGAAAGAAATTGCCTACATGAAAAAGGTGAGGCATCTGAATAGAGCAGTTAAATATTCTTTGCTTTGCAGCTGGCAAGCAAGCTGTTTGAAAACCACATTAACTGCTACATCTTTAAGGCAAGTTTGTGACAGAAACAAGGTTCACAATTTTCACGCAAATCCCATTGACCAGAGTCAAGACAAAAAGGTACTCGAAGTGTCCACTAGCTTACATGAATAAAGAACAGTTGGTTGTTTCTGCATAATGTGTATGTCAAAAGACTAGAACGTTGATCACCTGAAGCAAGTTTTGAACAGTTTCTAGGACATGATCAGTCCAGGGCTTGCCGTTCGAAGCTATCGATCGATCGATTGCCTAAATCCATCGCCTCTAGCTGGCCAAGCTCCGTGACTTTTGATCACCAGATTGACACAAATTTGTGATCGATCATTTTTCACTTTGCCATCATTTGGTAACTGAGAAGTGAACGTTAGCAGCAGTAGACGATACAGTAACTCTTTCAAAAGATACTGGTTTTTCTACAATTATTTAGGTCACTACATTTCAAAAATTTCACTTGCAGCATTGTTACTCTGTTATGTATTTTGTCTATTCTTTTTGCTTGCAGATCTGTAAGTGCCCATTAATAAGCCTTAATCTTAGCATGGGCATTCGCTCCATTGATAGTTAGAAGTAGGTTGCTACCTGAATAAAGTCTGGAACTAAACTGAGGGATTCTGAACTGTATATAAATGACTTAGTCTAATATTTTACCACGAGATGCATTTTTAAAGCCCTAAAATTAGCAAAAATGCATTTGCAACCAAGGCTCTGCCCCGGACTTTGTAGGCCCCTCGCTAAATCTTTTGGAGAAGATAAGGGAAAAAGTTAGATGGGAGAAAAAAAGGAAAAGAGAGAAAAGAGAAATTGGGAAAAGAGAAAGGGAGGGACCTCTGATCTCAGCGTATAAGACCAGCTGTAAACCATAAACCGTGGTACCATAATGTTCCCTGTTTAATCAATCACCTACCGTGTGCGGCACGATCAATTCTTCAATTGCTTCTCATTTTCAAATGGCAAGCCCTGGATCAGTCACTTGAGAACTAATTGATGGTGCTACAGTGGTCCAAATGACTATTGTCGGTTGTCTTCATTGTGGTGGACACATTCAGCACCGTTTCTTTTTATCAATCTGAAAAATTAGATTTGGCACAGACTTTTTTTATTACGAACTTGCATCAAAAAATGAAAGTGTAAAGGTTAACATTGCTTTGAAATAGTTCACTTCTAGCTGCAGAATATTCAACTGCTGTATTCAAACACTGACCTTTGCTGTCATGTAAACAATTTCTTTCTGTACATTTTGATAAAAACCACATGACTCTGTGACATAAAGTTGCAAAATTATGGTGCTGTCAACTTTGTGCCATTTTTATGGACCATCCTGTACTTTTCTGTCAATCAACTGGTCCCACAATTTAATTGCTTACATTTTTACGAGGTTTTTCTTTGAATTTCAGTTGTGCAATTTCAACATCAGACAATTCTGGCATATATTTATAGTCCATATACTATTACTAAGTACACAAAAAACATAAAATGTTGTAGTTGTCAATATCTGCAGACGAAAATGACTCGGAAAATCTGAGATGGGTCCTCAAAAAAATAAACTTTGAAAATGCTGAAAAACGTGAATACATACTTGGGCTTCTGGCTGCCAGACACCTAAAATCTGGGGCTCAGTACCAATTAATAGCACACAGTACAGACAAAGCAGGAAGCAACAAGCAAGAACACATTCAAGACATGGCAGTTAACATCACAACATGGCAATCAATGTCACTACAGCACCAGGCAGGTCACGTAACATACTCTTGAACACCATAACCAAATACCAGACATCATCAGCAGCCGAAGGCCTCCTGTGATGTGTACGTGACGTAGAGAAATCCATCCTCGTCTTGCTCTGTCTGGTAGAGTCGACCGATCGTTTCGGTCATCGACGCAATCGTCCTCTTGTTAATGATGAGGTACAAGGCGTGATTACCAGTCAATGACAACCGATTTCTGCATCAGCAATGAACATCAGCTGCACTGGCCCGTACAGTACCAGTGACGGGCCCAAAAGTAAAAAAAAACTGGGTTTCTAAAATACCCCAACCCTGCTTTAAAAAGTAACTAAAGATGCCATAAAACAGAACAAAATATCATCATTTTATATGGGTCAGATTCGTCTATGGCTATCAGCCTATCATGCTCAAAAATGGCTGAGGTGTCTTCGGCAACAAACTTTGTAGCCATCTATTGGTGCTCGTGAAATATGCCAGAAAAACCGGCGTTTCTGACTGAGAGAGATTTTAGCGATTCCTACTGAATGTGGCAGTAAAGTTCTTAGTAAAATATAGAAAGCTTAGCAAAGCATTCAATAGAACGTTAAAACAAATACAAGAGACAAGAGAAAGTGTTCACATTGCAGATATAAAGGCTGGCAGTGTAACCTGACAACTGATGAGAACTGCGCAACTGAAAGGTCTTCGGGCAGCAGAAACTTGCTTTTGTCCATCGGTGGAAGCAACTTTTCCTTCTTGTATCGTTCCACAATTACCTTCAACAGATAATGCAGTACAGCTGCTCAGGAGTCAGTTCAATACCCCTGTTTGGAGGAAAGGAAAGATCGACAATGGAGAGATTAAAAGGACATTTGCAAATGCCTGTAATCTGCTAATACTAGTAACCACTACAATAATACAGTAAGGTTGCAAATTAATGCACCAAACAAATTCTAGGGGTTAGGACCCCTATTTTGGAAGAACAGATATCAGTGATTGAACCACCAAAGAGGGCACTGATAAGTTAATATAGGCTGTTAATGGTAACGATGCCGAGGGGAAAGTCCGCCAAAACTGATGGCATTTCAGTAACCAAAAGTGTGCAAATTGTCAGTGCCAAGGGGACATGGCAAGTCTTCAGTAGTACATATCTAGACACTTGCAACTCAACGAACTAGCATTAAAAGACCTGTAACTGTCATAATGCTAATAACATCAAACAATTACGCACTGGAATCTTGTTGGGAAACTGTTGCCGAATCCTCTCCACCTCGTGTTTCCGTTGAGCTACAAAAATCGTAATAATAACAATAATTAGCAATAATAACAGTTATAATAATAAGCAGCAATGTTCAACGAACTATGTGCCATAAAATTAACAGAATCACACAGTTAATATGTAAAGTCAAAATTAACTTCTGCCCGGACTTAAAATCTATAGAATGCTAAATAATTAGAAACCAGTCAACTCATCCCATATCAACTTCTCCTAGCACAATAACAAGCAAAGACTGAGACTTATCACACATCGCTGAGACACCATAATGGAACTAATTAGATATTTAATTAAGGCAATACAGGCAAGCCTACACTGCTGGCCACTTACATATACACATTTACTGACCCCAAACCCCATCCCTGATCTTAAGCCTAATCCTAATCCTCATCTTAACCCTTCTTCTAAACCTAAATGATACTGTAAGCCAAAAGCTTACCATCGTCCGAACTCGCTCAACAAAACATGCAAAATGGCAGCTACAATCCATAGCCAATCAGCTTGCACTTGCAGCTTTACATTTGCCTGCACTTGCTTTAATTATTGGGCAAAACAGAGTGATAATGTCTTCCATATTACATTCAGACAAAGAAATTTCGAAGAATATCTAGGCAAAGAGTGCCGACCCAGACCCGGTGTCATGGGCTCAGCTTACCCCCGGGCTGAGTTTACCACAGAGTACTACTGCGCATGCGCGACCTACTTATTTATAAGGGTGTGATGAGTTTACCGGGTTTCATGATACCTGGTACTGAATTTAGCATATTTTAATAAATGCAATAATTTCTTTGCTACTTCAGCTAGTCTTTTGTGTGTAGCTGTGCATTTCTAGATAGACCTTTTCCTTATTGTAACACATCCTTTTATATGTAATTTTTGTATGTTACAGCATAATATTGTGTGTTGTTGATGTGTACATTACTTATCGTATGCCTTCACTGTATTACGCTTATTTTTTGTCTTGATGACAAGATCATGTTCTTAGGAAATTTTTAGTTCAGTTTTTTTATATGACAATAGTTGCTGGCAGACGTTTCAAGTTCAAACATCGTGACGCAAGACTGAAGGATACTGAATAATGCAACCAGTAAAAATGCTTTACTCAGAGTCAGATAATGTTGGCATAGTGGGTAAATTCAGCCCCCAAGAAATATCAACACTAAGACATAAACTAACTAGAAATTTGGGGCAAAGCCCAACGTGAGTCCGCCCGGCGCCCTAAGTCCGATTGGGGGAAATTAGAGGGGGGGAATTTCCCCGGCATCAAAGTCACGTGGCCCGAACTCAAATGCATTGGCATACGCCGAACGCGCATTGTCAACTTAGGGTAGGTCAACATGAGCGCCTATAACTTTGTTCGCTGTGGACCGAATTTCACAATTTTTTTTTGTTCAACGCCCAAAAGATCGCTTCGTCAACGCCGTTTACATATTGTCGCTATCTTCATCGGTTCCAGAGATATTTGCGCTCAAACTCGAAAGTTGTCGAAAATCGCACCAATTTTTGCACGTTTTTTGCCCTCCCAAATTTTAAGGGGGGCGATGCCCCCAAAAGTTGTACTTGCGTTAACACCCCCACCTAGAGACACGTCAAGTGCCAAAGTTTCGTCCGGCTACACCTCCTAACTCCGAAGTTATAATGGCTCATTTATTCCATTTTAAGCTAATTTTTGACCCCCCTTTGAAAAAAGTTGTAAGGGGGGCCCCATCCCAGGTGGGGGGGTGCGCTACTAAAAATTGGTCATTCTCTAGCGCCTGTAAAAATTTGGGGGTGCAGCACCCCCTAGGGGCCGAAATATGGCCTTCCGAAAAATTTGATTTTGGTAGGTAAACATTAGCTGCGTAATCTCTGATGTTAGTGGACTGAAGTTCACACAATTTTTTTTATTCAACGCGAAATTAACTGTATTTGATAACGCCGTTTACCGCTTGTCGATATCCCTATGGCCTATGCAGTTCAGAGATATTTGCGCTCAAAGTCGAAAGTTGTTGTTAAACGTACTAAATTTTGCACGTTTTTTGCACTCCCAAATTTTAAGGGGGCGGTGCCCCCTAAAAGTTGTACCCACATTATCACCCCCATCTAGCAGCACGTCACGTGGCAAAGTCTCATGAAGCTACTCCCTTTGGCTCCAAAGATCCTTCATCTAATATGCTACATTTTAAGCCAATTTTTGACTCCC
>Ga0209367_1007186_pt1 | contig 15360 bp, 13 predicted proteins | sample WorMetLIZISLAND2_FD_187412 | JGI IMG/M metagenome (GOLD analysis project Ga0209367, IMG submission 187412) | Marine gutless worms symbiont microbial communities from Max Planck institute for Marine Microbiology, Germany - Olavius geniculatus... ... | reverse complement strand
GCCTTGACCACCGCCAGTACTCATTTTACCATCCCACAGAGAGTAGAAGGCTGAGTCGACCTAGTTGGCTGGCTCCGTACTGTAGACAGTCACCCATCTAAGTACTAACCAGGCCCGGCGTAGAGTAACTTCGTCTCATCCGAGACGCGTTAGCAACTACGCCACGCCACCAACTAAGCCGGAATGGCAAATGTACGGCGCACAGCTGGTATCAGTTTGTCATATGTGGCGCTATTGCGAACCCAGAAGTCAACCGGCTCTGAGTCACAGTCACCATCCAGAAAAAGAAAACACAAATGGCGTATTGGCGTCGTTTTTACACCGATTTACAAGGCCACAGCGAAGTAGTCTGTTACAGTGCTATCGATCTTGTAGGTACAAAGGACTTGAAAAAAGGACTTGCTGGCAGAGTCTCCAAGTCCAAGTCCAAGTCCAAGTCCAAGTCCATAGCTTTCAAGTCCAAGTCCAAGTCCAAGTCCGAGTCCTTAGAGCCCAAGTCCAAGTCCAAGTCCAAGTCTGGCAAAAACGGACTTAAGTCCGGACTCGAGTCCAAGTCCGGACTCGAGTACTACAAGTCTGGTTTTTTCCACATCTCGAAACTTCTATACCGTAAACATTTCAACCATACGATATAGATTTTGACGTTACTTTGTTATATCTGTTGCTCGGTTTTACTTTCAGTTTTTTTTATTTTCTATTGAGTTTGTCACTTTGTATTTTTGTGCTAGCTAGTTGTTGTTGTCATTAGAACAGTTGTTAGTTTATTAGCTGTTTTTATCCTGTTTCTAGCATCAGATGTTGACTGTTACTGTTGCTGTAAACGTCATTTTTTTGGTTCGTATTTTATTGTCAAACAACTAACGGTTGCGATTTGTCAACAGTGGCGTCGTAGTTGGGGGAATTTCGTGCTGTCGGAAATTTGTTGAAAAATTTTTTTACTCTCGAAAAATTTGCGTCTAAAAATGCAAAATTCTGGGCTGAAAACGCTCATTTTGAGGACAGTTAGGGCAAAATTAAAATTGTGAGCACCCTTTCGGAAATTTGAGCTGCCTGTCGGAATTCTGTCGGAACTTTGTGGTATCTGTTTAACAAAACGCAACCTTTTGCTTGGTTTTTTAAACCCAGGACGCCGGTGTAATTGGTAACGTTGTCTCAGACGAATGGGCTCGGACTATGTGAGTGTGAATAAATTGGATGCGGATGAGTGAATAAGTGCATCTGGCGTGTGTAGGAGCAAAGATGGAAGAAGATGTTGTTCGGTTTGTGCTTTTTCCATGCGTTGGTGCAGGAGCGGCGCAAGTTCGGACCACTCGGTTGGAACATTCCTTACGAGTTCAACGAATCCGACCTCAGAATCAGCGTCAGACAGATGCAGGTCATTTATCTGTTTATTTATTTGTTCATTATATGGTTTATGCCCGCGATATGTTAAGCTATTTACTGTGACGGTGAAGAATCGCAGGCGCGATTCATCTTTGACGCCGATCACGTACTTGTTTTTCCGCGTTTGCGATTCGTGTCAACTGACATCTGAATATGATCTGACACGTAATTAATAATGACAAGTAAATTATTTTTTTGGTTAGCCAACGGTGGTACGAATGTCATAAGAATCACTAGAGACAAGATAGTGATGACGCAATGTGTAATTCTGTATGTGACACACTAGGATAATGGGTGACTGCATTTTATAATGTTTTTTGTGTTTTCAGCGGTACTTAAGTGAATAAGAGGGTAAAGCGTAAATTTATATAGTGCATAACATTAAAATACCTCTATTGCGCTAACGTACAATTCGTATGTTGATGTGCTCGTATTTCTTTTTAAAGCTTGCGAGTATTCATTAGACCATCTTTTTATTGTCTGACCGTCCGGCACATTACGTACGTGTATTATTGTTGCCTGTATGTCGTTTATTTTGTGCAAATAAATGATGACGTTGATGACGATGATGATGACGTTGAACTGGTTGCAGATGTTTATGAACGACTATGATGAGCTTCCTCTCGAGGCGTTGATCTATCTGACTGGCGAGTGCAACTATGGAGGTCGCGTCACTGATGACAAGGACAGGCGCCTGCTCATGTCGCTGCTTATCATCTTCTACAACGCACAGATCATCGAAGACGAGGACTACAAGTTAGTCGGAAGCTGCATTCGCTGTTTTACTCGTCCGTCTGTCTGTATGTCTGTCTAAACTCTTGCTTGTCGCTTTTTTTAATTTTTACGCTTGAAAGCAGCTACTGCTTTCAGCCCGTCTTAGCCATCGCAATTCTATCCGTCCGTCCGTCCGTCTGTCACACGGGTGGATCAGTCAAAAATGGTGCAAGCTACGATCACCAAATCTTCACCATCGGCAGCCCGGAAGACTTTAGTTTCAGGAACGTAAAGCTTTTCCATAAATTTGAAGGGGTCACCCCGAACGAGGGTCCTTTACTGATTCTGAAACTGGAGTCTTCCAGGCAGCCGACGGTGAAGATTTGGTGATCCTAGCTTGCACCGTTTTGGACTGATCCACCCATGTGATGGACGGACGGACAGACAGAATTGCGATGATAAGACGCGCTACAGCAGTAGAAGGAATAACGTTGTACGACCAAAATTGGTAAATTAGTATAAACGTTCCCCCAGAACAAGAATAGTCGATGTGTCATACTGCAAAAGGTCAAAATCAAAGGTCGGGGTTGGGGCTAGAGGTGCGCAGTGCAGTGTACAGCTAGGCGGACGGCTGCGTATTATGTCGACACTGGACCGACATTTTGTTTATGCTGTTGGTGTCTTGTGTCAGGTTTCTGGTTGGTTTCGTTTGATGGCGTACGTGGCTGTTGTGTACGTAGGTTTTCGCCAAGCGGTCTGTACTACTCGCCTGCGGTAGGTCCGTATGAATCGTACCTGACTTACATCCGCGGTCTGCCGATGCTGCCCAATCCCGAGGTGTTCGGTCTGCACGAGAACGCAGACATCACCAAGGACAACCAGGAAACTAGTCAAGTAGGCCTAACTCGATACGTACGCTACGCTGCGTTTTTCCCGACATGACGCTTGGAAGTTACAGTGCTGTTCTTATACGAGCGAAATGGCTTTTTGTGCACTGATGTAGCCATTAGTAAACGTAGCTTGCAGTAAACAGCAGAGTAAGTAAAGATAAAAATAATAAACATAAATGTTTCTTCATCAGTACGCATTTAGGCTACTCTAACCGGCAAAACAACTTTTTCTTTTTTTTTCTCTTTTTGTCTGTCCGTCGGCGGAGCTAGCGCATTATAGTGTGTTCAGGAAAAAAACATCCGCTCACGTTTTTAGTATTTTCCTGGAAAATATTTCGATCTACAGGACATATACAACATTTTCAGGAATATCTGTAATGATTTGCGCTTTCTGTGACGTAAAAATTAAATTTTCATTGCTACTGGTGACTGTCTAGGATACTGATGTGATGTTTTAGTTGTTTGACAACATCCTGTTGACTCTGCCACGTCAGACGACCTCTTCGACCGGCAAATCTCCGTCTGCCTCGGTCCTACAGCTGGCTTACGACGTACAGGCTAAACTGCCCAATGTCTTCGACATGGAAATGGTAGGTCTCGCTGTTTTTTAAATTGTTATTCGTTTTCTGCCGTCATCGTCGTCAGAACGCGTAGTCGGCAGTAAACCATTACTCTCCACCCTTCACAATCATCAGCCGTTGTCCAGGTCTCCTGGCTAGTTGGGTTTGGGTGTGTCACTTTAAGGACGTTTCGTAACCAGCTGCCACTTTGTGGTTTTCCATGCTTTTTTCCAGCCAGGATCTGGTGTGGTGCCAACAAGCAATTCAACAAATGCCTAGAGGGCGTCATGGTGTTGTGTGTTTTTTGCGCGCGATAGCAGAATGCTTCGTGCGTTGGCCATGGCCTGGGCGTCCGTCCGTCTATCTGTCCGTCCGTGTATCAAAACGGTGCAAGCTAGGATCACGAAATCTTCATTGTAGCTGCGCCAAGGACTCTATTTATCGTAACGAAATTTTGTGCCCCTGGGCGAGGGGGTTCTCCTCGAACGAGAGCGTCAAAGAGAGGTACCCTTTCTATAGAAAGACGTTATTTTGTCGGTATTGGCTCGTATAGTGTGAATGTGAAAACAGTTGCAGATAAGTACTGGTACAGACATGTTGCTTATCATAACAAGCACTGGTCACAGGCTTTTTAGTTTTATTAACATCGATGACCTTGAACGACCTTGAGCCCTCCCCCAAAAGAGGTTTTTGGTAAATTTTCCGCAATTTTTGGCTGTAGCGCACATTTTAGGAGTGAATTGCGACGAAATGGCTAGAGATAAATTTGGACAACCTATATAGGTCTATGAAACTTTTAGCATAAAACGTCCATTTTTAACCATCTAAATTTCGACTTTTTAAATTCAAGGCATCTTTTGTAGGGAGGCCTAAAATTTTTGTACTCCTTCAAAACGCATGATTATTTTATTGCATGCTATTCACGATTGCCCAGGCGGCAGGACCGCTGCTATCGCGCGTCACGTGAGCTTTGCTCAAATCACTTGTTGTACTTACCAATAACTTTACGATATACTTCATGTGTTACGCTTTTCTTTATACACCATGGTCTAAAATAAGCCACAGATGACGATAACGCATTATTTGAAAAAATACTATTTCGTCGTCATTTTTTGTTACAAGTGTTCACTTTTGGACCACCAGTAACGTTGTGTAGATAGTTTATTTTTTTTCATTAAAGAAACGTCGGGTTTACTGCATTTTTCTTAAGATTAACTGTAAAATTATCTGTAATAATTTCTTGCGATAGTTGTATTTTTGCATAATGAAATTTTCTACAGTTCAGGCTATAAGTTATTCAGGAAAAACTGTAGTTTCCTTTTTCCGGACACAGTGTAGAAATTGTATCTATAAAAATAGTAAAATGTTACGTCAGGCTTCTCAAACGCCCATTTTCGTATGGCTGTTTTTTCATTTTACTTTCAAGGGAGGGACAGAGCAAGCGCCAGTCCCCCTCTAAACATTGGGGGTGGCTGTGAAACCATGCAGGTGATGGCCAAGTACCCGGTGATGTACACAGACTCGATGAACACGGTTCTGAGACAGGAGCTGATACGCTACAACCGGCTGATTACGGTCGTCCACAAGAGTCTACGTAACCTCATACGAGCTATCCAGGTGATTGGAGTAAAACATTTCTTCCCGGACACTTCCTCCCCCCTCCACTTCGGTAACGCAGCCGTACAACACCTGCATGTCGGCGACGACGTCAAACTGGGGAGGAAGGCCACGCACGCGCTCGTCATACATAGGGGGGAAATGTCCGGGTAAGCAAAGAAGCAGGGGGGAACTTATGGGGGGAGTGTCCGGCGGAAATGTTCGTCTCCCAGGTGGTTAACTTACCTGCTACGCCGTTTTTCTGTTTTTTTCGGTTTAATTTCTAATTTTTCACTTAGTTCAGCCATTCTTTCTGCATTAGCTTACGGGTTATGTGGTGAAGGCCTAAAGTTGCTGATTGGGGCGGTGGTATGTCTGCTGGTTGCACCGCGAGTTCAGTTGTTCATTGGCGCGGAGAGTGGATGGCCGCATAGTGCGCTGCGGTATCCGTACGTAGTTTATGCTGCTGCCACTTCCGCTTTTGGTTATGAGTCTGACTCGTGTTAGCAGCGCTATATCGAGTACCGGATTTCGACTTTTGCTGTTTAAACCTACCTTAAATTGAATCTGCAGCGGTGCAGGTTTTGTACGAGGGATGTTAACGAAGCCAGCTGAACACGAGGCCGAGGCCCGAAAATATTTCTTATAAGGTCAAACACGCTAGAGAACAACTCAAGACGAAGATTTAAGCCCAATCTTCGTCTTTAGTTGTTCTCAATACTACGAGGCCGAGGGCGAATAATTTGGCCTCGAGGCCACACAGACTTCGAGGCCTCAACATCCCTGTTTTGTATACGAGTTGAGCAAAGCCAGGGTGCTGGATCATGACGATGTTTGCCGTGATTGGCTGAGTACAGGGCGAGGTTGTGATGTCATTGGAACTGGAGGAAGTCTTCAACAGCATGCTGGTGGGCAAGGTACCATCTGTCTGGGCCGCCAAATCGTACCCTTCACTCAAACCGCTCGGCAGCTACATGGCTGATCTCATCACCAGGTGCGACGTGCGCCGCCGTCGAATTTGTATTCTTTATTGGATTTAACAGAAATTGTTTAAATTTGTCTTTTTTATACTGTGAAGATTGTTTCAGAAATAAGTTTCAGAACTGCGTCATTTTGTTATTTTTTTTAATATGAGCAATCCGAGCCGTATGTTTTATAGGGAATTTATTGCTGAGTACCAGCTGTGAGTTTTATCACGACGAGTCGACGACAGTGTCACATTTCCAAAAGGCCGATTTTTCCAGATTGTAACCTCACCTACAGCAAACTTCGAATTCAAATTTTGAAGAAAGTTTACCTAAGATTTTTGAGGAATTTTAGTAGGTTTATGTTTTAGCACTGCAGGCTATTTGTAAAAGAAACTCATCTTGTTGAAGTTGTTGGGAATTTTTTGCTTAGTCGACCCTGGTGTATATAATGGTTAACATGATGACTTGGTACTACTACTACTACTACAAGAAATTTGAGCTAATGCTCACAAGACGCGCGAAAGCCTATAGCAGTTCCGGTTTAGTAGTTTAGCTAAAAATTGGGGTGTTCACGCTAAGTTAATATACAAATACCAAATTGTCTATCTGGATCGCATAACGATAGTTCCGTGGCGCCACCTTGTGAATGATATAGACTTGTGTCGCAGCCCGAAATCGCTAAAAATCCACAAAACCCCCTATTTTGGCGTTCAGGGTCATTCAAGGTAATTGAACTCGGCGTTAATCGAGAGCCAGTGCACGACTTTTTATTAGTGATTAATAGTAACCTAGGCCCTATCTCGCACCGTTACTGAGATACAGCGACTTATTGGCCAAAAATCGCAAATTTTGCTCACCCCCCTTTCATTTAGCGCCTTCGTTCGGGGTGACCTTTTTCGAATTTATGGAAAAGCTTTACGGTTCCTGAAACTGAAACTAGAGTATTCCAAGCATCCGACGGTGAAGATTTGGTAATTCTAGCTTGCACCGCTTTTGACTGATCCACCCGTGTGACAGACAGACAGACGGACGGACAGAATTGCGGCGGCTAAGATGCGCTGAAAGCAGTAGCTGCTTTCGCGCGTAAAACTATCAGGCTACTACCGCTACAACTACCACTACTACTAGTACTGTTGGTGATGTAGGTTGCAGTTCTTCCAGGAGTGGATCAACCACGGCACTCCAATGAGTTTCTGGGTGTCTGGTTTTTATTTCACACAGTCATTCTTCACTGGTCAGTAATAGGGTGTTTACACGATCGAGCAAACATCGAGCAGACGTCGAGCAAACGTCGAGCAAACATCGAGCTGGCCCAAGCAGGCCTATTGGAACCCCGCTCATGGCTCAAATGTAGGCCTAGGCTTAGGCTGTTAGCCCACAGCTGATCATGTGTTATATACATGTAGGCTTTCCAATTACAATCCGCCCGCCCTCCTAATTAGCATGCTAATTATCACAGAACGTCCAGCTAGCTGCTCGATGTTTGCTCGATCGTGTAAACACCCTATAACATGTTCCATCTCAGCATGTCACTAATAACACTTCTGTTTTTTACTTTATATAACAAGCAGCCGACAAAAGGCATAACACTTCATTCGAGTAGTTTTGTCAACCAAAATTTGACGTAGATATTAGGGCCCGATTTACATGGCCGATTTTGGCCTGTTTGGTAAAAATGTGAGGCTCTCCCTGCTACTGCTGAGATTGCCGACCATTTGGGATAATATTTTAAACTAAATAACGTACAGAATGTGACAGACGACAGACAGACAGACAGACAGACCGTAATAGATGGAATTGCTTGCGCTGCAAGAAGCGAGTCTTACTAGTAATGAATTTTAATTACTGATGTGCGTTGTGTTGCTGCTGACTGTAGGCGTGTCGCAGAACTACGCTCGTAAGTGGCATATACCTATTGACAAGCTCGACTTTGAGTATGAGCTATTGCACACTGAAGGCAAGACGGACACACAGCCGCCTAGCGAGGGCGCCTTGATTTACGTACGTAAATGAAACCACGCTTACTGTTATATACACGGTGTTTCATAAAAAAGGCACCCTTTTTGTTTCTTATATAACTCAATTGAATGGTGATCAATTTGCATGAAATTTTTACCAGATGTAGCTGAAGAAATACCAGTTCAAAATATTTCAACAAGATGTGGCCGTTAGTTAAATATTTTCGCTAGTCATGATGTAATGCTGACGTCATAATGTGTCGTGAGTACAAACTGGCTTGTCTCAGCTGGTTGTGTTAGTTGCTACCCTGCTTCGATTGTGAACTTTATCTTATTTACTGATGAAAATTGTTCATTGTACCAGCACTAAGCAACACGGGGGCATAAAATCTGGTGTCTCGCACATTCGCAATCCAAAAACTCAACCATCTCGCAAGTAGCGCGTGCTGGTGCAGTCTTGCTGGAAGGTGTAAAAGTTAAGCTATCCCCACAAGTGTGTGAAAGTGATCGTTTTGGGCATTTTTTTGTGGCTAAAATGTTTAAACTTCAACATTTTGTCATCAATGAACCAGATAAAGTTCGCCATCGATGCAGGGCAGCTATTCAGCAAGTCTGTCAGCGCTTGCAACAAACTAGTTTGTACTTGCGGCACACTATGACGTCTGCATTACGTCACGACTAGCAAAGAATATCTAACTAACAGCCATATTTTGTCCAAACAGTTTAAATTAGTATTTCCTTAGCTACATTTGGTTAAAATTTCGTGCAAATTGATTATCATTTGACTGAATTATGAAAGGAAGAAAAAGGGTGCCTTTTATGAAACACCGTGTATAAGAGCTAAAAAATTGCGTGCTTCCGTTTGCCATTTGTCCTACAAAAAAAAACCTGCGTAGCTAAAATTTTTATTAGACTTTTAAAAATATCAGCGCAGTTTTCAGTAGGCCCCAATGTTTGCAAACTTTTACTAAAAATACTGTTTACACCTAGCCCAAAATGTTGCAGTATCTTTGCTTAAGTTCTTTTTGAGTAATATTTAGTGTGTCAGTTTGTTTTTCATGAGTTTTTGAGTAATATTACGTGACACGTCATGATATAAAAATATATAATAAAAATAAATTTTTTTTTCCCTAATTTTTTGCCAGCCGAAAGCACGAAAATTTTTTACGCCTGATGTCATTACTACGTACTTGTTAATTCACATTCAATGTGACTGCAGTGTTCAGCACAGAGCAGATATGCGTAAAATGGCGATAAACGCACGATCAGAATAATTAGTCGTCGAACAGTTATCGCATACTCCCGAAATTAACGTTTTTATGTGTTGTTAGGCCTGTATTATCTATATAACATGAAATTTGAGCTAATGCTCACGAGACGCGCGAAAGCCCATAGCAGTTCTTGTTCGCAAACTGTCAGTCTATCTCCACCCATTTCGTCGCAGTTTATTCCTACAGTCTGTGCTGCAGCCGAAGATCGCAAAAATCAATAAAAAGGGAGCGTATAGTCCGCTTGGTCTTTCCCATAGTAAAGAAGAAAGGAAGGATCCACCTGCTTTTGGATTTCTTTTCCTGTGTTTAACATAACAGTACCTCCATTTGGATTTCTCTCATTTCATTTCAATTCAAAACATTTTCAGTTCTTTTTAGTTTATGCGCTAGATTGAACTGCCTGTTAGATTTTTTAGTGCAAGCCATCGTTTATCGTTTCATTCGTATGATACTGTGTGTACGGTGCAGGGTCTGTTCATCGAGGGTGCTCGCTGGGATCGTAAGTTGATGGTTCTAAACGAATCACTGCCCAAGATCCTCTACGACACTCTGCCTCAGATCTGGCTCAAGCCTGGTGTGGCCGCCGACTTCAAGCCCCGCCCGGTCTACCGCTGTCCCGTCTACAAGACAAGTGCGCGCCGCGGCACACTCAGCACCACCGGACATTCCACCAACTTCGTGCTGATGCTCCACATTCCGTCCGACAAGTCGGAGAATCACTGGATCAATCGCGGGGTGGCAGCACTCTGCCAGCTCAGCGACTAGCCTGATAATTTCCAACCGCCGCCGCCGCCGCCGCCGCCGCCGAGTACCTGTACTTTTGTTAAGCTTTTTTCCAAAGAATATTATTTTAACCCTTGGTAAATGCAATGCTGAGGGAGTTTAAAAATTGAGTGAGCAATGCAAAGTTTGGTACAGTCTTCGGTCGAGCAGTCAGCGGCCGGCAATTAAACTGTCGTGTAAAGTGTAACAGAACAGCACCAAGGCGCTGTCATTATTGTATTTGTTATTTATTTATTAGCTGTTATTTATTTATTTTCTATTATTATCGTTGTTATTTATGAACTCTTCGAAAATTTCAGAGGTGTCTCAAAAATTGCTATAGCAAGCGGAATGGAATGACCATTGTTCTTAGTCTGGTTCATGTATGGGGCACGTTTTTGACGTTCTTCAAACCGTTGAACTGGGCAGAACATAGGCCTATCAATAGGTTTTTGATTTCTGTTTCAAACACCGTAGAAGTAATCCAGTTTACACAGTGCATCGTTAGATGTGATTGTTAAGTTATGCCTCAATATAAAGTCGTGTAGGCCTGATTTTTAACATCATCGATTCATCAATTCACCGTTCTAATACTTCAGAGTATTATTTTTTAACTGCGCATACATTTCCTTAAATTTTTCGTGTCCGTCGAACTATTTTTGTATAGTTTTTTGCCATTCGCGCCAGATTTTGACGACACAACAGACCGCTTTGTTCAAAAATAATGCGACGCTTTTTTGATATTCGAAATATCTGACATTGTGATAAATATGCACTTAATTTGTATCGTTTTAACTCTTATAGTGGCTTTCGTTGTAAACGTAGCTCATCATTGTTGTGCAGTCTTTCATCTATAGCCTACTCTGATTAACGTTGTTCCGTTTTTTTACTTCGTAGACTTACACATCTGCATTCAATTACTGTTGTGTTCTGGATGAAACACTATTTTCTGAAACAGTCGTTGAATTTGCGAATAAAAGTTACAAAGTTGTTTTATACCGTTTACAATAGGAAACACCGTGCATTTGAAAGTTTGTTGCTGTGCCTATTAACGTTCCAGCACTCGCTGATCATACTCGTTGCGCCTACCCACGGTTGGCTGAGTCGGCTAGGGTGGCTGGTTATTACCGAGATGATATCGCATGCGAGGTCACCCATCCAAGTACTAACCAAACTCGGCGTCGATTAACTTTGTTGACGCGACAATCGACCTTACTAAGGCAAAGCACCACGTAATAGTGAAGTCATAAATTTAATGTAAATGACACGTGCGTAAACAAAAATTGCAAATAGAATAAAAAAACAACATAAATAAATGCAGATGCGTGCACACGCACACGAGCGTGGAAACTCTAATACCAAAGCGGTGTCACTTTTTGGACCACTCTGTAGTGTGCAGCATCTACGTAGTCTCAGGCGGCATCGTCGTCGCAGTAATCGTCGACCTGCTCAAAAGCGTTGCTGGTCAGGCGAGCAGTGGCCATGTCACGTGCACCGGGCGATGACTCACCACGTACCACGTGACCTCCCGTGACGTTACCGCCCCCAGCGAACCTGTTGATGACGTCATCAGAATCATGTCCAAGTGACAACATCACAAGCACCGCGGCTAACCGCGTGTCTGCGTGTTTTCAGTTCGAGTCAAATCTGTAGCGTCGTGGTTGGGGGAAGGGCAGGGAAGGCAGCTGCCCCCCCCCCTCAAAATTTTGGGCTGTCAGAAAATTGTCCGAAAATTTGCGTTTAAAAATGCAACATTCTGGGCTGAAAAAAAGCTTTTTTGGAAAATATGGGAACAAATTGAAATTCTGAACACCCACATCTCGTACCAGACAGACGCGGGAATGAGAACAGCTTACTGCCATGGCATGCAGATCTGTCTACCGGTATACGTTTTTCTGTCAACTAAACCATACATTTAGCATAGCAAAATCTTCAGTGCCTGATGGTCCAATACTCCACTTGTAGTTTTTCGATAGGTGGCGTCTAGTTTTTTTTCTAAAGAAGCGAGTTAAGTAGGGTGGGGCAGTAATGTTGACGCCTTTCAGTTGCATCTAAACTGGGTCGCATGAAATCAAGTAAATGACCTTATGTCTGGCATCGGTAGCTTATTGACGGAAAACGTCGGCAAGGTGGTCAGAAAAAACAGTGGATCGATGATATCGTTCAATGGGGCGAAAGAAGCCTGGTCAAAATGGTAAGACAGGCGGAGAACAGAAAAGGTTACCGGTGCTTAGTTCATGAAGCCGCCTACGCTCGTACATCGGGCACGGTAAGCTGATGATGTTTTGCACACTGTAGCTGTATGGGCGCGCGTTAGCTGCAGCTGCAGCCTTTTTGCAGTAGCTTCGTCTGTAGCCTATTCTTAAGTGCATCGCTAATAGCCGCATATAAGCTTATTCTATACATTTAACAAATCTGTATCAAAACAAACTTGCCAGTTAGCACAAAACAAAACTTGTTTTTCTTTGGCCCCGAAGATCGTTCTTGTGGCATTTCTGCTTAATATTAATTATCATAACGTGATCGTTAAAAGCCCGGTTCATCGGCGTTATACGGTAGAACCTACACATTTACAGTTTTCAATGTAGCCTACCTGTTGTAAGTGGTGCTGTTGTTTGGTAACAAGTCGCGATTTCCATCTCCGAGTGTTTTAAACAAATACAGCACGCTCGTTGCCAGCAGCATCACCCCTGCGCAGTGACAGGGAAACAATCACTATGAATCAATTTACACAAATACACCACAAAAAATGATTCGAAAGCATTGTCATTTATAATGCACCTCTGCAAAAAATACTAGGTTTTGTAGATTTTTTATTAGGCTAAAGCGACGTTTTCAGCAAAACGAACGATAGTATAACCGACCCTGAGTCTCATATACGTCATTTAAAACAAACGAAAGCATCAGAGAGTGTGCAGTGTGCACAGGAAAGACAGCTATGGACACTATTCGACACAGAAAATTACTGCTTTTTGGCCATATTTGTCGCATGCTAGATGATCGACTAGTACATAGTGTTCCTAGGCTTATTGATGGTGCACGGCAGAGAGGAAGACCTTCGAAGAAATGGACAGACAACATCACTGAGTGGACCGAGTTGACCCTGTGTGAAGCTGTGAGACTGTCGCAAGATCGAGAGACATGGAGGAAGATTCTATTTGGCCCCAACGGTTGTTAACCAAAAAACAAGAAAAAGAAGAAGAAAAAGAAGACGTTGTTTACGTCGCAATTCATGTTTCAAGCACCGCCAAGACAGACGAACGTAGTGTAGTACACAGTGCGTAGTGCGGCCTTCTAGGAAATGTAGCGTAAAACTATGCTAACAGTTAAGGCCCAAGCCCCAAACTCCACCACGTGGATTTGTCGCAGACTTATCATACAGTTTGTTGTGCAACAAATCCACAACAGACCAATGCAAGTAGAGTTTGAGCTTATATGTTTAAAAGATATCGAAGACCAGACCTGAAATTGCGGATAGCCAAACTCGCGGCAGCCGTGAGAAGCATCCGATGGATAGAACGACGTACAGCAGCGCTCGTTTCCAGTTATCCAGCCACGTCAGCGTCTTCCAAAACGCTCGACATCGACTGTCGTTGTCACTGTTCAAACCGACAAACTTTTTGCACGGTTGCACCAGAATTCACCGCTACCTATAGGCCTACGTGTGAGAAAGTTGGTTTCCTCAGCTATTCTTAATAATTATTAAGTAGCCTCCTATTTCTGCGCGCGCTATCTGTTCGTGTGAGTTTTGGATCAATATTAATATGTATGTTTAAAGCGGCAGTTGTAAGCTAATTGCCATTTGGCCATTTTAGTACAAAAACACGTAGGCTATACAAAGTACACCATTTTAGCAAGTTTTATAAGTACACGTAGGCCTACTTTGTAGTGCTCGTATCCTTGAAGAAGAAAAAATAAACGACTAGCGAAAAGCAAAAAAGTCAGTAAAATGGAAAGGCAGTGTTAACAGCCACTGCATGAGACTGTAACATACTAAAAGGTGACGGTTCGGTAACTGGATTCATACAAAGAAAAAAGCTCGCAGAGGGTTTCTAAGATGCGGTGAGATTTTGCATGCCCCTTGCATCAAATTTTACATCGCGAACACCGTGGCAAACTACATACAATGTTGTAATGTAAAAAACTTACCTGACGCAAACGCTCAACCAGAATTCAGCGACAACTATGATTTCGACGAATGTTACGATGAAAGCAGTACATCTGAAACCAACCATAAACGAACTTTGTCGGGATAAGAAATTTATCGTGATTGCGAAATTTTCTGTTATAGGCGTAATACACTCTGCATTTAGTTCCTCGTCTGTGCATTCGGTAATGAATAGGCTAATCATGTGTTAGCTAAATCGATCACCTGTTTACCACTAATGTCAAAATTATTATAATCGCAAAAGAAACGTTAATTTTTATTAGCCGCGGTTTAAGCGAAGGTCAAAATAGGGCCTACAACATAGTCACGTATAGCTGTAAGATATAGCATAGCTTACTAAAATTAGCCAACTCATCTGAAGAACAGTTACTACGGTAACATTATTTGGGTGCATAATTCCTCCGCTATTAAAATATTAGCTCGCAACAAAACATCAAACTGATAAACTGACAATGGACTGAATATTTTGCATCGAGAGTCAGAGAGTCAGTGATTTCAAACTTTCATCTATGTTTCTGTCTGTAAAATTGGACTCATATAGGCCTCGTCATGGAGTTTAAATCTGTGAACTGATGAAACGGTGCCGCAAAGATTCTGCCTTCTGCATCGTAGTTGTGGATCGAGAACGGCGGACCGAACATTGCACGATATGAACACCGCTGATCAATACACATATCACATGTTCGATTTCATCGCATGCATCAACAACTTGCAAGCCGCGCAGTAACGGTGGATAACGTGACCAACTGGGGAATGACGTTTTTCGTAGACTGCGACATTAAGTTCGATGTTAGAACAAGTTCCGCTAACTGCTGACGGTTTGCCGATTACCATAACCGTAAAGGTAAAGACAAACGTCCAGATGGGGTAGCGCTTGTTATAGCCTACATCGGGCTACATGAGTCAAATTCGGGATCAAAAATGATGATGATGATGATGATGATGAAGGACGAATCAACTTTAGCTTGCTGTTCGCCATGCGGGTGCTGCGTGCGCACGGCACGCCAGCCGCATCACTACACGACGTATTCCGCGCCACAGTCGTCTCGAGGCTTCAGTACGCGGCGCCAGCATGGTCGGGGATGTGTTC
>Ga0209367_1007184_pt1 | contig 15364 bp, 9 predicted proteins | sample WorMetLIZISLAND2_FD_187412 | JGI IMG/M metagenome (GOLD analysis project Ga0209367, IMG submission 187412) | Marine gutless worms symbiont microbial communities from Max Planck institute for Marine Microbiology, Germany - Olavius geniculatus... ... | reverse complement strand
GACACGGGGCATGCGCAGTCAACGTTTTGGCCTTTAAAAACATGCATATGTATAAAATTTTCACCTACAAACGGCCCTTAATCGTCATCGTAGCCTCATAGAAGTTGTATAGTGAATAGGCAATGTGTATCTGGAATTCCAAATATGTGGTAATTTTTGACCCCCTGCCTACAGGTCACGTGACACGGAGCATGCGCAGTGAACTTTTGTTTTTTAACATGGGCAAATGCAACTTTGAGGCTTTATATCTCTGTAACGGTGGAAGATAGATGCATGGTTCCAATGGACCACCAATAGGAAACCACATATGCGGAGTGGAATGGTCACGTGACCGATGACGTCACGTGACCCCAAAAGGTCAAACTCGTGACCCCAATATCTTTGAAACGCTATATCTCCGTAACTGTGTAAGATAGACGCTTGGTTCCAATGGACCACCAATAGGAAACCACATGTGGCGAGTCCAATGGTCACGTGACCAATGACGTCACGTGACCCCAAAAGGTCAAACTCGTGAACCCGAAATCTTCGAAGCCTCGTATCTCCGTACCCATGCAAGATAGGCGCATGGTCATCATTAAATAAAAAACTAGGGGGAAGTTTTGTTAAGGGTATAGTTTGCCCAGTGAAAAATACAGTGAAGTAAAAAATAGGGGGTTGTTAAGGGTGCAGATTGAAGAATAGTGGGAAAATACTAAATAGATAGGGAGTTTTATTAAGAATGTATTTTTTCCAGTGAAAATAAGGGAAAGTTTTGATCTGCAACCTTGTCAAAACTTCCCCCCCTGCTATTTTTAACTGGGCGCAAGCTGCGCTCACCATCAGGTATATGGATAGAAGCCACTGCCGGACTGCACAAAGCGAATGCTACTTTAGTTCACTTTCTTTCGTTTGTTTTGTAAATACGCGCCTTTGCGTGTGTTATGATGTATGCAGGTGGTCGCGTGATTCTGGCGTGTCGGAGTGCTGAGCGCGCCCAGACGGCACGTGACGACATCGTTAAGAGCACAGGCAATGATGACGTCATCGTTATGGAGCTTGACCTCGCTTCACTCAGCTCCGTCAGACAGTTCGTCGACCAGTTCAACCGCAGTGCGTTTTTATCTATGCCTGCTATTTGACTAATTGTGATTATGACATCTAGAGGCCTATAGCGCTGTTTATTTTTAGCTATCGTCTGAGTGTCTGCTTGTTCTGTTGTCTAACCGTCAGTCATTCAATTAGTCAATCAGTTAATCAGAATTGTCTTAGTAGCATAGCTACTTCAAGGTTAAACAGTACATGCCAGTTTAGAATTTAGATGATGATGTTCGTGTTTGACTTTATGAAATCGGTCGCTGTTTTTTTTATGTCAAAACGACGCTAGCTAGATCACAAAATCTGACAGTGTTTCACGATTACCATTTCAGCGCTTGTCGAATTAGCTGAAACTTGTTTAACTCTTGCGTATGGAGCAGATGAAAGGCGATTGGATTTGCTGGTGAACAACGCAGGAGTTTACACCGTAGAAAGATCGTTGACTGAAGACGGCTTTGAGACACATTTCGGCGTCAATCATCTTGGTAGGTTGTCTTATCTACCCGAATTCAGGTTTACTGTATACACACTGTACTGTAAATTTAGTTAGACTACATCATATCCCCCAACGAACCAAGCCATTTTCATCTTTTGAACTGTTTCGTGAAACATTAGCCGATTTTAATAATTTTTGGCACGCAATATAAAAAGAAACATGACGTAAATGATTATAGTTTTCCCACCTAATCTTTTTTATGTTTTATGCCAAAAATTATAAAAGTTGGTCAATGCTCCATAATAAAATCATTCAAAAAATAACAGTGGCTTGGTTTTTTGGAAATACGGTGTATTTTTAACCTATGTGCAGCGAATATGACTGAAAATTAATGTAAGTTGCCACAAAAGCGTCTATATTGCATATTTTTGATGTCACAAACGCTTTACTTTTGCTGGCAGCTTATTTTTATGTTGGTTAAGGATTTAAATACCTAAATGCGTCTGTTCGCTGCTTGATTCTGTCACTCTTCTGCTTATTAGACGGATTGCTCCGTCAAGTTTGGTTTCATGTTGACATTTACCTCACTACTGAGCTATTATTGTTTGGGCTATAATCAGTCATGCGTCATACTTTCAGGTCATTTTTATCTGACGAACTTGCTGCTGGACAAGCTGAAGGCTTCAGCACCAAGCCGAGTTGTGACGCTGTCCTCTGGCGCTCATGAGTACTATCCTATGGACTGGGACGATCTTCAGACTAGTCGAGGATGGACGTCGTTAAAGTCTTACAGCCGCAGCAAGACCGCTAACGTTCTATTCTCAACTCACTTGGCAAAAATACTTAAAGGTTCTCAAGACGCTTATTTCGTTGTGTAAAATGTATTGTCGAGCCAGAGGCGTTTTTTGTAGACTTGAGATAAAAGGATAATGGCGAAGCAAAAAGGTTTTGAAGTTGAAGATTTTTTTAGACAAAAGTTTTTCAGCTGGGTTTATAGTGTCACTGTCAGTAGAAGGTGGAAGTAAAGTAACAATATTTACGAAAATTTTAAAATTAAAACGTGAAAATTGGCAAAACCTAAACAAATGTTAGCCATTGTGTACTTTCTACGTTTTGATTAATTACATGTAATTTAAAAACTGTTTGAACTGGCTATTAACGACGTTTTGCGCATAAATCGTTAAAGTGAACTGTGATTGTTATATGGATTTATTATCAAGACAAGTCTGTTTTCGTCAACGCAAGCACTATAAAAATTTTTCCAGTCTTTGCTATGACACAATATTTTAGCAAAGGTAAAGCTTACCTGGGAGAAAAAGGTACCACACTCTCCATTTTGGTGCAAATTCCAGGAGTGGTGATAAGCAGGGGCGTCACTCGGCTGGGTTTGGAGGGTACCTCCGGACCTCTAGCCTTTAACCGGAAAACCACGCAACTCGGAAAACTTCTTGGGAGAAGGTTATAAGTGAGGAATTTAAACCGCCAACCAAATTTCTCGTCGTATAGCCGCATAATACATACAATTGGAGTTTGATGCATAGCAGTTATTATATACTCATGGTTTTGTGTTATCGTAACAATAGTTGCACTTTTTCTGTTGGCCTCGTCCAGTTAAGTGTTCGCTGAAGATTAATTGTGCATGCCCTATACGTACTTTGCATGCTCTTAATTTGTTTAAATGACAGGTACTGGAGTGACCACGTACTGCCTGGAGCCGGGTTTGGTGAGAAGCGATCTGCAGCGGGAGGTTGGTAGCCAATGTTGGTGGAAGGTGTTCGTCTGTTGCTGGAAATGCTGCGGCAGACGTGTTTTGACGGTTGAGGAGGGCGCGCTTACCACTCTTTACTGCTGCCTCGAGCCGTCCCTTGAACACGAGTCTGGACTCTATTACGGGTATGTGGAATGGAGGAAAAACTAGAGGGAAAACCCGACAAATATTTTCTGGTCATCATCGTCGTCATCATCATCGTAGTTTAACGTTCACTTACGAATAGAGCAGCAGACTTAACAAGTTCAACAACAGTTATCAAACTCTGTGAATAAAAATGTTTCGAACGTTTCTTATGGTAAATTGTTTGTGTCTCTGACTGGCGGATAGCTTCTTGAAGTCGTTTCCAGGCAGTGCCGAGGCGGGGCCACGCTAGACCGCATGGTTTAATAGTATAATGGTTAGCTTTTTGGACTCAATGATTGCGAGATCGCGGGTTCGACTCTTGGCCATTCGACTATCAACTTGCTAGTGTAGCCTAACAACTTTGAGCAATTTGTTCACAACTGCAGAGACGGCGGAGCCGTGTTGGAGGATTGAAGCAAAGAGCGGGACAACGATTTTACCGTCGCGCTCTCCCCCGTTTAAGAGCTTGAAAGTATATTCCCACAAAGAGAAACCCTTCAAATACGCATAAGCAGCTTTAACCTGATTCCACTAATCACTCCATTACAGCGTAGATAATTATTGTCCATTTAAGCCCATATTCCATTACGCCGACTTTCACCGAAACTTCCCCGCGGGGAAAGTCGTGGACACAAATCATGAAAGTCGAGGACACAAACCATCTCGACATGTCGAGATGTTTGCGACAAAATCCGTGACAAGTTCGCGACAAATCCGTTTGTGTCGCTCTAATGGAATTTAGACTTTGTCGCGAACACAACATGTGCAACATAATGCATGCACATGCTACTTTGATTAGATTGTTAGCCGATGCAAAAATACAAAACATTAGCCTACACTTCGAAAAATAAGTTAAAGGTAGGTTTAATCATATTGCATTACACTTAGTTACGTTACAGACAGCTATGAAAAGCAGCAGAAAACAGATGAGTCTCGAGTTTAGTCTTAATATGCGTAGACGTCACTTACGATAGCAGACCGTTTCAAGTTCTTGCCGCAGTGACAGAGAACCCTCGGTCACCGATCGTGGAGAACCGTGTCGGTCTCGGTTAGATGGATACGTTTTAGGTTAGCCAAAAATCTCGACTATTAAAAATGATAATTTTGGCTTCCATTCTGTGTCTGTGCAGCGAAAGTCGTCAGAAGTCCACCAAGCCGTATGCAACAGACGCGGAGTTTGCTGAGAGACTGTGGACCATCAGCGCTGACCTGTGCAAATTATCAACCACAGCCGCTCAACCAACTGAACCGAACACTGCAATCTAGCTTCCGAACTGTCATCAGTAAACTGAACTCATTTTCTTCAGAAAGCTACAAAAACACATAGTCTAATTTATAGCTTCATTGTGTTAGTTAAAACAAACGGAACTTGTCATGCAGTGCTTTTTGCTGTTATTGCTTTTAGTTTTGTCACGATTTGCCAGATTAAACTATTTAGTTTTTATAATTTGTTATATATTATAATTGCTCAACATGTCAGTATTGCCACAGTGGCATTATCATTTTGTACACAAGCTACTTTAATTTGTTGTCAAACATGCCGGTATTTTTTGTCGATAATTGGTGATGTGAAGTTGTTCTATGGTGAAATACGTATCTGCTACCAAATTAGTTATCCGCATTTTCGGCAGATTGCTATTCGAATATTTTATGTTTCGATCAAATTGTATCAAACTGCATCACTATTAGAACGCTACTTCATGGAACGCTGGCACGCGGTAGCTTGGTGATGCGCATTACGTACTTACGATAATTTCAGCATAACTGCGGCAACTCGTAAGTTAAAATTATGGTTGGTACGTAATTTGCGTCAATAATTTTGCAGTGGCGAATTGTAATTGACTGTCAGCACAGTATAACTGACGTTTAGCAAGGTAATGCAGGGAGTGAGTGAGCTGAACGTTCTGTTTGGCACTTATGTATATGCAGATAATATTAGCCTACAGAAATCACCAAACTAGAATGAAAATGACTCATGATTTTTTTTTACAAAAAACGTTATCTTGTTTTGCTACAAATTGTATGATGTTATACTATTTGCCATCCATATTTCTCTCCAGGTTTCCGCTACAGAATTTGAGGTGTCCGTATTGATAAGAGTGTCATCAGCATTAGAAGGTGCTTCATCGAACATTCGAATGCAATATAGCTGTTAGCTAGCAAAAATAAAGCTGAAATTATCGTAAAAACAAGAACACCAACACGCTTCGTTTGATAAATCGTCCAAAGAACCAACCAGCTATCCAATAAACGCACAAAAACAACGTGCATATACAACGATAATCGGTGGTGTATATAATTTGCGAATTTTGCATCAATTTTGCAAAGAGCGAATTGTTCCTAGCTGTGGTTTACACTTACACATTTAGCAGAATAAGTAAGTGAGTGAGTAAGTAAATATAGGTTGAACGCCAGCTGAACACCAAAAGTAAGTCATTTCGTCGTCACAATTAAATATTTGGAGATAATCATTTTTCCACACAGTTGGTTACACTACAGTACGTTTACTGAGTTGCACGCACAAAACAACGACGGAAAAAATTCACTAAAACACGAATAAAATAGACATACTTTTTTGTTAAGATGCAAAACGCGACAAATTCAGTACAAAACCGCCATGATTATCGTTTCAGTCATCCGAAAGTCATGACTAAGCAGACGTACCACTAACGCGTTGGGAGTAAAGTGTCAGCAGAGTTTAATTCAAGTTTCGCTATCCAATAAACGAACGAAAGTTAAACAACGTGCATATACAATACATTATACAATACACTGTGATCATAATAATGTAAATCTTGAATATTTACCCATTTGCTGATTAGTAAAACGGTAAAAACATTATAGTCCGGGAGCTGACAGGGGTTACTATGCACCCTCTCTGGGATTAAACCCTATGCATATTTTATTGTACTCCAGGGGGTAAACTTTAGAAAAATTTGTTAACAAGAAAAATTTTGGGATACAGGATGCTTAACAGCCGTTTGTTGCCATGACAACCGAAAACCCTTAGCAACAAGCTTAGTGTGCCTATAACGAAGATAATAAATGTCTGAATGTGTCCAATATTATGGCTATAATAAACTGAACATAAGTCACTAATTACAAGAAATCCAACTGTGTATTTATCAATTAGCAACGGTTGCTATGGAGCGAGATTCTCCATAGCAACGGTTTATTCAGCAGAGATATAAGCATGAGACCTCGACCAAACTTCAGTTACCATATGAAGTAAGATCAGTGGTTATAGTTTTGCCATGATAACCTAGTAACAAAGTTTTCATGATATAATATCACTCATTACTAACTTGAATGAGCCTAAAACTTTACAAAATGCTTAGCACAGTACAAAACGTCTTGCAAATGATGTCCCAAGAAACGTAATATCAAAATGACTTTATTTTATTTACAGTTTTACTTCGACCTAATGTCGTTATTGGACTATCAAATAAGACCAATCTAATTCTACCATCACCGACCATTGTTGCCATGGATTGGGAGACAAACAGTTCTTGGCTGCAAATGAGTGAGACTGCGTTGTCCAAAGACTAGAACGACTCAAAACCGGTATATTTTTTGGACAGTGTCAAGCCATAGATTGTCCAAAGCAGAACAGTCCAGTGATATACACTCTAGTTTCGATGAAGCTTGAACTGATGATAATAGACTGTGTCTCAAAAAACATCCCTGACATCTTTGACCGTAACGTGAAAACCAATTATCAGATTATCAGTGTTTTAGTTTTCACCTCACCCAACGTCTGTTTTTGCACTACCTGGGGAAAACAGACCAAACATAATAGGTGTTAAAATGAATGAATAAATGTCGATAAATTCAGTCTATCTTTATCTGTGGGCCGGTCTATTACAAGGTTTGACTGTCATGCAGCAGTGTTTCTACCAGATGAAGTTTAGAAATGTTTTGGAAGTTCAGAAGTGACTGGTACAGCCTGGATTGGTCTGGAGCAGAACTTTGTCGATACTGCTGTCAATGAATGGAGAAAGCGTTTCCTTACCTATGTTCGCATCGTGGGCCAACACTTCAAGCAGTTTTAAGCCTACTGCAGGCAGTTGAAAAATGGACAACTGGATGAAATGTCAGCCAGTGTCAGAAATGTGAACAAAATGTGTTTTTACGTGTTTTGTTAATTAAGCAATCATATCGCATTAAATAAAAAGTGATATTTCGGTGGTTGTGCAAAAATAAACGTTGGGTGAGGTGGGAAACTGAATAGTCATTTGATGGCAAGTTGTGTCAAAAATATTCGTACCAAAAATTATCAAAATCTGATAATTGGTTTTTAAGTTACAGTCAAAAATGTCGATGTTTTTTGAGACACAGTGTAAGCCTACTAAGCCTAAACATTACCTATCAGACAGTTGTAGGATGTGTGTCATGGCAAGTCCTACTGTCTTACAAACAGCATCCTGAAGCATTTGTATCCGCATCAGAGCACGTGACTTAAGCAGAGAAGACTTTATGTGTCTCTTTGCTCCATTGGGGGGTTTCGGTAATAATTGATGGGGATCAAAGCCTATGTAACGTATTGTTCTTGCAGCAGTAAAACTGTTTAAAGTTACGATTCAAAGGGGAAAAAATCATAAATCCTTGAAATCCATAGACTCCCCAGCCCCTCCCTTCAATGACGTCCCTGCCTCGCTGAAGCCTATGTTCGTGATCCGCTCCGTTTCCGCTCCGTGACCTCCCGTTCGGCGTTCGCTCCGCTTTGGTATTTTCAGCGTGTTTCCTCCTCACCGGCCTAATCCGCTCATCCGACCTTTCCCTCCCGATCTGTTTCTTTTCCGCTTCTCTCACATGCTTTGCTCTTTATTGCATTCGCGCAGATTCTGTTTGCAAGAAACGCACGCACGTTGACGATCTGACTTCCATTCAGCCGCGTATCACATGTACGGTATATGTAACATCGTGACTAGGGAATGTACCCATATTACAATAGGCCTACGCGTTGACTTATTGTGCCAGCACCGCCTACTCGTCTCAATCGGGAGGATGTCGCAGATCGACCTGATACTGTTGTAACTTTAATCCAGCGTATCTCGATGCAATTCCAAGCTTCAGCACGTCGTCTTCAAAGAGTTCGAGGTACGAACAGTCCTCTGCCTCGTTGTGACCCGCTGCATCTTCACCCACTGCTACACACACAAAACAAACGTCATACGGAAAATCACTGAGGAACAAAATCACTACGAAGCTACGGAGGAACGGCTGAGACATGAAGGAAAGATAAAAAATACTTGCTATCAGCGTTGCTTACATTAGTCAAGGTAAAAATGCAAAGTCCTTCCTGAGCCATAACCTCCACAGAGCGGCGGTGGTCACCGTTCCATTAGCAATTGGCCAGACACCAGTTTACACTGCCAGACCACGAATACGGGGCTGCTGCATCGCGCGGTGTGCCTGTCTCCCCGTCCCTGCTATCGCTGACACTCATTGCGCTTAAGCTACCCACGAAGAGATGGCCAGACTGAGTTCGCCTGCGAGCATATTGAAATGGTTTACCAGTCTACCGACGGTCACCGGATTCGTTGATGCGACCAACGACCTTTCCAACTAGGCTAAGCCAAATGACCGGCGCCAAGTATCACAGTGCAGCACGGTAGTGCTGACACTGTTGTAAGGGCGATGAACGTAAAGTATAGGAAATATCGTTTGAGGGAGGGGGTCCTGTAAATCCGAAACCCCTTAACCGATTTCCACAAAACTTGGCATCAGTGATCACATCGCCCACCTGGCCCCTGCTACAATCGGTTCAAAGGGAGCGTGACTGCGCGTGAGCGAAATTCGCCGTTAGGCCTCTATTTTTTCCTTTTTTCCTTGCGCACGGCTACAGACCAGCCCGTTGGACCGACCGACGCCGCTAATGGCTCAAACGAAGCGTCCTGATGGCGGACACATTTTTTATATGTTTTCGATTAACTTTTTAAAAAACAAAATTGACTATAACTCGGCCCCCGTGAAAGATAATTGCGCGCTATTTGCACCTATCCCCCTATTTTCGGGCCTGGGCTATCCGATGGTGTCATTTAAATTTGTCCCATGCCATGGCAACTAACCGTTCTTATTCAAAGACAAAATTGGCTGCAGCAGACATTGTTACAAAAATCAACAAGAAAAATATATCTGCGCGCGAAAAAGTGGAGGAGGCAAAGAACACTACTTGCGCCCACTCAAAGCCACAATGCCACTTGACATTACAACGTTAATAACTTACAGCAACATCAAAAGCGGCAACGTGTTGCACTTACCTGCAGCCGCAGCAGATGGAGTAGCAGGATTGACAAGCTCCAAGTCGGGCTGTAAAGCAACAATGACAGTGATGACGACACAGTTAAGCTAAGCGTAATAATTAATAACATTATTTCAGACTTAGTTACGTGCTCATCATGATAATAATTTAATGATAATAATGAAAATAATTCAACCAAGCAATTGAAACTAATTTGCTGAAATGAAATCGGAGAAATACTGATTTTTAGCCGACAGTACTTAAGTAACGGTCGAGCTTATCGTACGATTGTCGTCTCTCTGACGAAAAGTTTTACACAAATTAGCTGTGTGTTTTAAACTTAGACGTGCAAAAACTTTGCGATCTAGTGCAAAAAAACATTTTCAAATTCGGGGATGAATGGAGAGGGCAGAACAAATGTGCGCTTTCAACCGAAAACAAGCCATATCTCGGAAACGATAAGGCCAAGGTTACTATTAATCACTAATAGAAAGTGGCATATGTCTTGTCAGATAAAATAAAAACTATTGACCTTGGATGACCTTGAAGGTCACTGACAAGCAGTACGGTCAGCTGTTCTAGCGACAGCTAGGCTTCTTCGTCTTTGCACGGCACTGTTAAAATGTGTTTAATCGTTAGGTCATCATGCAAAACGATTCAAGGGCGTGAGCTAACTGATGCTTTTATAGCGAAAACTGCATGAGCGCAGTCAAGTATTTCTATCGTTTATTTTCATCTTATTAGTAGGCTACAGTATTTTGGTGCCGGATATTTTCACAGAAAACGACAAGCACGCAGTATGTAACTTTTCAGCAAATGATTGCAAAAAATACGCTTAGCTAAAATCCCAAGTTAGGCAGAAAACGAGCGAGAGGCACGGAGATGACAACCGAACCCTAAGGCTAAAGACACAGATGAGAAAGGCAACTAAAGACTAGAAAGCAGTCATAGCCCGCAGGTACCTCCGCCAAGGCAATGTTGTTCGCCAGGTGGCGTCACCATATTCGCTTTGCCAGCTGTTCCCTTATGCCCCCTTTAACGCAATAGTAACGAAAATTTCAAAGTGATCCAGAATCCAGGATTCCTGCCGGATCACCCGCAAAATTGAATCACTTGTAGTTTATGCCATGCCCGACATTCTTTCAAAATTTCAAAAAGATCAGTCCATAACTTTTCTAGTTATCTTGCTAACACACAGACAGACAGACAAACAAACAAACAAACTCCGGCCAAAACATAACCTCCTTGGCGGAGGTAAATATTAGGAAAGAGTTCTGGAGAATGAACGGACAGCAGGTTTTACTTTTTGTACAAGTGCAGAAAGATAGGGAATATGCAGGGATACAGCTGAATATGATGTGCCATGTGTAACAATAGTCCTATAATATGCTATTTGTGAAATTTGCTTGCAACGAAACGACAATTCGCATTGATTCTGAGTGACTATTGATGGAAATTATTTTCTACTGTTAACAGCCGTTAAGACGACAAATACAAAGCTATAATATCGCTGTCAGCTCTAGTTCGTAGCTCGGACATACTTCTCCGTGTCTTGCTGATAAGCGTACGGGACCTCTCGGCAGACCTCCATATTGTGAAGTCGCAACTGCAAAATGACGTGCAATCGTAACTTCATTTTATAATTCCACAAACACGACATACATGAAGTTAAGTTAAATAAAGCAACGTTTTGTAATTAATTTGAATTAGGCTTACATTTTACAAGCATACGGCTACTTAAAAGATAAGTCTAGGCGCATTTGCACCGGCAAAAGCAACGACATAATTGAAAAGTATAAAAATGCAAAAAAACATAGGCCTATAAAGCGATAGGCATCCTGGTGTATGATATTTTTTTCGGACACCTCCTTTCCGGACGTTCCCTCGAACGTTTTCCCCTCCCGGATATTCCCACTGCTTTTTTACACACCCGGACATTTCTCCCCTATTTATGGCGCTGCCGAGTATAAGTTGCATTCTTATAAGTCTCAATCGCTGACATATAATTATGGTCAAATAGCAAATATTCAAATGTATTAATGTCCCGCATCAAGCAATATATACAGCATATTAGAAAGTGTAATAGTTATATACAGTTATGTACAGCAAGTCTTTTAATATATTAATTTAAATGTCAGTGAAATAAGGCGATATTATATACAGCTAATGTCCAAAAAGAAGAAATAGTGTAATAGTCAGCAAAGTGTCACTGTCATTTTCACTCGAAGCGGACTGTGTGCGCGACCGCACGCAAGGTCTCTTTCACCGTTTTTTAGCCATCACGTCATGCTGCACAGATGGTGTGCAGTTGACGCTGCAGAATCTGGGTGGACAGCTTGAGATGCTTTGCCGGCGGCTGGCCACGTGCATTCTGCAGCAGTGTCGTCGACGCCGCGGCCGCATTTTGCTACAGTGACTCGATGGCGCACCACACTGACGGGTGTACGACCGACCACCGCAACAAAGCCCCTATTCCATGCCTCGTCCGGAAGTCGCCGTTCAGCGTGGCGACATGTACGTTCCAGGTGGGCCCCGGGAACAGCGGCGGCAGCGGACGCAGCGTGATGCGCGGATCAGGGGCGCTTTCGTCAGCCGCTGCAGCAGGTCGCTAGCAGCGTCTGTAGCTTGTCGGCCTCCTCCACGTCAATCGGTAACGCAGCCGTACAGCATCTAGGTGCATGCGGTCGACGACGTCAGACTCGGGGAGGAAGGCCACGCACGCGCCCTCATACATAAGAGGAAAGGGGGATGTCCGGGTATGCAAAAAGCAGGGGGGACGTCCAGGAGGGGGAACGTCCGAGGGAAAGTCCGGGAAGGGGGAAATGTCCGTCTCCCAGGCATCCGGTAGTCATCGCCATGCACCTCATTCCACCACCCCACCTGTAGGCCTAGGGTTATCATCATCATCATCATCATCATCATTTTATTACGCCAGCAAGGCAGCACATCACATATATACAGTTAAAAAAGAACACGCAAACATGCAACATAAAATTCTACAGTTAAAATCGGCCTACACTAAAAAGCATACACTAAAATACACATTATAAAATGAAAATAAAAGTCAAAATCAAAATAAAACAGTACGTGCAAAATTGTCCCATAGGTTCATTTAGGCCTATATGCAAGCGTCACGAGGCAGACGTTAGAGCATTACACAATCACACACATGCCCATACCATAACTTAGACTATGATAGCTAACAACAAAAAGCTATAGGCCTACACTAGACCTTACACGCAACACGACGTAACTATAGGCTTAGGCCTAGGCCTACATGTAGGCTACTTACAGGTGCACTGGCCCCTTGTCGTTTTGTACACCCTGTAACACTATGCGTCTATACGTCATGTCGTGTCACCTCGCCGTCGTCGCTTCGCAACGGTTGGCTGCACGGAGGAGTCATTAAAGTCCAACGCCCTCTGTCTCTCACTGTGTGTAGTAGGTTATCACCTGATAGACCAGTCCACTGGCAAATATTGTTTAACCAGCACATTCGTTGTCTTCCACGGTTTCTCACCCCTTCCACGAGACCTACCATTACACTGCTTTCAAAGTTATCATGTGACTGCCTCATCACGTGTCCAAAGTATCGTAGTTTACGGGACTTAATGTGATTTAGCAGCTCGTTTTCTACTCCAGCGATTTTGTAAACTTGTGCTGTGGTCATTAACTTCGTCCACGGTATACTCAACAACTTTCTGATGCACTTGTTCTCAAAAGCCTGAATGCGTCTTTCTTCTTGTTTCTTCAGTGTCCATGCTTCACACCTGTATGTCGCCACCGGCCAAACCAAGGCTCTCATCAGTCGTAGCTTGGTAATGGTACTAACTGATTTGTTTTCCAGAGTCTTGTCAATTTGATCATTACAGCCATGCCCATAGCCAACCTTAACTTCACATCATTGTCGCCTTTATAAGGCGATACTATTCTTATTGAGAGTGCTGAAAATGCGGGAACATGCAAGACAGACAATGACGGACCTGACGTCAGTGCGTGTGTTTGATCAGTCATTGCCAGGTCCTGCATTTTCAGTCGATAGGCTTTCTATAGGCCCATTCGCTTTCTATAGGCCTATGTTGTAGTATAAACACAGTGTGAGTGAAGCGCCATTTGTATAGCACATCAACGTCACAAACAGCCCTTGATGCTCTGTTCACATTTGTTTGTGATTAGTACTGCAAAAGAAAAATGTCTTAAGAAATTGTCCAAAGAAAAAGAGGTGATGTCTCGGCAGTGAGTTCCATGTCATCCGGCCGGCGACAGAGAAAAGCCCGACGTCCGTACGAACTTAGTCGGTATAAGAGGGCACAACAAACTGATGACTAGCAACAGAACGAAGGTTATGTTTTGAGGCAGTCGCAGAGACTGGGTGCACTGCAGTGCGCCGCGATATACTGATCTACTGTGTTCGAAAATAATCATTATCCAACAACCTAACAGTAAAATAAACTAGGTGCTAAATAACAAGTAGTAGCTTATATTACTTGTAGTAGGTAGCGTCGTCGAATGTTGAGCAAAGTTCGACTAAAACAACAATAAATTTGTATTTGAAATATGATTAGAATTAACACCTCTTCAACTCTATAGCCACTAGCAGATGCCAAGAAGCGAATGCTACAGAGCGGTGTGGAAATTAGATGAAGTAGGCCTACACACTGAATGAGATGGCAGAATGTTATCTGGAACCCATGTTATACTTAGTTTAGTCTCAACTTCGGCAGTTATAAGCTGCAACAGTGTATTCAGACGGATTATTTTTCACACTTAAATGTTAACGAATATTCATTAGGCAGAATGACAAGTACTTTTTGTAGACCTAAGATAACTCCTCGCATACAGGTCTATCCATGTCAACTAGAACGGTATTCATTATCCAATACGACTAGACCTATAACCGTCATGTTGTGGGTGGAGCAAAAAATTGAAACATGCTTTAAGTAAACCGAGCAATCGGACAGTTTCGAAAACGATTATAGCCGCGATCACTGCAGTTAGACCCCTCAGCCGCCGACTCGCGCCGCCGCTGCCAGCCGAAAAACAGACGGCACGCCGCCAAGCCAGCCGAAATTATGGGGCGCCGCCGCCGCCGAAATTTTTACGGCGCGCCACGGCTTGCAGTAATTATAGGTTTAATCGTCAAGTTAATAATGATGGCAGCAGTTATAACGGTGTGTTACAGGACATAGGATCATTATACTGCACTTAGTATAGTCACAGCATGTACGTTATTTGACGCTCTTCGCGTCTAATATGCCTGTTGAAAATAGGCTATGTTTTCTACTGCAGGCCTCATTTTGAATGGTAAGCGTACGAGACTAGCGCCGAGTAAACTGAACTACTGCACCTTTATCCAGGACAACGACGCGGCCATGAAGCATAATAATTGAAGCGGATATCTTTTTGCTCGAAAATTGTTACTATAATTATGGTTTCGAATAGATGCTCTGAAGCTACTGTTTGTTTATTGGAAGGCCTTACATTGATCTGTTCAAACCTAAAACTTTGCGTCAGTAGGCTATCATCAAGCGATCGGCCATGTAACAGTGGCTTGTAGCATTTTCGCTTTTTATCAGAGAGAGAGAGAGAGAGAGAGAGAAAGTTTATTTTCCATAACAAAACAAACACAACTAGAAATTTGGGGCAAAGCTTAACGTGAGTCCGCCCGGCGCCCTAAGTCCGATTGGGGGAAATTAGGGGGAAGGGGGTAAAG
>Ga0209367_1007183_pt1 | contig 15365 bp, 6 predicted proteins | sample WorMetLIZISLAND2_FD_187412 | JGI IMG/M metagenome (GOLD analysis project Ga0209367, IMG submission 187412) | Marine gutless worms symbiont microbial communities from Max Planck institute for Marine Microbiology, Germany - Olavius geniculatus... ... | reverse complement strand
TCACAGCGTCATATCAGATGCAATCTCACATGGCGATTTTAATCGCATATTGTATCGGTATGAAAAAAGACCATCAAACATTGTTGAATTTTGCAATTCTTGCTGGAAAACGGCAAAAAACGCGCCTTTTCATATAAAGTCGCCTTAAAAAATTTTCATGGTCGGGCCAAAGGGGGGGGGGGCATCGCACCGTGGCCCTCCCCCTAAATACGCCACTTGACCGAGAACATTTCTAGCAGCTGCCACGATGTCGGCAGCCAGATGTGACAATAGTCATAGTATTTGTTGTAGTTGCAGTTTTGGTTGCAGTTGAACCCATAACAGGGGTTTGCCAGTTCACGTTCTATAGTGCTGTATAATATCTCCCTGTGCTGTATAGACTCAGTTGACCCTATGACACCAGAAAACAACCGAGTTAACATCACTCAAGTCTATGGCTGACATCAACGTCACTGACACTGGCGTTTACTGACTGTATTGATGTATTGCATGTACACTTCCCCCTATTTTTCAAAAAAAACTTTCTACGAGGAAAGGGTTTTTGGCAAATAGGGGGCAGATTGAATATTGTAATTCTGCATTTCTGATATATTGCATGTACACTCCCCCCTAATTTGACAAACACTTCCTAGGGAAAAAGTTTTTTTTGGAAAATTAGAGGAATTAAATGCTATAATTTTGTATTTCTGATATATTCCATATACATGCAAAACCTTTCTAGGGGAAAAGTTTTTTTATTGGAAAATTAAGGGTGAAGTTCAATGTTATAACTATGCATTTCTAATATAGTTTATGTACAACTTTTCCCCTAATTTTCCATAAATTTTCCTAGGGGGAAGGTTTTTGGAAAATTACGGGGTTAGTCGAATAATATAATTTTGCATTTACAATGTATTGCATGTACACTTTTCCCCTAATTTCCCCAAAAAATTTTATATAAGGAAAGGGTTTTAAGGAAATTAGGGGGAATTGAATATTATAATTCTGCATTAATGATATACTGCATTCATCCTACATGAAAAACATTCCAAGGGGAAGATTTTGTGGGCAAATTAGGGGGAGTTGAATATTATAATTCTGCATTTTTGATATAGCATGCAATGTATCAAAAATGCAGAATTATAACATTTGATTTCCCTCCTAATTTGCCAAAAAACCTTCCCACAATTTTTTTCATGGAGCATTTGCTCCAAGGTTTATATTGTGTAGACGCCCTTGCAGTTGACCACATGATACGGGTTTGCCAGTTCCAGGCCCGTCGAGAGCCAAAGCGGGGCCCGGGGAAACATTCTCGTGAAGGGGACTTGAACATTTTCACGGGGCCGCTCTAGGGAAATTTTTTTTAAATTTTTGTTTTCGAAATGGTACATTCTGGCGCAATTTATATTTTTGGCCGACGGTGGGGCCCCCAAACGTCGCGGCGCCTGGGGTAACTTCCCCCCTACACCACCCTCTCGACGGGTCTGGCCAGTTAACCTTCTAGTGCTGTATAATATCTACCTATGCTGTATAAAGTCAGTTGAGCCCATGACAGGGGTTTGCCAGTTAACCTCCCTCTGTTGTATAATATTTATATGATAGGCCTAGGCCTACTGCAGCTCAACAGATTAATTGGAAGATTTTGAGCAAAGCGTTGAAAGGAAACGAAAAGATTGAAGAAAATTTATGGATGGATACAATAACAAAAATTTGGGATGCAAATTTTTTCAGGTGAAATGAAGACGTACGCAAAGGATTTTTAAGGCCCAAGTATTTGTTATTTGTTTGTTGTTTTAACTAACTTTGTGATTTAATGTAGGCTACGAATTAACTTTGCGATCTGTTTGCTAAAATACTGAAACGTTGTTAATAAATGGTCTCGTTTTTGTTTTTAGCCTATATTAGTCTGGTGTAACTTTGGCTATAGATATTTAGTGTTTGCCAACATGGGTTATTAGACTTAATTTCAGTTCTGGGTGCAGAACACTGCTGCTTTGGTATGTTTCTGCCAGAAATGGGAATAATCGGCCAATGTGCGACAAAGATATGACAATGGGTGACGTTTCTTCTGCGATGACAGTGCGGATTTTGTTGCGAAAGAGCGTTTTGACATTTGGCATAAGCTTCGAGGAGCTCCAAGTCTCGATCAAGTTCACTGGCCGAAACTTAGCCGTTGGTGCATTAATTTATTTAGCGCCATAATTCATTTTAAAAACAGTAATTTGATGTGTTGCGCACTGGCTAAATATAGCATTGGTGGAATAAATCCGTCTTTAAATTCGTTTTGCTTTTAAAGACGCACATGTGAATTATATTTCGTGGTCAAATTTAAAGGCAAACTGTTCCAAACGCTAGGCGCAGCAAAAGAAAATCGGCATGTGGTATTCTACCTATATCCGCCCAACGCTGTTTTACAGGGAGTTTTTCAGTGAGATACAGTTCATTTAACTCCAAATTCATGCGACGACGAACGTCGACAGAGCTGTAGGCCTAGCTGACGATTATGGATAATTACCACAATAAACAATAACGAATGCACTAAAATACCGAACTACATGGATGACGCCCGGTTTCTAAGCCGTAGCCGAACTTGCTGTTACTATTACGTTACTGGCTATTACTTGATGCATTAACCGGCTACACCATGTGGCCGTTATAACTAATTAGCCTATGTTCATACGTTATTGGCAGGTTGGCCAACGTCCCGATTTGCTTATTTATTGCGCTGCTTTTGAATATTGAATGACCTCCTTCTGCTGTATAGAAACCACTGAAATATATAGTCCAGTGATAGATTCCGTTGGCGAGTGTTATGGCTTCGTTTCGAATCGCAGGTAACCGCATAAATAAAAAAATCGTAACTACCCTAGTGTATTAGCCCACATTAACATTGTATATAGAATGTTTTAACTTCATACATACCGGTAGTGTTGTTTGCCTCGAATTTCTGCAGACGGCGCGTACGCCACCAGTTTAGTTAGCCTACCAGCAGAAGCAGGTAGGCCTAACCGATGCCAATCTAAAAAAGCCTGATAGTGAAAGTAATTACACCGTGATTCTAAAAAAACGTCACCCTTTTCATTTTTGTGATATCTATGTCAAATTTTATTCGATTTTGTTAATTTTTTTTGCGAAAACAGAATCCAGCAAATTGAAAACAAACAAAGATTACGACTAGGCTTGCCGTGGATATGGATATCCATAGATATGCAATGGGGGGGGGGTTAAAAGGCATATTTTACAGGTTTACCCGCCAGTGCGAAGGACGCTACATGTGTTGTTTCAAAAACTTAATACAGTTGACGGTTGACAAGAATAGTGTTGTATAGGCTAGGTAAATTGCAAAAAGAGAGGAAAACGTCTATATAAGCAGAATGCCAAGTTGAATGCGATACTGCGTAAAATTGTCAGGATATAATTATACTGTGAAGAATGCTATGTGGCTGGAGCAAGTCGTGTTAAAGACTTTGCCGGCGTATTCAGCGCCGATACATTGCCTTCCAAGCCACACCTACTGGTCGTCAACACTGATGATTCGCATAAACCCGGTCGTCATTGGGTGTGCATGTGGATGAAGAACGGTTACAGAGAATATTTCGACTCGTTGGGACAACCGCCTACTGCGAACTTTGAATGATATTTGAATAGGCATTGTTGGTCGTGGACATTTAACCGTAGGCAGTTGCAAAGTGTAATAAGTAGATTCTGCGGACCCTATTGTATTTGCTATTGTGTATTTAGAAGTAGAGGTATCAGTAGGCCTATGCCTAAAATTAACGGACAAGCGCAGCCAAGCATAATAATCGCCGAGTGAATGCAACGCTTGAACACAATTACGGCACACGAGCTCTGTATAATTACGGTAAAGTGGCTTATGTATATGCAACAGCTGGGGTTAGGCCTACTAGGCAAATTATAGAGCGTTATGCATCGTCCCACGGGACTATAAATCACGTTTTTACGCGCGACAACAGAATGCTTCGCGCGTCTTAGCCATCGTCTGGGGGTCTGTCTGTCACTCGTGAGCAGTATCAAAACGGTGCAAGCTAGGATCACGAAATCTTCACTGTGGGCTGCCCCAAGGTCTCTAGTTTATCGTGACAAAATTTCGTGCCACTGGGTGCAGGGTGCCCCTCGAACGAGGGCGTCGAAGAGGGGTACCCCCTATAAAGACATTATTTTGCCGTTATTGGCTCGAATAATGTGAAAACGGTTGCAGATAGGTACATACATGCTGTTTATCATAACAAGCATTAATGACAGGCTTTTTGGATTCATGAACATCGATGACCTTGAACGACCTTGAACCCCTCAAAGAGAGGTTTTTAGTGAATTTTTCGCAATTTTTGGATGCAGCGCACATTTCAACACTGAACTGCGACTAAATGGCTGGAGATAGACCAAGACAACCTGCAGATGAAATTTTCAGCATTCAACGTAAATTTTAGCAGTTCAAGTCTCGACCCCCTAGGTTCAAGGAGGCCGGCGCAGGCGGGTGTCAAAGACAGCTACCCCCCTAAAAAGTGGTTATTTTAGCGCAATTATCGCGTGTAGCGTGAACACGGTTGCAGATAGGCACATCTTGCTTATCATAACAAGCACTGATGACAGGCTTTTCAAAATTATCAACATCGATGACCTTGAATGACCTTGAACCTTCCCAAAAGGGATTTTTAGTGAATTTTTCGCAATATTTGGATGCTGTGCACATTTCAACACTGAATTGCGCCGAAATGGCTGGAGATAGACCTGGACATTTTGCGCATGACATTTTTTTAGCATAGAACGTACATTTTTAAGAATCTACAAGTAGTTATTTTACCGCTATTGGCTCGTGTAACTTGAAAACGGTTGCAGATCGGCAGAGACATGCTGCTTATCATAAGAAGCAATGTAGTGACAAGCTTTTTATTGGTGTAAACATCGATGACCTTAAATGACTTTGAATTTCTAAAATAGGGGTTTTAGTGTTTTTTTGCAATTCGTGGCTGCGGCGTAGATTTCAAGAGTGAATTGCGTCAAAATGGATAGAGTTAAATCAAGACAACCTGCGAATAGGAACTGCTAAGGCTGTCGCGCGTCTCATGAGCTTTGCTCAAATTACTTGTTAAAACTTGCCACAAGTAACGGCAAGGGCTGATGAACAACGGTAAGTATAGGTCACGGCATGGCAGTTATGTGCATGGCACATATAGAGATAATTACTAGAGCGTGTAAAGTTGCAGAGAGCGCTGGTGTCGACACCGGCGTTGTCAGTGCTACGAGCTGACAAGTTTAGCACGCTTCACTGCGTCGCAGGCCGGCTGCGCTGTCCTTCAACCGGCCGTCCAATAAATTTGTCCCTCAACCGGCTTAGGGTCTCTGGTATTTCGTGACAAAATTTCATGCCACTGGGTGAAAAGAGTCCCCACGAACGAAGAAGCAAAATAGGGGCACCCCTCCTAAAAGACGTTAATCTATCGCTATTGGCTCGTCTAACGTGAAAATGGTTGCAGATAAGCACAGACATACCGCCCACCATGACAAGCACTAAACGAGCTTCTTAGAAATGTCAACATCGATGACCTTGACTGACCTTGAACTTCCAAAATAGGCGGTTTAGACAAATTTTTTTTGCGATTTCGGGCTGCGACACGCATTTCAAGATTGAATTGCGCCGAAATGGCTGGAGATAGATCAAGACAACCTGCGTATGAAATTTTCAGCATTGAATGTAGGCCTAGATTTCAGCAGTTCAAGTCCGGACCCTCTAGATTCAAACAGGCCTGCGCACGCGGGTGTCAAAGAGGGGTACCCCTCTAAAAGTGGTTATGTATCCGCTGTTGTCTTGTCTAGCGTGAAAATGGCTGCAGATAGGAACAGACATGCTGCTTATCATGACAAGCACTGGCTACGAGCTTCTTAGCAGTGTCAACATCGATGATCTTGAATGACCTTGAACCCAAAAATATTGATTTTAGGTGATTTTGGGGCAATTTTTGGCTGCAAAAGAGTGAATTGCGACGAAATGGATGGTAATAGACCAAGATTACCTGCGAACAGGAACTGCCGTAGGCTCTCGCGCGTCTCATGAGCAGTAGCTCAGATTTCTTGTTTAAAAAGTCACATTCTTGGGTAAGGCCGCGTCGTGTGGGCCATCGCGCGTAAACATCTGTGGGGCGGTATGACCTGTAAGTGCGTCAACAAAAAAGGTATAGAAACTAGAAAAATTTTCGCTATATTTCACCCATAAAATTTCAAATTAAAATTCCAAACGGTTGCTTAAAAACAGCAAAAAACTTTAGGGGGCTACTTTTTCTGCCGCACCCTGTAGAATAACGTTTATCAAAACAATAATTTCACTGCATACTTGTAGAACTTTTTACAGCTTAGATGCGTCGGTGTTGTATGCGTAATCAGTGTATGACATGTCGCGCTTCTTACAGCGATGGGGCTTATACATGGCGCTCATTAAAATCCCTAAGTTATGCCGTAACTGCATAAAAAATTTTCTCTCATCTTGCAGTATAAATTAACAATTATGTGATTTTAATTATAATCTTGTCACTTTTCAAACGCGCAGCTTAGTGCGTGAATTACGTCTGTAGGCCTATATTGACACTTTCGGTATAGGCTATTTTGAAGCTTCCGCTATAATTATGTCACAACTTCAGCACGTTTAACCCCTTGTTGGTCGGCAGGGTTGCTGTCAGTAGCGGCGATGTCTATGATAGTATCCGGCCAAGTGTGTTACATGGTCGATATGCGCAATGAATGTCTGTTCTATCCACTCAACTGGAAAACGTCGTGGAACTGGGCGCAGAAATTCTGCTCCGATCATGGAGGACAACTCGTCAGCATCAAGACGCCCGAGGTCCTAAAGTGACGGTTCATTGCATGCAATCTACAGATTGATTTCTCAATCCCGGGATCTGTGATTGAAAAATTTGTAATCTCGGGATTCCGGAATCCCGTTGTCGAGATTAGGAGTGGTCGTTATTTATCCCTATTGTAGCCTTAATCCCCTACTTCATGCATATGATGCAGTTTTTCCAGTAGGCCCCTATCGGTAGGTGCAGGGAGTGACTGTGATTGTCAAAATGCAACTTAGTTGAACTTACAATAGGCCTACAACTCCGTAATAAACGAATACACACAGAGCACTCTTGCGCGCGTGAATAATTTCCACGAGATGGCTAAAATCGTTACTTTCTCATCTGACACTAAAAACTATTTTGGCGATTTTTTATAATTCAAAAATTACGGGATTGGGATGCCACCAACTCCGGGATTCGTGAATGGCTAAAACGATCGAAATGATTGCAATCACTACTATTGCACGCAGATGCAGGATGCCGTTTCACGTTATGCCGAGAGCGTGAACTTCGGCGGCGAAGACGTCTGGATTGGCGCTCGACACCAGACACACGACTGGACCTGGGTTAAACATATCCCACTCGCAGGTTAGACCAGCTTCTGCAACTGCAGCATACTGCATGGCGCATGGTCTATAAACAGTAAGCCGCTAACTTTCATATACGTTCATTACGTCATCATATACATGTATTAAGCGATTCTCAAAATTCTTTCACTCGGTGGTACATTTCGAAAACATTACCTGTTAACCATCATAAACTTAAATGTGGATATTTCTTAAATCAACACATTTATTCCAATTCGAATATTTCACAATATTATAGGCCTAATGTAGCGACCCGTTTGGGGTATAATTGGATCCGCAAGCAAATAAGCTACCTCGCCAACTGTTAGGCTACCTAAAGATTGCATTACGATCGCCTGTATAGCCAGGTACAGATATAAACACAGAAGCCTTCAGTGTGTGACTGTCAAGCATGTGTATCACAAAACAACCCAGTTTCAGCTAAGTTAATTTCGAAAGCTTTTTAGCTTCTGTGGGCATCGCCCCTCAGACCCCCGCCGGGGCTCCGCCCTTTTACCCCGCTGGGGACTCTGTCCCCCAGCCTCCCTGCCCTGCCTCCTCGTTTTTCACATCTTGGCTACGACCCTCAGTGGCAGATTACGCTTCGTAGCTCCAAGATGGGTTCCCACGAAGAGCCACACCCGTAACCTTATACCATTAACCTTTAATACGTTGTAGATGATGTAAAAGTGACGAATCAGTCACAGTTGTCTGACTTCCGCGTGAAAGCGGCCATCTCGCATCAAAATCAACAAACGATAGCAGCAGCCAGACATCCTCGTGATGAACTGCCGTACGTCTGCCAGTATGAAGGTATAAGCCATCGTACGTGCATTTGCGTGTATTTTGTTTGCTTAAAATGTTAACAATCAATGAAAAAATGTACGCACAGTAAACAAACACGACGGCAAGGCGGTCTATAATAAGATCAAGCTGCTTTTAAAGCAAAAGATTAAACTAACTAACAGCGACCAACTGAATAATATAAGCACAAATAAGAATAAGTAAAAAAATGTCCCAACTTGTTTTTGTCAGAACTTCGTCAAATTTCTACCAAATTTGACAATTTTTGACACACAGATGGCCAAGACAATAAAATTATGCGAAATAGGCTCATTGTCCATCTCACCTATTTTATGTCAACTCACTGCCGTGTAAAATGCAGATGCTCCAAATTGTCGCATAATGCTGAGATGTTGAGCCCGTAAAAGTTTTAGCGACTTAATCAAGCACACAATAAAGTAAATTGTGATTTATTTAGCATAATTATAAGCTTTCGTAACAACTTGCTTCCAAATTATCAGAATTCATGCCCAAAGTGTACAGAATGGCTTAGACGTGACGCTATGGCTGATAGCGGCATTAACGATCAACTGATCAAAATGCACAGCACTCATTCACGGATTACACGTGTTTTGTGCTCATCAGTCAGCTATTTTGTTTCCTGCAATTATCAGCGTATAATTTTTAACACAAAATTATTAAATCACCTGGCGATTTCTATCGAATTAATAATAAAAAGGTGAGCAATCTGATACTGATAATCACCGCATAGGCCTAGTGTAACAATTTGGAGCATCTGCGTTTTACACAGTAGTGCGTTGACATAAAATACGTGAGGTAGAAAGTGACTGCACCTCACATAATGCTATCGTCTTGGCCATCCGTCTGCCAAAAATTAGCAAATTTTGGTGGTAATTTGACGAAGTTCTGAGAAAAACAAGTTCAAACATTTTTTGGCCCACCCTGTACTAATTATTATGCATTAGCCTAAACGCACTGCAGAAATTGAGAAAAATCTGCACTCGATATTGAATGCTCTGACAGTGTCCAAAAGCGACACAAAACTGACGCCTGAAAACAAGTAGGCTTAAAGGAGATACTTATAGCTGTCTCCCAGGAAAAAACGCCACAGCCAGTGTTTTAAAAAATTATTAGTTTTGTTTGTGTAAAACTAGCATTTACCAACATCGGAAGACTTCTAATTTATTAGCCTACATTATTATGTATCAGTAAATCAAATCTAAATGTAGGGGCCTAGACGCCGCAATGATTCTACCAAACTTATTACCTCACAGTAACGAGTCTCACTCGGATTACAAAAGATTTAGGGCATTAGAAAATAGTAATTGTGTCACACACAAAGCATTTTTAAAATGATTTAGCCAAACAACTCAACAGACAGTATATATGCTACGACTTGCAGACGGTTTAGCGTAAACATTTTTTTTCTGTAAATGCAAACCTGCGAAGTATAGAATAATTTACAGAACATTAATTCTGTCGGAAAATAAAGCAGTCAGACGACCTTATCGTAATGGTGCAACTGCATGATCGCAGTGCAAAATGTTTGCCATGCAGTGGGATCGAAGCTGTGCAGGGAAACATCGCGATACTTCGACGAAGAGGCCGCGTGCTATGTTTTCTACAGCGACAAGGTCCTGACTTGGTACGATGCCAGAAACAAGTGTCTCAAGAAAGGCGGTGATCTGGCCTCGTTTATCAACCTTAATCACGTCGGGTTGTCGAAACTAGCCACCAGTCCGCACTGGGTCGGATTGCGCAACGGCTGGTGGAGCTGGATCAAAGGAGGTCAGTTTTTCAGTAACGATGTCACAATAAATGTTAACGATGATTTTTATAAAGGTGAAGCTCGGGTAAGCGAATATGTAAAACGTAAAGTGAATAAAACGTAAATTTATATAACGCATCAACGCCAAAAGCCTCTAATGCGCTGCATACGTTAGTACTCTGAAAGGAAAAATGTCTTAAGTAATCGTCCAAAAACAGATATGGTGTGAATAGGATCACGCAGATGTCTCAGCAGTGAGTTTCTTTCATGTCATGGGGCCGGCGACAGAGAAAGCCCGACGTCCGTATGAACTCAAGCGGTAAGACGGCACAACAAACTGATGACTGGCAGCAGAACGAAGATGATGTCTTGAGGCAGTCGCAGAGACTGGGGTGCAGTGTGCCGCGAGATATTGTGGGGCAGTTCCATCCAGACAGCGACGCATAAACATACTGAGCTTATACTTGATGCGCTCAGGTGCATCAAGCCAGTGGAGCTCAGAAGGTATCAGCTGCTTCAGGCCGCGGTCAACTTCCGGGTATCAGTAACCACACAAGCCGCCGTATTCAGCACTCGCTTCAACTTGTCAGTGATAGCCTTTGGAGCCCCGGCGGACGTTGCAGTAGTCGACTCATCACAAAGGGGCGTGCACCAGTGTTATAGCAGACTCCACGTTGAGTGTACGCCAGACATGTCGAAGTTGACAAAGATGGTAGAATTAGGTCACGCTGACCTCCATAACGTGTTTCTCGAAGCTGAGGTCGGCTGAGAACTCAACTCCCACTACTCTGACATGCTGACTAGGATGCATTGCATAGTATCTGCAGCAAGCTGTAAGGATGGAAAACTATCACCCTCCTGCGAGAGAGCGTGCCTGGTACCAGTCTAGAGAAGTTCAATGGTCGAGTAGGCCTACTTTTATATAAGTCAGACATGTAACCAGATGTGCTTTACAATCTTGGAAATGGCAAATGATTGGCATGCGCTACTGATACCGCGGCGCACTATGCAGCTATCCATTCCCACGTCAGCGAACAACTGGTTCAGCGTAGCATCCAACAGACTGCCCCAATCAACCATACTAAACCACGCCCACAAAAGTCGGCCGACTTTGTCGGTCGTCTGACATCCCCTTAAGCCTTTACCTGGTAGACTGTAAGCTACTACTCATTTCCAATTTCGCTGAGGGCAGATAGCTGAGTTAAGTGCAAGCTTACCACCGAAATATTCAGCGTGGACCGTAGTTTTTGTCTGTACACTGTTCGTACGAAAAATTGTAGGGATTCTCCAAAAAAGTTAAGTCTAACAACTGTTGCTGCTATGATTATAATGAGGCGTACGTGCCACAGGCGTTCGAGTGCGTCCGTTGCCAAGTAAAGTTGCTGAAACTTTTAAACGTAGGGTATGGTTAAACTCTTTAAAAGCAAATAATCAAAAGTAGCATTATTGCGAAACAAAAGCACGAAAGTGATGCTTTGTTTTTCCAAGCGGTAGCTGAGCTTCTTGCCTATGTAGCTGTTTGACGCGTTGCAGAGGAGACGCGATTCAGTAATTGGCAGCGCGGCGAACCAAGTGACGCTAACAAGATGTGTGTGGCGCTCTCGAAGGACAATCCTTGGCAGTGGCGAACAGCCGACTGCGCCGAAAAATATCTGCAATTTATTTGTCAGATGAACGGTCAGTCAGTCAGTCTGCACAAGTAATTGTCACATTTTATTAGGACTATGTAATTTATTGTATTTAGAATTACATCTAAGTTAAAGAGGAAGCAGCTACGAGTCATAGGGCCTACTCAAAAATAAGTCAAAAGTAAACGCCAATAAAAATACGTAAATGACTAATTTCGTAGACGACTAATTCACGCTTCTCTACCGAATTACATGCCGTGTGATTTTGTTTTTTAAAGTCAGGTTGGCGTTTGCTTAACGTTCAGTTAACTGCTATCGATTATTACTGTGAAGCCGTCTTAATTTCCGTCGTCAATCAGTAAAAAGACAACGAGAACTGTGGAATTCAACTAAGCTTACTTGTTCATGTTATCTTTCGCAAACTAAAGCAAAATCGAAACAGTAATGATACAGTAAACAAATTATGTAGCCAAAGCTCACAAAGTGCAGACTGTTAAACTAACACTATACAAGTAAAAGTCTTGATGACATATTTTTTTCTTCCAAATACAAGTAAAATTAGATTACAAATATTCATCACCAGTCATTTTAGGTTGCTAAGAAGTTCACGTTTTAAGTGAATTTTAATCAGTTAAAAATTAATTAATTACTCTTTTAACTCGTTAGGGCAGCGGCGAAAGCCAGAAACTGCTCGGGTATTCCTCCCCACGGTAGAATAAGTTGTAACCACATTTTTATTGAAGGCACATGTATAGAGCTTCAGAAAAGGATGGTTGTGAAATTTTATTTCGGTGGCAGCTATATTTTACAAGCCGTTTTTTGTGCTAAATCCTAGCGGCCGCTAAGGCAGAATGTTCAATGCATACGTGCTTGGTATAGCTGTCCTATAGAGTTATACCACGATGACACACGTCATAACTCGTCAAAATAAAGCGCTTTTTCTACTGTAAAAGATGCTAATTTAATTTTTACGGTCATATTTTATACAAATTTGTATATTTTTGTAAATTTCACAACCATCCTTTTCTGAAGCTTTATACATGTGCCTTCAATAAAAATGTGGTTACAACTTGTTCTACCGTGGGGAGGGGTTACTCCTAAAATAAGGCTCTTTTTCCAGATGGAAAAATGGATTTTTTCCAGATCCAGTTGGATTTTCGTCGATTATATGTCCGGCCTGGTGCATCATGCTGATTATCGCCGGTCTGGGCTTGTTTTTCGTTTTCTGCTTTCCAAAGCTACGCAAAGCTGCAAGGTCAGTTCTTTGAAGGTCAGTTATTTCTATAACTGCGTTCTCTGTAAGCTGAATAAGCGATCATGACCGTGTTTTTAGGCTTGCAATGGTGTTGTCACCGATCGCACGACAGTTATTTTACGTGAGATTGTTTGGGATGATAATGCTGGTGGTTTGGTTAAAGGCCGGTTCACACGAGCCGTGTTCACGGCCCGTATTTACGACCCGTGGACACGGGTGGAAAAAACGCACCCGTGTTCACGAGCCGTGTCCACGGGCCGTGGGCCGTGAACACGGCTCGTGTGAACCGGCCTTAACTTAAAACCGTTGCGAGCTTATATGATATAGGCCTGAATTATACTGTCGTTCTAGTTATGGAATAGTACTACTTCTCCCAATTTCGCTTACTTGGGCAACTGAAAAACCGGACAGACCATATTGGCAAAACAGCGGCAGAACAACTGGGCAAGCCGCGGCCCGCTTGACCTAATATATACAGCGGAACAACTGGATCTATGAAGCATAAATACATCTGCCTCTCCTCTCTCCTATGACATCGGCCACCGCCATAATCAGTCATACTAGGCCTTTGCCTGGTAGCCCGTAAACTACTATGCCCATTTCCCATTCCGCAGAGGGTAGGAGGCTGAGTTTACTGGAGCACAAAGTAGTTAGCAACTTGCTCAAAGTTAAAGTTGGTTGGAAATGCCTTGCAGTGAAATTCGAACTGAAACCTGAGTTACACGAATCCGATACTCTTAGACCACTTGCATGTCTTGCACACAGGGGCGCCTAATATTTTTTGCTGTTCTGACAATATGCGCAATTTTTTCTAAGCAAAGTTCACCATTTAAATGTAAAAACTTGTCTACGGTTTTGGGAGATAGGGGTCGAAATAATATTGTAACCTGGATTTTTGGTTATATATTATTATACACCGTGAGACATGAAAAATAAAACAACCAACTCTATTCCACATACGAGCATGCATGTGATGACATACCTTCGCCTAACAGTCAATTGACACATTTTCCAAAACCGATTACTCGGACATTTCTCAAGAAATTTGCAATGATCACTAAAATCTTCAACACAATTTCAACGTGTCGCTCAGCTTGTGAAATATATTTTTTTTGTCAAAGACTCTTTAAAAAGTACAATAGCCCTCCTCATACTGTATTCTGTCTTACAGAAGTATGAAATTGCCAGTAGAAACCTGCACGACGTATTGTAGGCAACAACAGCTGTAATGAAGCGATAATAAGCCTACTTTCCATCGACTTGGACTCGCGAACAGACAAAAAAAACCGCTGACGCATGGCTAGTCTTATAAGGACATTACTCGCAAGAGGATATGTGCATTATTGGAAAAGAAGAAGGGCCAGTCTGGAATTCAACACGCGATAATATCGCCCCAAAACCATTTTTGCTGTTTTCGAGTTTTGACTCATATCGCCCTTACATAGCTTAGTAAACTGTTGAAGTTTTTTGCTCTGATACTTTTATATTATGCTTGTAAAACATATATGACAGTGTAAATACAATCCGGTTTTTATATTGATATTAATTTATTTTTCATTATGTTATTTATTACTATTATTTCTATTTATAATCTGTGTCTGTATGATCTGCGTTACACTAGCTGTACCACCCTCACTTCAAAAGTTACGTTTCTCACTTTTGCGGGGACAGGCGCGGCACCACTGGTGTGGCCACCATAGCCATGGCCGGGCCACGGCATTTTAGACGAGTTATGGCCATTAACGGCTTTGGCCGTAAAAATTTTGCACCAAGTATGCACTATTAATGGATGTTTTAGCAAAAAGATCACGTTTTATCTTTGTGCTTTGTACAAAACGGCAGAAACCTTTTAACTGCATAACAAGTGCAGTAAATGTCCACAAGAGCTTGTCCCCTAAACTCCCTGTATGGGCGCATGCGGATCTTTTTTTAATGCAGCGCTCACTTTATCGAATAGCTTAACCAATTTATTGTGAATTTGTCGTTGTATGTGTGCAAGAAAGCGTTTTAAACTTGTTTCTGGTTAGAAAAAAATTGCAAAGTGATGAACTTTTTGGATCGCTTCGTGTAGTCTGTTAGATTTTGTTGCAAAAGTGATATGTAATCATCGATGAGAAACCTAAGTTTTCGACATGGTTACCAGTGGCGTCGTGGGGCAAAAGCTGAAAAAGAGGGCAATAGAAAACTAAAACACCTTATCGCCGTTTTTGCAAATGTTTTAGGAACTGTTATTTTTATAGGACGGATAAGACCTATAACCTATGTAAGATATCAGTCAATCAAAACACATTTAGGCCTACATAGCACCATATGTCGGAAACAAATCATGGCATAACTGCAGATACCATAGGCTGCAGTGGCGGATTCAAGGGTGGAGGGAGGCCGCCGTTCCTACTATTGACCGGATGCATGTTAAAAGAAGTGAAAATTTTGCACAAAAATACATTATTTTGCATAAAATTTTCAGAAATTTTCTGAGGAGGGGCCATAGCCACCACTCCAGGCTTCACC
>Ga0209367_1007182_pt1 | contig 15367 bp, 11 predicted proteins | sample WorMetLIZISLAND2_FD_187412 | JGI IMG/M metagenome (GOLD analysis project Ga0209367, IMG submission 187412) | Marine gutless worms symbiont microbial communities from Max Planck institute for Marine Microbiology, Germany - Olavius geniculatus... ... | reverse complement strand
ATCTATTAGCCTGTCAATGAAATAAATAAGTAATTGTTTATTTACAGTAGTGATGAAACGAAAACTAGTTAAGTTACTTGATTTCATTCGATTGTCATATAACTGCAGTTTAATGGAATATCTGAACTTTTGCTGCACAGAATTTAGTAACTGAATGAAATAAATTTACGCATGTGCGTTAATTTTTTTAACGTGCGTTAATTTATTAACGCATTAACGCGTTAATTAACGTGTCAACTGTGACATCTCTAATTCAAAGTTGTCACAAGTTCTTTATCACACATAGCAGAAGGTGGTTTCATATATAACACTCATAACAGAAATACAAATCAAGCAAAACCGCTGACCATAAGCCTCTGCTAAGCACTGGCTACATTACAACTGAAACATGCGTATTCCCATCTGCGCAACATGCTGAAGCTTTTCATAGTTCTCCTTTAGCGGATGCAACTGAAGATGGCTTCACAAGGCGACCAAGGAACAGGATGGATTTGGTAGCTTTGTGCTGGATGAAGAAAAGGAATGGATGATCGGCACGGAAGATTTCCTGGTGAAAGGCAGCACTACGCATCATCATGACGACTGCCGTGGCAGCAGCAGCTTCTGTACCTTCCTCATTCACCTCAACCACTGCCTGATGCAACACCTTCGATACATATAGCTCCTTGGATCCGTCGACTCCGGACAGGTCGGCCACACCATCGGTGAAAAGATCTCTCATTCCCATCTGACCCAGCATCTCGGCCAAACTCAGCTTCTCATCCAGTTTGAATCTTGGCAGCCACAATTTCAGCTCCATCGACCGCATTGAAAATTTCTTCTCCACATTTGCAAGGTCGGCGGAGGTCAACTTATCCTCAAGCTGGGAAAGACTGGACCCCTGGTCCGGCAGCAGGACAAACATGCTCAGGTTTTCCCCGGAGTACGGTAACTCAATCGCCTGACATTTAAGCTCGGAATTCAATCCATAAACGAACTTGGCCTTCATGTACATTAGATCAACCTTGACGGATTCGTTCGGCGAGACGTGAAAATCTTCATTCTTTGTGTAATTAGTGTTGAACTTCTTCGCCCAGTCGCCCTTGAAGTAGACAGCATTGACGAGGATAAGGCGAGTCAGGCTGTCTACAGCATCTGGTGCAATGAGCTTTGTGATCTTGTTGTTGGTCTTCTCTGCAATCCACTTATTAATGATCTCTGCCGCTCCTTGGCTGTTACCCCTGGCACAAACAAGACAATATTTTATTCTTAGATGTATATGTGCAGTGAACTTACAATCAGATGATCAATGCAGTTGTTACCACATGTCAAAGGTCTTTCTGTGCTATCCAGTGAATATTGGTATTCAAAAACAGACGCAGACATTTTGCATGGTAGGGAACTGCGGGGCTAAACTGTGGTACAGTAAGATCCTCAATAACATCCATGCAAATTGATTGCAAAGTATGTCAGTAAAACAATTTTGATAATCATTCGACAAATAAGGTAAGAAAGACCACCAAAAAGTCAGCTGTAGCTATGTAGCTATGTACCACCTATGTCTGAAGTCAGCATCTGACTTCTGGTCTTGGGGAGAAAACAATTAAACTGAGATGAGTACAATTCCATAGATGCTACATTAATATTGATAACTAGTATAACAAACATCACATGCAGTCATCTTGCCAGCTGTTAAATCATACTGTATTAATAATCAGCCCATTTAGGAGGATGAAGGTTCTGGGTGGGTCCGACTTGGTACCATGGTGTAGCCATCAGGCAGAACTATTTATTTGTTCAGACATTTTTCCCATACGACCTTCTGTTTAGCCACAATGTATGTGTTACAAACAACATACAGACAAATGACAGACAACAGATACAATCTTATGCCAAAGGATTGACCCTTAGTACAATCATCCAAAAATTTTTGACAACTGCACATTTCCAAAATGTCATCGTCATCACAGATATCAAATTATACTAAAAGTAACGTTGGCACGGCTACCTGAAATCAACTGGTGCAAGCTCAGCGCTGTAATACTTGCGTCCATCAGAAAGAAACTCATCGCGGAAGGAGTAGGATTTCTCGCCAAACAGTCGGTTTGCCATGTACAACTTGTATGCCTGCTCTGGCTTGTTGAGTTCAGACAGGATGTCGCTGAATGCCTGGTGAAGCTGGGCCTCTTCCACGTCGCTGAAATGCAGCACTTGCTTCATCTGTGCACGGGTCTGCTCCCTGGCTCCAAGGTACGTCATCGCCAAAGCAACCGTGATGCTGAGAGGCGACATGAAGACGTTCTGGGCCACTGCAGACGACGACGCATGACGCTTGTACAGATCCCAGGCAAACGCCGTGTTGGCTTGCGTCAAAAGCTGGCCTTGCTGCGTGTTTTTGAAAACAGCTTTTTCTCCTCCACCTACCCCGGCCATTGTGACCAAAGCAGACAATATCAGTGCGCTGTAGCAGAAGAGTTTGGCAACTCGGAGTCCTGCAGACGAACACATATGTTTATCTGACATGTTTACGCACATCTAGTCCCAATCTGCTGACGTATGTCTAGATGATTCAACAGCACTCCCATGACCTGCACCGAGAGCGTAGAATAATTAAGTGTATTTTTAAGTCACGACCATCAAACTTACAACGAAGAACGTTAAATCTTGTAGACATATGCTTATTTAAAAATCGATTAATGTGCTGCAACTAAGTTGTCACTGCTTGGAAAGTAAAATAACTTTAAACTACACTAACCACTTTTCAGTACTACAACTTTTCCGAGACACGCCCACTTCCTACCTGTTTACATATGACGTCAGCAGCAAGATTATCATTTTCAATAAATATGTAAACGTACAAAAAATCCGAAAATTCGTGATAGGTATTCTATGGTGTTTTGTTTACAAACATTTTATAAATTTATTAGGAATGTACATAATTATTGAATTATTCCTGGCCACCGTGTAGTTAGTTTTATTAGCAGTATCTGACTTGTTAGTGCCACAGAAGGCAACATTAAGGCGGTAGCGATGGACGAAAATCGTGCTGAAACTAGTCACAACCAGACGGACGGTCCGACACCAGACGAAACATTGTGTCGTTCGTCACATCCGGCTGATTATGATGCTAGCGAGAAGATAAGAGATATGCCTGCTGACAGTTTCGCGAAATGTCTAGCTTCTGTCTCTCCGGAATCGGTTAAAGTTATCGAGCATGATCTTAGTAAAACTCTTCCGCTCAAGTTTGACATTGAACATCGCTCAGACATCACTGTCAGCGCAGAACAACCGGCCAGTCAGCTGAAGGTCGATCAGAAAAACGGTGATTTTCAGGATCATCAATCCGCAGGTTTTGCTGTAAATGATTCAGCGGAAAACAGCCAATCAGGGCAGGAGAATTGGCGACCCTCAAATCCCTTTCTGGGTGTCGCTAATAGTAATAGCACAGAAACTGGTGACAGCATTGCGCCAAAATCTGTTTCCGGCAGCTCGTTTGTAGCGAACGATCGCTTGCCACTGTCAACTAGTTTGCCGTCTGATATGTTAGCTGGTTATACAAAGCCGCGTGAATCAGGACCATCGTCCCTCTGCTCTGCTTCACCATATGAGTCACCAACGCATGCTGCTTCTGGTATTTTATAATATATCTTTTCATTCAGCATGTTATTCATTATTTAGACCTTTGGCTTTTTGCTTCAGTGCCAATTCACCATCTGCCTGGTTTGTTCCATTCACCACATAGATCATTTGCACCATGGTTCATTCACCTCTTACTTGTTTCAAGTTGTTAGCCTGGCTGATTCACACTTGAAAAGGGTGTAAGGGACTACAGAGCTATATGTTTTATTATTACTATATATAGAACAGTTTGCCTTTTACTACCAGATTTTCTTATGCTGGTGACAGTGTTGGGCATGAGTTAACTCAAATGAGTTTCAATTCACGCGTTAACTCAGTTATTGTGAGTTGTGAGTTTGAGTTAACTCGTCCCAACAGGTGTGAGTTATGAGTTTGATTTAATTCAGTATTTGTGTGAGTTGTGTAAGTTTATTAGGTGTCTAAAATCAACTCACTGCAAGTTGGCAGTTTATGGTTAAAATTACAGATCTACAATAAGTTAACAAATCTCTGGCCAACTATGCTCCAACAAAAGTCTAACTCAACTGAATCAATTTTTTTCGGTTATTGTTAATTGCCAATACAGAAGTGTCTTCACATCTTGCAGATCAAGATCGGTCGTTAACACTGCTGCACAAATATCCGGCAGTTTAACTTATTACTACGTAACATCCTAAAAACACCTGCTTTGACAATATATCACAAAATAAGTCACGCAGTAATTTCAGAAAAAAAGTAATTTTTGTCACGCAGTAATGGGTTAATAGGGGACTGCAGCAGTGCCATCACCTGCTGCAGTAGAAATACTCTGGCGTAAGTGGACAGATTGAAATTCTGAAATGCAACTAACAGTATGCAAACTTTGAAAAATTTCTGTTGCTGAAAGCAAATATGAAATATCACAGGAAATAACGGTAGGCCTTATAAGTTCAAGATTCTTCGAAAGAATTTGGTTGGTTGACTAACTGATAAAGAAATATTTTTGTGGACCACCGAAGTGTGCACTAGACAGCAGACATACTACTGCCTTAGTCAGACTAGCTACACCATCACCCATAGCTCATGAACTTTTGCTCATTTCCCATCCTGCTCAGAGTAGGAGGCTGAGTTGACCTGAGCATACAGCAAATTGAGTATATGTGCATGTATATGTATGTGCAGCTGCTGAGCAGACAGCGGACATGGCCGGCAGTCGCCCAGACAGCCTGTATCTGTCTCGGTCCATACTGCAGGAACGTGAGCGACAGTGGCTGGCAAAGAAAGGCAGCTACTCATCTCTGAGTGAATGTGACAGCAGCCCAACTGGCAGTGTGGAGGCTCTGATAGAGGCAGCTACCAGCACTCCACTGCATACACAGGGAACTATCTCAATGGAAGGAGACATGATTACCTTTGTTGCTGATGGTATTAATGAACTGATCAAACGTAGCCGTGGAGGTTAATATTTACATTTTACATGCATGTTTTTATTTCTGTTGCTTATAGTGATTTTATCTGTTTGTTTGTTTTATTAATGGTAAACTGTGTCATTCTTTTGCATTAACTACGACTGATGTCTGATCTGATTTTAGCTCTGATTAATGTAATAATTTAATAATGTTTGCGTCCGCGTCTGCATTACCAGCAACAGTGATACCAGTGTCTAGTAATGTTTAATATAAACTGGAACCCAGGGACAAGCTTTAGCAATGTGGCATGTACAATAAACTGCAAATGCAACTAGAATTTTGTAGTATTGTTGTTGCAAGAAATTAGGAATGTTGCGTTAAAAAAATTCGTTTTTTTCTCAGAGGGCATCTGCATTCGCATTCGCAAAGACATAAAAAATTGCATCTGCAAAATGCTTGCGGACACGTCCGCACATCTCTGATCTCCGACGGTTGACATCAGTTTTATAATTTTGGACAAATAAACACTGAACATTGTTACATTGGTGCGCAGAAACGTGATAATATGCATCAGTTCTATATCAGTGACTCGTAGAGTAGTCAATGTGATTGTGTGAAGACTCGCTGGCAGCCAGTGAAAGAACGAGTCGAACACCGAGGTCAACAAGCACCGGGAGTGTATCCAGTAGTACATCTGGCTGGTCAGCCTCAGCTCTGTCACCTGGATATTCGCATGCCACTCGGTCAGTTCTAGAGATGAGTCGAAGTTGGATAGTCGTTTTGACAAAAATTTGATCTTTGGCCCATTTCTGTTTCGTATTGTTATTTCAGGACCTGTACATACTTTGTTGCGGTTGATTGATAACATGTGCTCTTGTGATCGTCTATTGTTTTGTCTAGAGTGGTCATCTTGTATCAAATGTCTGGCCAGTTATTACTCAGTAGGTAAGGAGAACACAGGTTTCAAACAGGGTTGCCAGCCACTTTGTTACTCTTTATCTTACCATATTTAAGCTTCGGGGTGAGTTGGTTATTACGCCTGCCCAGCACTGAGGCCGTATCAGTTTGGCCAAAGGTGCAGCCTGGAATGTAACCAAATTTCACATTAGCCTCTTTGTTGTACCTGCAAACCAAATAATGGATATTGGCTTATCCTTACATAGTTTTTTTGCTCTAGTAGGTATGGTCCAAAGATAGTATATTGATTCTGCATTTGAGCAGGACATGTTCTCAGAATTGGTACGTAGTTTCTTTTTTCTCACCACAGGCAGTTCCATGAAATTAAATAAAAATTTTTGAAGCAGCTTTCGTGTTTTCACTTAATGCTTTGGCATTCTGATAATGATAAGACACATGGCAGAATGTCGAGTTAGTTGTATCGCATTGTTGTTGGTTTAGTTCTCCGAGTGAGATGGCTCAGAGTCCTGAAGACATTCCACCGATTGACCCACGGGTTGTCTACGACCTTGAGCTTCATGCTAGACGAGTGGCCGACAACCTGGACCACATGATGCATACACTAACCAACAAGCTGCACAAGGTCTGTTGATGCTCTGTTGATGTAGACCGTTCTTGTTTTAATGCTGTTTTAATGCTGTAAAAAAATCTAGTTACTTTGTTTTTACCACTGTTAAGCTGTTAGGCACCTCTGTTGTGTTTTTATGGCACTTATTTTGCCCTTATCTTGACTATATTGATCGATTGATCGACTGGTTGATATTTACTGACTGTATCTTTTTATTTTATTTACAAGATAGTGTAGTGATGCAGTTAAGGTGTGGTAAGTAAGTAAGTAAGTAAGTAAAGTGTAAATTTATATAGCGCATGCTCAAAAAGATCTCTAATGCGCTTAGTACATTTTTTCATCAATATTTCGCAAAAATATATGCCTTCAGCTGACGTTTGAAAGTAGCGAGACTCAGTTCTGGGTCACAAAGACTGTCTGGCTGCGAATTCCAAGTCGACAGGCCCGCCACAGAAAAGTGCCGACGACCGAAACTGTTCAGTTGATAGCGCGGTATGACCAGCTTCCGCTGAGTGGCGGAACGCAGATGTTGATGGCCAGTGACTTCTGCTGTGAGTTTTCAACTGTCCATCAAGTACTGCGGAGCAGTTCCATGGAGACATCGATACATGAGCACTGCGAGTTTAAATCGTACCCGATCGGTGACATCAAGCCAGTGGAGCTCATCATGTGTTAGTTGCGACAATCCGCTGTCGTACTTCCGAGCGTTAGTGGCAACACGGGCAGCTGAATTCATCACTCTCTACAACTTGCTTGTTATGACTCTTGGCGACTCAGCCAGTACAGCATTACAGTAGTTGACAAATGCTTGCACGAGGGTTTTAGCCGACCCGACATCCAGTGACCGCCGGACACAATGAATCTGTCTGAGATGAAAAAGGCAGGTAGCACTGACGGTTGAGACATGTTTCTCAAGACTCAAATCAGAAGACATAATAACTCTTAGGACGCGAACGTGTCCATTGGGCTTAATAGTGTCAGAGCCAACTTGATTGCTGGGCCACGACCATCGAGTTTACTCAGACTGTACTTGGAACCCGACCACAGGAGTTCTGTCTTCTCTCTATCTTGCTTGAGGCAGTGTGCCGGCATCCAGTGATTGATATCTGTGACACAGTGTTCAAGTTTCCCAACAGCAGTCAGTGTATCATCGCAACGACAACGCTCATTCAACTGCGTATCGTCGGCAAAAGCGTGGTAGTTGACACCGTGCTCATCGCCTTCTCTTCGAGATCAGCAGTGTACATGATGAACAAACGCAGGCCAAGTACCGAACCTTGTGGCACAGAGCACGTGACATGAACAGTATACGACATGCTACCGTTATAAACGACTTGAAATATTCTGTCACATAGATACGACTGGAACCACTTCAACACAATGCCATGCAAGCCGAACTGACGCTCGAGCTTCAGTAACATGAGGTTGTGGTCCACGGTGTCAAAAGCTGCTGTGAGGTCAAGGAGCATGAGGGCGGATATGTCCTTTTTATCAGCGGCCTGCAGCAACACATCGAACACTTTTGTGACAGCCGTTTCGGTGCTATGATACAGACAGTAGGCTGACTGTCTTACAGGCATCAACGTGTTGTCATCTAAATAGGCCTGAAGTCTTCTCTGTATAATCCTCTCCAATACTTTGGAAAGAAAAGACAGGTTAGACACAAGTCTAAAATTCATTGGGTCGCTGACGTTGAGTCCATTCTTTTTTATCAGTGGACGAACCACTGCATGCTTGAAGTCGGATAGAAAAATACCAGACGCCAGCGACTTATTGAAAAGCAGCGTGATGAAGGGCGACAACAGCTGGCCTACGTCCTTTACTAGCCAAGTTGGAACTGGATCCAACTGGCATGTGCTGATGGCGTTCGAACGTCACGCCTTGTCGTGCTTGAATATGTGCACGGCGTGCCATCGTTGACGTAGTGGCCGCTACAGCCGGTAACTAAAAATAGTCTTCCTGACACTATGGGCAGGTGTAACGTCATAATCTGTTTAAAGCTAGCAGCTCGTTTCTTGTGTACATGGCGGAGGTCAAAGTCCAACCAGCATACTGACATTGTGGATTTTATGTGCGATGAAAACTGTATCTTCTGGCCGTAATCCGTCTGCGAAACAGTAAAGCAAACGAACCGCAACAATCTGTGAACAAAGCGCTGCAACACGATTTGTGACAACAACTGCATTTTCGCACAGAAACGTCAGAAATGAGCAAAATATAAATGATGAAAACGTATGCATGTCTCATGCCGAAGCGCACACACTGTGGTGCGATATTGCGTATAATATCGTGTTATTGCAAATTTTTTCATGTAATTTGACAATCAGAAAATATTTGGCAAAAATATGGACAAGTTGTGTCTTGTTGCTACTGCACCTTTCCCGATGGTTCTTGTAGTTAATTGGGCTATCACTGTGAAACTCAGTAATGCTGATCCAAGTTTTGTAGATAATGGGCAAAATGCATTTACCGGGTCGGAAGAGATGGTGAAGAGGACACTGGCTGAAATGTTAGTGTTGTGTCCTGATGTACAGATGTCATCGTGTACTTACGACTGTCTTGATGTCTACAAGGATTCTGTTGACTCCACGTGTGATGCAGTCGACTCTGGCATTAAGGTAATGAGATGAGACAACAATGATGCAATTTGGTTCATCACAGTTCCTGGTGTCATCTCGATGCACTGAATCCTATTTTGTCGAATCCCGAATTGCCGAATTCCACTTCACCAAATCCCATTTTGCAAATTGGAATTCAGCGATTCTAGATTCACTGAGAAGGGTTAGGGTTAAGGTTAGGGTTAGGGTTAGGAAATGGTATTCGATGATTTGGAATTCGGTGAAATGGACCCAAATCTCATGATGTTTCATGAAACACGTACATTTTTTCTCAGTATAGTATCATTTTAGAAATGTGTATGTTTCTAAAATATAGTACCACTTTAGAAACACTTGCTGACAGTTACTGTGCATGTTTTTAAATGCAGTATCATTTTGGAAACAGATGCAATTTTTTTATGAAGCGTTGTGGAATTGTGATGTGGAGAATAATATAGTACATTTTGCTAACTCTTTGCCTTATATTCTAACGAAGGTGGCATTGCTGCGAAATGATGACTGGTGGTGGAGAGGCCATAGCCTGATGACTATAAAGCTGAAAATCAAAGCTTAAGGTCAATAATGGTTGGTAGGTTGGAGTTGTTGGTGAGACGTCTTGATAGTTTGCAAGACATTTAATTAACTTAACCAGCTTTCTACAGCTGCTTTATGAATAAGTACAGATCATACTGAAGGCGAGATTTGTTACTACACTTATACACTGTGAGGCATAAAAAACACACAAAAATTCTTTTACCATAACTTGAAGAAGGGTTATCCAATTTTAATAATTTTTGGTACACATATTCACGACACAACTGGCCGTCAAATGGCCGTTTAGTTTCCCGCCTCACCCAACATCTGCTTTTGCACTACCTGGAAAATACAAAACAAGCAAAATATTACATTTTTATTCAGTGCAATATCATTATTTAATTAAAATAATGCACATTTGGCACATTTTTTTCTAAATTTATAGCACTTTGGTTGAGAGTTCATCGAATTGTTTAGTTGTGCAACTGCTGACAGTAAATATTCGAAATATCGGCCATTTGTGCAAACACAGGCAGGGAGATGCATTCTCCATTTGTTGATAGCAGTGTTGATAATGTTATGCTTCAGACTTCAACCAGTCACTTTTTGAGTTCATAGATATGTTTAAAAAGCGTCTCATTAACTTGCTGCTGCATAAAGCCCAAATTATATTACACCAACTTTGCGACAAAGTTGCGGACACAAATCATGAAAGTCCGCAACACAAGTCACGTCACCGACTTTCATGATTTGTGTCGCTTACTTTCGTGATTTGTGTCTGCGACAAAGTCTGCGGACTTTGGGACTTTGTCACCGACTTTCCCCGTGCATTGTAATGGACTAAATTTTATTAGAGTGACACAATCGGGTTTGTCGCAGACTTGTCACAGACTTTGTCGCATACATCTGGACATGTTGAGATGGTTTGAGTCTGCAACTTTCGTGATTTTTGTCCACGACTTTCCCTGGAGGGAAGTTTTGGTGAAAGTCAGCATAATAGAATTTGGGCTTAACAGTGCAAATACTGTCGAATGGACTGTGATCAGAGCTGTTACGTATCTGTAATGATTAAATTTACTGACGTTTTTCTTTCTTTTTTTCATCTCATGTTGCACTTTTCTGTTTCCCAAGGTAATGCAGCAACCGACGTTAGGTGAGCTGGGAATTTAAATGCCCATTTAATGGCCAGTTATGTCAGACATGTTTGTACCAAAAACTATAAAAATCTCATTATTCTTCTCTAAGTTTCTATTAGTAATGTCACGGATGGTTTTTGGCGTTTATTGTTCATTTTTTAACGCTGATTTCATATATTTTAATTTCCTCAGGTAGTGCAGAAGCATATGGTGGGTGAGGTGGAAACTTGAATAACCGTTTGATGGTAAGTTGTGTCTAGAATAGTTGTATTAAAAATTATTAAAATCCGATAATCCGCCTATATGTTATGATCGATAAATTTTTTGTGTGTTTTTTATGCTTTACAGTGTATTATGTTAGATGTATTTTTTGTTGCATTTAGTAGCTAATTAGAAGTTTTTGCTGTGTTGGTGACAGCAGTGTTGCTAGTTTTTGTTGTATACCATTGTATAAGCTGATGTTTTGCATTTCTGTTGTGTTTGCTGTTCGTATGAAGTCGATGTATGCACTGATGGCAAAGTGTGAAGAACTCAGTTTGTCTATGGCTCCAATATACAAGCTACGTGAACAAATGTATCTTTTTTACCACTGAACCAAACAATGATACCAGTTGCTGCTCTTTATAATTTTGTATTTCACAATTTTATATTATTTTTAAGACACACGTTTTAATGCTTTTAGCTGCTTTTAACAGTTTGTGGCACTGGATGGCCTATATTGTGCTGATGAGCCATTGAGAAAGTATTCACTCACTTACTCACTCATACTCTCAGTACTTGGATGCTGTTGAAAACTGTTTACTTTTTGCTTAACACAGTGCCAAAGTAAATCGTATTTATCGAGATTTGTCCAAACTGCTTTGTTTCTAGTGCGGTCTGTGTATCTGATAATCTGTATTTGCTGTGTCGGTTTTTTCAGCTTCTTGTCAGCTGGGATCAAAAACAAAAGTTTAAACCATTACAACTATCTGCTGCATCGATTCCTTAGCTCTGTGTTTGTCAGCTGTGAAATCAAGCGAGTTCTTGACTTGTTTGAGGCCAAAGCTGCGCTGGATCTAGCCTAGTCCGTCAACAGCATTCCCAAAACCCCACCGTATTGCCTGCAGAGCTGTTTGATATGGGATCATCTATAAAAGACGTCTGCACTGACAAGGGAGGAGGCAGGTGAGCCAAAATGCGGACAAAAGTGGACAATGACAGGGGGGGATTTCAGCGCAAGTGGACGTTCAGCTGTTTGCGTTTCCACAGGATGTCGGCCAACAAGACAATGTTGCCACACCGGCCTGCAAATCTTGCGTACAGTACAGTATGTAGCCCAGGGAATTAGTGCACCGAAGCATCTATCACCCCACCTACCCACCCGCACAATGACTGTCTGTTCAGTCTGTTACTGCATCATGCTGCCTTTTTAGCAGTAGTAGCAATGACTAATTCTGACCTCATTTTGTGTGCACACCCTCCAATTTGAGACTTACAGTTGGCATTTATCACATCAACTTTCTGGACGTCCAGAAGGTGGTGGAGGGAAGAGATATGGCTTGATGCGGGCAAAAGCGGACAAGAGGGTTCAAGTCAGTTTTTGTTGTCACATATTTGTGGACGTCCTTTATGGATGACCTCTATCTTGCATACCAATTGGCATGCAAACTGCTTGTTTGTGGATCATACCTGATACCTGGCTGTGTGCTTTGTCTGAGTAATATGGTTTGTAGACATTGGCGCCATGGCATGGCAGGAGGGAGAAATTACCCCTCCTCCTAAATTTTGGCCTGTGAGAAATCGTTTTTTGTGGGAAAATTTTCCTTCAATAATACAAAATTTGGGGATGAAAATCTCTCATTTAGGGAAATTTAGGGGTAGAATTCAGCACGGCTGTCATAAAATTTGCCGGCTGTCTGTTGAAAATTTTCAACTTTTTTGCCCCTCTTTTCCCTCCCCACTTTTTCGACCTATGACGCCATTGTTTGTAAAGCACAGTTGGATTGTGCATTCCTGCTATGATGTAACAGATGGATTGGGCCTTCACAGAGCTTTGATGTTGATGGTTGTGCTATGCACTTAGTACAATGCAGTACAATACAATCAAAAGTGTTTTAATTTCACCAGAAAATTCAGTGGTGTAGCAAGATGAAACTCATGTTTATCGTGATTGCAGTTTTTTTCTTTGTATTTTCGTTAATCTGATTTTTCCAACTTTTTTGTAAGTTTGACCAATGAACTGTTTTAAATAGGGTACCTGGTTATAGGGAGTGGCTGTGACCAGTTGGATAAAGCAGGCTGTTTGAGTAGCGTAGCAAATGCAAAACTGTTTTCCTTGTCCACATCTACGTGCATAATATTTAGTTTTTTTGTAAGTAAATAGAAAATGCAGTCATGCTGTATGCATAGCTTATTTGTTTTTGTGTGATATACAGGATGTATTGTGTGACAGAGCCATTAAGTTGCTCACATTTTTGTAACACTTTCCTGTTATGTAATTTTGTTACACTTGTGCAATGTCTAATGTGTTGTGGTGTACATTTACATGTGGTTTACAGACATTTATGAAGTATAGAACTATAGATGATAATAATAATAACTGCAAAAGCTAAAGTCATTTGTTACTGTGGTTTCACTCGAATTTTACCAAGTGTCGATATGGCTGCAGTCTGCAAAATTAATAGTGAATCTCTTTTGCCATTGGGATGTTAATTAAGTCCAATGGCATTATCATGTTATCAGTGTGACAGATGGACAGACGGACAAAGGAACGTCCGGGCAGACAGACACCTGGACTTCTGACAATTTTGTTTGCTCTCATCATCATGGCACAGTTGCTATTTCGGTTGTCATTTAGCTCTAAGTGTAACTGGAAGTAAACCTGAGTTTATCTTTTATAGTCCCAAGAAATTGTTGATGGAGTAATGCTTCCGTGTGCCTGTGATGCCATCTGACACTTGTGTATTGTGTTCAAGATTAGTATGTAACGATGTATTATTGGATAGTATCTAACTGAAATGGACCAGACATTGCTTTTGTGATTATTGTGTGCATTGCTGTGGCATGTGAGTCAAAAATTATCACAAAGCATAATTGTTTCATATATGTGTTGAGATTTTCTCCACATGTTTAATACTTTACTTAAAGCTAGTCTTTTGTGCTTTAAAACTGTTCAACCACGTTTCTTTTTCTCCACTAAGGGTAGGAGGCTGAGTTGGTAAAGATGAAACAGCATAATCGTCTTGCATATGCTCATTTAATGTGTAATTTGGCCAACTCCGATAACAGTAGAGCGTTGTTCTTATAGGCTGTTTATATATTGATCACAAGGCAGTCATGAATATACAGAATGTCGCAATACAGTGAATGTGACATAAACTGATAGTAGCCAAACATTAACAAGCATGGTAGCAGTTTAATTACAGAGCGCAAACTTGACTGCAAAATCCGCCCAGGGGTTTTTGTTCCCCATATAGGTGAAATATACACCCCTCCGGTGTTCGCATGTTTACTTTGTTGGTTCTAAACAATGTAATGATTACCAACTACAGTCAGCTTGTATAGCCCTATCTAGAGTTACCAAAATGATTTTTGCTGTTTTACGGGATTAATATCATCACATCGTCCTTACACACATTTTAAATTGGTAAGTTTTTTTACATATATTTGCATCTTATGAACGTTCCAAGTTACTGTAAAAGTCAAGCGATGGCATTTAGTATGCATGTTTTCGAGAATCAAGCAAAATTCATGGTCGGTATGGCACTAAAATACCCGAGTCTTGGGATAAATTTTAAAACAGTGTTGGCAACCGAACCCTGGCCAGGCGTGTGACCGTCGACTGTGACCGGGGGTGTGTGGTATGACTTGTAATGGAATGGCGTACGATGGTTGAATAAATTATTGAGCGAATTATTGTTTACCTGCCTGTAACTAGGCAGGTAGGAGGCTGCGCTGCCGGTACGTGTATTTGCAGGTGATTACGTGGTAAAAGAAGCCTCTTACGTTAACCTCAAAATTCTCGGTGCCTGTTTTAGTATGGAGTGGCCTACTGACTGATACACACTGAGTGATGATATACGTTGGTTCTTTGATAATAATCAGTTGCATGGCATAATGTTTATGTGCAAAAACGAAGATTATATCTGCCGTGAAAATTCATGGCAGATAGCCATAATCTACTACGTATTTTCTGTGAATTTCAACGGAAGCATCTTTTTTACTTTGGATATATGCCGTGAAAATTGGTGTACGGAAACGTATATAGGCCTACTGAAGCTGAGAAACAGCTTCTGCCAGTTATATGCGAGGTGTCTGGTGTAGTAGTTACTTTAGGCAAGATAGAAATTTCAATGCAAATTGTCTGCCACGGTCACAGGTTTGACTGATTTGCAAAATCCTTTCACTGCCAATGTCCGGGCGAAAATCTAGATGAGTTTAGTGCCATGTTTTGACTCATTGTGTATAGTTTATACCTTTTAGAAATACATCAGCTGAAAAGCCATGGCCGCTTACTAGTGATGTGATCAATTATATAGACCAGTGCTGTCCAACCTTTTTGACACCGCGGGCCACTTAGTCAATTTTCCACCAGCTGGCAAGCCGCAATCA
>Ga0209367_1007180_pt1 | contig 15369 bp, 5 predicted proteins | sample WorMetLIZISLAND2_FD_187412 | JGI IMG/M metagenome (GOLD analysis project Ga0209367, IMG submission 187412) | Marine gutless worms symbiont microbial communities from Max Planck institute for Marine Microbiology, Germany - Olavius geniculatus... ... | reverse complement strand
CCCTACTTCTCCGCCCCTCCTATTCCAAACTTTGGATCCGCTACTGGCCCCATATTTTGTATTTATGGAAGGAAATTTTCGGAAATGAGGACATTTTTCTGAGAAGCTGAAATTTGGCAGGAGGGCAGTTTTTTGCCTCTCGGCTACGACACTACTGCCAGTTATATTTAATATATATTCTTTATTATTCTTCCGTATTTTTTGATATTGTCCAGTTGCCCATTGCATTCTCATTGTGGGTTTTAATTCTCAAGATTTTTTTATGCTTGGTATCTTCGCTATACATCAGTAAATTTTTTCTAGACTTAAGTCACTACTGCATCTTGGGACAGCGATGAACTGTTAAGATTTGGGGTCAAAAGGTCAAACTTTGGGTCACGGACGTTGGAGGCATACAGAGCGGCACTTTCAGTATTTTTATACTTGGACATATGTTAGAGTTATGTCAATAATTTTGTTAGAATTAGGTCAACAGTAATTAGAGGCATACGTTATGGGTTCAGATATGGGGTTTTACAGAAAAATAGTTGATAATTTAGTGTTATTCCACAAAAAAGCACTTTACCTTGAAATTCACTACATAACTGTCTGTCTCAGTTCGTCCAATTTTTGTCTTAGCTTTCCAGTTTTCCGACCCTAATCCTTGAAATACTGAAAAACCTTTTCAGTGTCATATTTGTTGGGGGTCTTTGTGCCTCCCCTTTTTGAAGTGAACAAGAAATATTTTACATTGTGACCAATCTAGTGTACTCCTCGCGCGCATTATTTTCTTTTGTATTCTTTAACTGCTTTTTAGTTCCTTTCTTTTCACACCGCAAATAGCGCTGCCGACAGCATCAACCGTGCAACTGACGTTATCACGTCACATGACTCCAAAAGGTCACGACCCCATTATCTTTGAGGCACCATACCTCCATAACGGTGCTAGATAGACGCATGGTATTGTCCATAGTGACCATGCGTCTATCTAGCACCGTTACGGAGATATGGCGCCTCAAAGATAATGGGGTCACGAGTTTGACCTTTTGGGGTCACGTGACGTCATCGGTCACGTGACCATTCGACTCCCGGGAGTCGACTTTCTATGTGTGGTCCATAGTGACCATGCCTCTATCTAGCACCGTTATGGAGATATGACCGTTTGAAGTTCTTCCAGGAAGGCTCTTCCAGGAACAGAGGTTGGTCGTCGGTTGGTCCTCAGTATTACACTGATATCATATACTCCTCTTCGCTAGGTTAGGAACATAGCGCACGAGGAGTGAAAATTAGCAAAAAGAGAAATGGAAGGGATGGAATACTGTTTGGACACATTTAAATATGTACACCCAGCACTTTCCACCCCCTTTTTACATTTCTAAATATGTCCCTGTCTACCCAACCCTGCTGGGAGTTTGCAGTGTTCCCCACATCACCCATTTGGTGGGGGGGAAGGCAGCAGCCATTTCCAAAATCCCACCTTCAGTCTCGGCCATTTTTTGGCCTTATGGCGTTGTTTTCGAGTTGTAGCGTTTCAGAGCACAAATGAAAAAATTTTAAGTATGTGTTGCTTGTTACACGTATTTCTTTTCCTGTGTGTATTTCAAAGAATGCAGCGGATTATTGTCGTTTTTATTTTACACATTTTTGTGTGTTTTAGTTTGTTTTATGGTTTAACGTATTTTATGTCTATGTTTTAGGGCGTTTAATCGAAAATCCTTGCTTTGTCTCTAATACAGAAGAAGAATAGGAGGATGGGACTATAGGGCATAAGGGGAAATGTGTGCAGTAAAGTTGAACTCTTTTTCACCAGATGCCTAGTGTTATTGTTGTTGAGTTATTGCAACAACATTTTTTAATGTTTTTTAGTGCGACCAGCGCACTGTGGCGTGTACAGAGCGACTAAAGTGAACTGAACCATGAATGTAAAAAAAAACGTTTTTTTTTACTTTTTTATTTTTGCCACGTTTTTTACGTTTTTAAAAGTTTTTTTCTTCCATTTTTTGAACGATTTTTATTCAAAAAACGCCCTTTTTATTTTAAAAAACGTTCGCAAAAATTTAAAAATTATACCAAGAACGTCGAGAAGCACTTTTAAAACCACAGAAACGAATTAATGGGCTATAGTGGTGGTAGTTTAGTTACTTAGTCCAGTGATACTGAGTCTTATGACCACACGGTTGAATTGAAATTGAATAAAATTCACGCTCTTTCTCCAGTTCTACCTATACTGCATTTACAGCATTAAATTTTAAGCAAGAAGTTGAACAAATTATGGCTAACGTTTTTCGTCAACGTTTTAAAACTTTTTTTGTTTTTGCAACGTTTTTTTCGATTTTTAACGTTATTTTTATTTTTCGGAACGTTTTTTTGCATCTTTGAACTGAACTGAACCAAAATCTCAGTTCAGTTCGGTTGCTTTGCACGGACTCCTGGGAGTTCGGGACTTTTTATTTTGTGTGCTGCATACGCGCCTTTATGGAGCGCACAAAGCATAAATGTTAAAAACATTTCTATGTTTTTTTATGAAAGTTTAAAAAACATGTTTTCATGTTTAAAAAATTTTTTTTATGTTTTTTGTTTGCATGTTTTTAACTTTTAAATGTTTATATATATTTTTGTTTTATTTTCAATGTCGCGTTTTTTTTCTTATTAAAAATAAACATACAAAATTGCAAATATGATGCATTTCTCGTGGGCAAATTGCGTTTAGTCCTGTTTTTGATCTGTACCATAATCACGGTTACATAATAACATTCAGTATATTCCGGTCTTCAGTCTTCACAAATGGTAGGTTTTAGTTTTTAATATGTTATTGTGCTAAATGTGGTTCAGTGTTTTTTATGTATTTTTACGTGTTTTTATCAAAGTGAAAAAAGAAACATGTTTTTATGTTTTTTTTATTTGCAAATTAATGTTTTTAACATGTATGGTACAAAGTGGCAGAACTGGACTGAGCTGGAATGAATTAAAATGGAATGAAACCTGCAGCACAAAGCTTTCATTTCAGTTCGTGCTATTTCTACCGCTTTTGAACACGCCTTTAGAGGTATTTCTTTAAACGAAGTTTGCAATGTGTCTACGTTTTACGATCACTTATTTTTATACTCGCAACGTTTTTTGTTTTCCGTCGTCAACGGACTACACAGTGTATTTTTGTACGTGCTGTTTCACTGACAATTGCAAATAATCAAACTAGTAATTATTGAATACTCGGAGGCGTCCAGGGTTAAAAGTTTGGAGGTAGCGAGTTGCAATTTTCTGGGGAACAAGAATTTGCGATTTTTCCTGCAGACAGCTGCATATTTCGGACAGAGAAGATATAGGGTCACAAAATTTCAAGTTTGCCTGTAAATTTTCAATAAAATGGGACAAGGAGAAAATTTCTCGACAGGCTAAAATTTTGAGGCGGGCGGGGGCAGTTATTTTTCCATGGCGGGGGCATTTTTCCATTCTCATCTTTGCTACGACGCTTCTACGAGCAGCTTGCATGACCGTGTGTATATAGATATGATGGTAAATTATGATCGACTTAGTCCCGAGAGTTTTGCATAGATTGTTTTGCGGCTCAGAGATAGAGGTATAATCTTTTCAAAGAGTGCTTGGTGTTTTTATATCGTTCATAAAACACAAACGGCGTCTATAGAATGTATAGAATTCGTTTAAGCATTAGCTTATTTGAAAATATAAAGTGGCACTGCATACATTACATTAAAACCTAACAAAAAAAATAACAATTAATAACTTGATTAAAAAATTAACAAGAAAGCCCAGCTGTCGCTGGGGAAGACGCGCTACAGCCTATACAGTTTCTGTTGCAGTAGTGATCTTCAAGGTCATCCAAGGTCGATGATTTTCGTCCCATCTGAAACGGCGTATGCGATTTTCTACCAGTGATCGATAGCAACCTTGGCCCTATCTATCTCGCACTGTTTAGCCACAATAGCGTGTACCGACCGTCAAGATTAAACAAGGTCAGTGATTTTCATGTAATCTGAAAGGGCGTATGCCACTTCCTATTAGGGATTAATAGTAACTTTGTCCTTATCTCTCAGACTCTCACCATTTTCGAGATACGGCCACTTATAGCTTGAAACTTTTCATTGGAAATTGCGGCCAAACCACTGCAGATGGAGACATGGTTACTATTGAGAGCTTATAGGCCAGAAGGTCGCCAGCGCTCTACTTGGTGGTATCATCGCCGACACCCTTCGACTTAACGTTTAGCTACAATACCGCACGATTGGCATATCATAGTGCGTTATGACCCTTCAAGGTCACTCAAAGTCAGTGATTTTCACGTCACTTGAAAGTTAATATGCGACTTCTTATTAGTGATCAATAGCAACCTAGGCCGTTTAGCCACAGTACATTATACATCCGTGACAGACGACGACAGACCTGTAGACGACAATCTGTGCCAGACACCCCACAGCATAGCTGTAGCGCGCCAAAAATTAGTGTTTTTTAGGAAAGTGAAAAGACTGAAAGGTCAAACCACAGTAAAAAAAATTCAGGCTACGGAGTATGCCTACGGCCTTAGTGGCTCCATGCGGTCAAAGGTGGAGACGCTCCTGTTAGCTGCCATAGATTGAGACAGCAGCCTTAACTTTTACCAAATTTAAAGTGTTCATCTTTATTAATAAAAAATCATAAGAAACTTTTAAAAAATTGGCTTGAGTTCCGTAATTTTTACGATTTTTAGCGGCAAGCCTGGGATTCTCAATCTATGCCAGCTGCTCTGTAGGCCTATGGTCGTGTTGTACGGTGTCATACTTGTTAATAGCTGCACATCCCATATGACTTGTGGCATGTTTTATGCACAGATGATCAGTTTTGTCAAATGAAACTTGTCTGGCTTAGTCATAAGCTTACTGCAAAAAATTATTTTCGACTCCAAGATCATCACATTATTACAATATCACAATGTGCACAAATGAAAATTACATTATAAGGCTACTTCAATACAATACTTACTATCTTTTCTTCATTAGGCCTATACATTGCAGCAGTAGTTAAACGTTTATCAAGTACAGGCACAATCGACAAGTTACCAAGCAGGACAACGCTGTACAATATGAACTACATAAAGAGTAGCCTAATTAATGGCAAAACCAAACACCAAGCGGCCGGGGTTGAGTACGGGAGTTCGCTATCAGCAGCGTCGTCGGTTGAAAAGTTGGGGCGCGGGCCAAACATTGCAATAATCCGAGAGACAGCTGCTGCTGCAAGTAAGATAATTTCACAGAGACCTATAATCAAAATTCTAATTTTGCCCCCACATTTCTCCGAAAAAGAGTTTTCAGCATTACATTTCGTGTTTCTGAAAATTTTTCCGACAATAAGAATTTGGAAGAAACTTTACTTCTCTGCCTTCTCCCGCCACGACGCCACAGCAAGTCACGCGGCTATAATAGTACAAGCGCTTGTTCGCCAATAATGCGGTAAATTAGGCTAATGCAAAACAACGCAACAAACGACTGCACACTTTATACAAGCTATGTACACGGTGTTTCATAAAAGGACCCCTTTTTGTTTTTTTCATAATTCACTCATTGGACAGACTCCGTGTACGTATGAACATTATCTTGTTTATTAGCGAACCAGATTAAGTTCACCATCGAAGCTGGGTAGCAACTGACAGCACCAGTTGAGACTATCAAGCTTGTACCCGTGGCACATTATGATGTCAACATTACGTCAGGACAAGCAAAGAATATTTAATCAACTGCCATATTTTGTTGCAATATTTTGAATACGTATTTCCTCAGCTACATCTGGTAAAAATTTCATGTAAATTGATCATCATTTGAGTGAATTATGAAAAAACAAAAAGGGGTCCCTTTTTATGAAACACCGTGTATTGTTAGGGCGTGTTCAAAGCGACAGAAGTTGACTGAACTTAAATGAAATAGAATGAAAGGTCTGCTGTTGCACAACCTGCTCCGACTTTTGTTTCAGTTCATTTTAGCCTACTTCAGTTTAGATCACTTTATTCCATTTTAGCTCATTCCATTTCTGCTGTTTTGAACTCCGGCACTTTGCCTCTTTTACTTTTGTTCACTGCCACCGGGATTCAAACCCGCAACCTCGTGCATACGGTCCAGTGGGGTCTGCCTAAACACCATATATCACCACAGATCCTAACGTTAACCCTGACCCTGACCCTAATCCTAATACCAACCCTAACCCTAGCTCTAACCCTGAGATGCCATAATATCGATCTAAAGTTTGAAAATCAAACAATATCTGCTATTTCAGCTGATCTGTGGTGATCTGTAGTGATCTGTGGTCATCTGTGGTGTTTATGCAGACCGGTCTAGTGAGCAAAACCACTCGCCGCCATCCCCTACGTTTGATAAATAGGCCTGATACATGAAAAAAACGCTAAAACGTGAAATGGATCGTGCCAATGCCAAGCTGTAGTTTGAAACTTCGAATAACAGTTACAATAATACATCGTTGCGTGATAACCAAGTCCCCACAGAGTTAAAACTGACAATGTTATGCTAGTTTTTTGTGTCTAGTTTTATATACACTGTGTCTCAAAAAAACATCCAAGACATTTTCGACTGTAACTTGAAAACCAATTAGTAGATTTTAATATTTTTGGTGCTAATATTCCTGGCACAACTTGCCATCAAATGACTATTCAGTTTCCCACTTTACCCAACTTTTGTTTCTGCACTACCTGGGGAAAACACAACCAGCAAAATATCACTTTTTATCCGATGCGATATGATTGCCTAAATAACATAACGCGTAAAAACACATTTTGTTCACATTTCTGACATTTTGGCTGACATTTCATCCAGTTGTCCATTTTTAACTGCCTGCAGTAAAATTGCTTGAAGTATTGGCCCACTATGCGAACACAGGCAAGGAGACGCTTTCTCCATTCATTGACAGCAGTATCGATAATGTTTTGCTCCAGACCAATCCAGACTATACCAGTCACTTCTTGACTTTTCCTAAACTTTATCTGGTAAACACACTGCTGCATGACAGTCAAACCTTGTAATAGACCGGCTGCTGGGGTCCACAGATTAGGACAGATGGAATTTATCGACGTTTTTCATTCATTTTAACACGTATTATACTTGGTCTGATTTCCTCAGGTAGTGCAAAAGCAGACGTTGAGTGAGGTGGAAACTAAAACACTTATTTAATCGCCAGTGGTATCAGACATTTTTCTGCTGAAAATTATTAAAATCTGCTAATCTTTCTTCAGGTTACGATCGATAATGTTTGGGATGTTTTTTCAGTTTTTCAGTTAATTTCAACACATATTTCGCTTGATCTGATTTCCCTAGATAGTGCAGAAGCATACATTGGGTGAGGTGGGAAACTGAACGATCATTTGATGGCGAGTTGTGTCAGGAATATTCGTATCAAAAACTACCAAAATCTGATAATTGGTTTTAAAGTTGCGGTCAAAAATGTCGGGGATGTTTTTTTGAGACACAGTGTATAATTTAAACAACTTTGTCCATCAAAACAGCATTATGGTGTGAGTATTTTACTGTCCGCAAACACGTCGATACATGATAATCACTGTAATCAAATCAGATCAAACATTTTCTCAAAACAGCGGCGTCAATCCAAATGTACTCCGGGGTAAAGGGGCAAATGGAAATGAAACTTTTTCTGATAGACTGATATTTCGCCTGGTTATTTTTACTGCAGGGCCCTTCCCCAGAATCGACGCCATTGGCTCAAAACACATCACGTACGAAACCACTGTACAACATCGGTGCCGCAACATGAAAGCAGACACACAATGGCCGACAATAATTTCAAACAGCTCGAAATACATGTAGTCTGGGCCTGAAAAATCATGTGCTTTCGGTTGCCATTCGTTCTTAATAAAAAAAACCTTTATTCCTAAACTTTTATTGGACGCTCAAAAATAGGCCTATCAGTCAATTTCTGTTTGCTTTCAAAGTTTAACGACAAAAAACTGCTTGTATTTGGTCTGCTGCGTACTTTTATTCCCAGTTCTCACTGTGATGTCACTGTTCTTATGAATTGCTGTGTAATATTATACGGCTTTGTAACGGCATGCATAAATTCGAAATTATTTTCCACTCCCTCGTCCCTACTTTTTACCAGACTGCAACCGGAAGCGCATGAATATTTATTTTAGGCCCAATTAAACGTAAATATTGCAGATCGGTCGCATGAAAGATTGAACGTAGCACAAACAAACATAACAATAATATACAGCAGCTCAATAACCCCTACACTCCAGTATCATTCAGCATCGACGTACGTGCTTATAATACAGCTTAGCGTTTTTGTTGGGTTTAAGCTCATTGTACGTAATAATTGGTAAATGGACACTGGACAGTGGACTTGACTAATTCGAAATCTCTATGAAAATATTAGACTATCGTTCTAACTGCAGAAAGATGGAAAAAAGGAGGGACGAATTCCACATAAGCTAAGCATATGTGTTAACTGATGCGTAAATTTAGATGTATCAGAAAGTAAAATTGTGCAAATTTTTTAAATACACCACTAAACACACAAAAGCCGCCCTTGAGGCGAAATAAAGATATCTATAGTTCAGCTGAAGGGCTCAAAGTTTGAAAGACGCTTGAGCAAGTTTGAGCTGGTGGTGATACGGTGATAACAAACGGACAGAGGGCCCCACAAAAGGGGGGGCCTCACAGACCAGATAATGTACGACAGCAGTGTGGCTTGTTATGGCTTTTTATGGCATACTACGACATTGTATAAGTTCACTTGGCGCAGCACGATATTCTCTGCTTTATGTAAGCTAGCCACGGAGTTCAGGTATTAGCAAATGTGCAAAATTGCGTACGACAGAACGCTGAGTTTATGGTTGCATAAACTATTATACAGGGTGGGCCAAAAAACCGGACCTGTTTGAGCGTTGATAACTCAGAGATGGTTGCCCGTAGAAAGGAGTATAATGTGTCAAAAGTTTTAGAATGCTGTAGACAAGAAGGGCCGAACTTGCATAGCCAATCATTTGAATGTTCTTTGCCTAATTTACCTAAATCTTTATTAGGCCTACCCCTGAAATTAGGCATTTGCCTGCACTCACACGTGCCCGAGTTCATTGAACTCAAAAACTCACTGCCAAAAAGTCCTGATTTAAATTCTGTGAATAATTCAGTGTGGCGGCATTGCAACAAACAACATGGTCACAAAATTTCAGTAACTGACCAGCTAAAACGTGTGCTAATCGAATGCTGGGCTCAGCTGATCCTGAACACATTGATTCCAGCGATCGACCAGCTGCCTAAAAGAACTGATGACGGATATGAATGCAATAGCTAGGCAACTGCCTATGTCGAATTTCATCCAAACTCAACGTATGTGTTAATGATTGTTGATATTTTATTGTATGCTAAATGAAAATCAACTTAAATTCTTCTGTTACTGCCAATTTAGCATAATTTTACGGGTGGGGCAGATTTGTGTAAATCAGGCAAAGAGTATTTAAATGCTGAGACATGCAAGTTGACATTTCTTCTGTACACAGTTTCGAAACTTTTGGCATATCGCGCGCCTTTCCATCAATAAACATCGCTATAAAAGCTCAAATGTCCATGTTAAATCCATGTGTTACAGTCAAATTTGGCAGAATTTCGGAGGTGAGGAATATTTATGCAATATAGGCAAAGAATATTTAAACGCTTTAATATGCAAATTTGTCATTTATTTTTTACGGCATTCTAAACCTTTTGACACGTCTTTCTAACACTAACCATCGCTGAGTTATCAACGCCCAAACAGGTCCGGTTTTTTGGTCCACCCTGTACATTAATGTCAACTATTTATGTGAAGGCCCACACATTTTTTACCGAGCAGGGCCTGATGTGGTTTAAATCCCGCCCTGAGTGGTGTATAGTCCTACTCCTGCTGTACCGTGGTGAGTGGGATTTTTCAGCGTCATCGCTTCTTACGATCATCAGCGGCGGCGGATTTGTCCTCGTTATCATCATCATTGTCATCATCGGCCTCCTGGCCGGGTCCGAAGATCATGCCGGTCATGAAGTCCCACAGATCCAGGTCCTCGTCGTGTTCCACGTCAACGTACCTCGTGCTCCCGATCCCCTCGGCCCCTCCCGCCTCCTCGTCGTCCGGGACCCCGTCTCCATCGGCGTCCGTGTCCAAGTCGTCCGGTATGCCGTCGCCGTCGTCGTCGTCGTCGATGTAGTCTGGAATTCCGTCGCCGTCTGTGTCCTCCATGTAGTCCGGGATTCCATCTCCATCTGAGTCGCCTTCCAGCTCGTCTGGAATGCCGTCGCCGTCGTCGTCGTCATCCAGGTAGTCCGGAATCCCATCCCCATCCGTGTCCTTGTCCAAGTCGTCGTCCAGAATACCGTCTCCGTCCTTGTCGTCGTCCAGCGCGTCCGGTATGCCGTCGTTGTCGTCGTCGTCGTCGATTATATCCGGTATCCCGTCGCCGTCTGTGTCCCGGTCCGGATCAAGGTAGTCCGGAATCCCGTCTCCGTCGTCGTCGGAATCTTCGTCATCAGGGATTCCATCTCCGTCGTCGTCCGAGTCCAGATAATCCGGCGTTCCGTCTCCGTCCGTGTCTTTTTCCAGGTAGTCCGGTATCCCGTTTCCGTCATCGTCGGCATCCAGATAATCAGGAATTCCATCCCCGTCCGTGTCCTTCTCCAAATAATCCGGGATTCCGTCTCCGTCGTCGTCTTGATCTAAATGGTCCGGTATACCATCACCATCGTCGTCATCATCAAGGTAGTCCGGGACTCCATCTCCATCCGTGTCCTTTTGCAGCTCGTCGGCTATCCCGTCCCCGTCTGCGTCTTTGTCCATGTAATCAGGAATCCCATTTCCATCCGAATCCTTCTCCAGATGATCCGGTATTCCGTCTCCATCGTCGTCTTCATCCAGGTGATCCGGAATACCGTCGCCGTCATCGTCGTCGTCCAGATAATCCGGAACTCCATCCCCGTCGGTGTCTTCCAGGTAGTCCGGTATGCCGTCGCCATCCGAATCTCCCTGCAATGCATACATTTCGCGCACACTAGTGATGTTAGCGAGCCCACAACACCCAAGGTCAAGGCCAAGGCCGAACCCGATCAAAGCCAAGGCCACAGTGCCAAGGTCAAGGCTATCCCACAGTGCAAAAGCTCAAGATAAGAGATGAAAATATAATAAACTTTGGTATACAAATAGACCATATCATTTGCGCCTCTGGCCATATACGACATCGAGTGACTAATATCACCGACAACAATACTAGCAGCTGTGAAATTGCCTAGTAGGAGCTCCAAATTTTCATTCGACGCCAATGAAAGGTGCACTTTTGTGTGTCTTCTACAGAGTCCGCCAATGGTTCGGCCTTGACTTTTTGGCCACGCCTAAACCTCTATAGCCAAGACTTAAGACTAACATTACTGGTACACACATACGAGTAAGCGTTTATTGATTTTGCAGCCAATCAGGTTGAATGTGATGTACAAATATACACTTTAAAAAGCAGAGCTGACTTTATGATAACCGACACACATTCGCAGCCCAGTCCACAAGTTCTGTCCGATTATAATGTTTTGAACATTTTGTTGCCTATGCCCGAAAGCCAGGAAAAGTAGTACAAGTAGCAACCTAATACAACGATAACTTCCAGTACCTGTCTTAAATAGTTGCGTTGCAAATTGCGGCCAAAACTCAGCAGATAGCGACATGATTATTATTGACAGCCCACAGGAACTTACCAACAGCCCATCCATTGGTAAAATCGCCGACCCTCCACAACTTGCTGTTTAGCCGCAGTAGGCCTATTCGTACATAGGTACTACACAGGCTACCTCACAGACAGACGACAGACAGACGAACGCCACATCGTAGCATAATCGTGATCGTTAGTACGGTCGGCTAAAAATATAGTAAATATGAAATACTAAACTACAACATAAATGTAATACTGAAACCTAACACAATGTAAATCAAAGTAATTTGGCAAAAGGTTGAATCGCTGTCCCAAGTCAAACCATCCTTTGTATTCGCCAGGTAGCAGTACAAGACTAGCGGTTTAGCAACTTGGCTGAATATGAAGAGTATAGCGTTAAAGCCTGTTAGTTGTAACAGATGTTCGACTCCCAATATATTTCCTTTCCTTGCGGGGTCAGGAACCCGATCTAACACAATTATGTGTCATTAAACCCCCCACACTGTACCTGCCAAATGGCATCTAAACGGCTAAAGCATGCTACATGAATGTGACAGACGACAAACAGAGAGATCTCATTATGGAAAAATGTTCATTGGAATAAGCCTAATCGTTTGCGCTGCATGAAACAATTTCGCCTAAAAATACTACCAAAAATTTCTAACACAATATGAGATAAATGAATTTGTACCTCTAGATGATCGGGAATTCCGTCTCCATCGTCGTCTTGATCCAGATGATCCGGTATACCATCACCGTCATCATCGTCGTCCAGATAATCCGGAATCCCATCTCCATCCGTGTCTTCCATGTAGTCCGGTATACCATCTCCGTCGTCGTCGTCTTCCAGGTGATCCGGTATTCCGTCTCCATCGTCATCTTGATCCAGATGATCCGGGATTCCATCGTTGTCGTCGTCGTCATCCAGATAATCCGGAATCCCATCCCCGTCCGTGTCCTTTTCCAGGTGATCCGGAATTCCATCTCCGTCGTCGTCGTCATCCTCGTCGTCTGGAATACCGTCTCCGTCGTCGTCGGAGTCCAGATAGTCCGGGACTCCGTCTCCATCGGTATCTTCCATGTAGTCCGGTATCCCGTCGCCATCCGAGTCTTTTTTCAGCTCGTCCGGAATTCCGTCCCCATCGTCATCTTGGTCCAGATGATCCGGTATACCATCTCCATCGTCGTCGTCATCTAGGTAGTCCGGGATTCCGTCTCCATCCGTATCCACTTCCAGATGATCCGGGATTCCATCCCCATCGTCGTCTTGATCCAGATGGTCAGGAATTCCGTCGTTGTCGTCGTCATCGTCTAGATAATCTGGAATTCCGTCTCCATCAGTGTCCTCCAGATAATCTGGGATTCCATCGCCATCCGAGTCCTTTTCCAGGTGATCCGGAATCCCGTCCCCATCGTCATCTTGATCCAGGTTATCCGGTATACCGTCTCCATCGTCGTCATCGTCCAGATAGTCCGGAACCCCGTCCCCATCAGTGTCCCTCAAATAATCTGGAATTCCATCTCCATCCGCATCTCCCTCGAGGTTATCCGGAATTCCATCGCCATCATCGTCTTGATCTAGATGATCCGGGATTCCATCGTTGTCATCATCGTCGTCTAGATAATCCGGAATCCCATCGCCGTCTGTATCTTCCAGGTAGTCCGGTATACCATCTCCATCGGAGTCTCCCTCCAAGTGATCGGGAATTCCGTCTCCATCGTCATCCTGATCCAGGTGGTCGGGTATTCCATCTCCGTCGTCGTCGTCATCGAGTTCGTCTGGAATGCCGTCGCCGTCGGTGTCTAGCAGTTTCTGGTCGCTGTCGTCGAAGTCGTCCAGATGATCGGGAATTCCGTCGGCGTCCTTGTCCTGGTGTTTTCTCAGCGCCAGCAACTTGCGTGATCCGTGCCACGACAATTGCGCCCCCTGCAACCGCAGCATACCACGTGATCACAATCAGTAACGTTACACTACATTTCATTTCACTACAATTTAACGTGAAAAAAATACCTAGTAATGCAGTCACTTGTCAGTCAACTACAGAAAGGAAGCGGAACAGATTTCTGTCTAGAGCAAACTTACACTAATCAGATTGCCTCTATACATGTGTCGCAGCCCGAAATAGCCAAAAAATCCATAAAACCCCATACTTTGGCGTTCAAGGTCATCCAAGGTCATTGAATTCAGCGCCAATCGAGAGCCAGTGTACGATTTCCTATTAGTGATTAATAGTAACCTATAGGCTTTATCTGGCACCGTTACTGAGATACAGCGACTTACTGGTCAAAATCGCAAATTTTTCCCACCCCCTCTCATTTAGCGCCCTCGTTTGGGGTGACCCCCTTCGAATTTATAAAAAAGCTTTACGGTTCATGAAACTAGAGTCTTCCAAGCAGCTGACGGTGAAGATTTGGTGATTCTAGCTTGCACCGCTTTTGACTGATCCACCCGTGTGACAGACAGACGAACGGACGGAGAGAATTGCAATGGCTAAGACGCGCTGAAAGCAGTAGCTGCTTTCGCGCGTAATAAAAGTAAATAAATAAACTTGACTGAACTCGGTTTTGCAAAATGAACTGAAATGATATGCACACATTTTCGCCAACAAACAAAATTGTTGCGTTCTGCTAGGTGGCAGCACTATATTCGGCGGAAGTTTTCCATATCTCACAATAATAAAAAAATTATCTTTCAATCTTATCCTGGATCCAGACGCTGATCCGGATCACCACAAGAATTTAATCACATCTAAGTACGTCCCTAAAGATTTCAGCCAAATCCGCCTGTAACTTTCTATGTATTCTGGCTAATAAACTAAAAGACAGATGAATTAATAAACGCCAGGTATCACATAACCTCCTTGGCAGAGATAACTGAATCCGTTACTGTTTGAATCAAGCTAGCCTGAACGTGCGGCTGGTCGCTAACCTGCAACAATGCTACGTCATCGTCGAGTAATCGCTGCTGCTGCTGCTGGTAATGTTGATGTTGACGATGATGAAGATGAGCCGGCAGATGAGCACTAACTGTAATACAAACAATTAATATCATCGACTCTTTACAATCAGTGTCATTTGACACATCCGATCGGTCCTCAAGGACCGATATTCCTGGAATATTCTTTGTGCATGTGCGTTTGTCAGTGTTAGCCTTATGTCTATCGGTCTGTTGTCCGTCTGTAACGCACGTATTGTGGCTAAACGGTACGTCTTATAAAAACTATTCGAATAAGCTAATAGGTTTTCTTGACCTCTAACTGTGGTATTGATTCAGATTCCCTATGACCCCCCATTCCCACTGAACGAGGGTATGCCTATTATCTGCATTACCAAATACTTGCATTGCGACATGCGGCCAACCAGACATGGCTACTATTAATGGGCAGACATCTAATAATAATAATCTGACTTTAGAAGTCAGATTATTATTATTATTATTCTTATTTTTTTAACCCTCGGTACTCCGTTCCCGAGGGAGCCTAAAAATTAACTACGAAATACAAAGGTGGGTACGATCGTCAGTCCGTGCAGTCAGCGGCCGGCAAACTGTCGTGCAACAAAACAGCATTGAAGCGCTGCACCAAAACAGAAATCCTCTGAAATAAATAACTGGTCTCTCTAGCCTCGCCAGTATTAGTTGAGATTCTTCTTCCAAGATCAGCCAGGAGCTGGCGAGCTGATGCGTTGAAAACTCCCAAGGTCTCAATGGCAATGGGCTC
>Ga0209367_1007178_pt1 | contig 15372 bp, 5 predicted proteins | sample WorMetLIZISLAND2_FD_187412 | JGI IMG/M metagenome (GOLD analysis project Ga0209367, IMG submission 187412) | Marine gutless worms symbiont microbial communities from Max Planck institute for Marine Microbiology, Germany - Olavius geniculatus... ... | reverse complement strand
GTGTAAACATGGTTGCAGATAGGCACAGACATGCTGCTTATCATAACAAGCACTGGTGACAGGCTTTTTAAATTTATCAACATCGATGACTTAAATGACCTTGAACCTTCCCAAAAAGGGGTTTTAAGTGAATTTTTCGCAATATTTGGATGCTGCGCACATTTCAAAACTGAATTGCGACGAAATGGCTGGAGTTAGACCAAGACAACCTGCGTATGAAATTTTCAGCATTAAACGTAGATTTCAGCAGTCTTAAGTCCCGATCCCCTAGGTTCATGGAGCCCGGCGCAGGCAGGCATCAAAGACGGCTACCCCTCCTAAAAGTGGTTTTTTTACCGCAATTATCTGGTGTAGCGTGAAAACGATTGTAAATAGGTACAGATATGCTGTTTATTATTAATTTTTGCGATCTTCTGCTGCAGCACAATATCCAAGAATGAACTGCGACGAAAAGGCTGGAGACAGACTGACAGTTTGCGAAGAGGAACTGCTATAGTGAGCATTAGCTCAAATTTCTTGTTGACTTAAGTAGGTACTTAGACCGAAGTTTAGGCTCAGCGAAAGTCTAAGTCAAAAAGTTAAGTTGCCCAATATTGTTTTTAGCATCGTCACTAATTTTTTGGTCTTTTTTTCTGTCAACACAATAACTCATGAACGGCTGCACTTAGGTTGATGAAATTTTGCATGAATATGTTGTCATATGCAGGAACTTTATTGAATATCAATGTCAGAGGTCAAAGTCAAGGTCACAAGACTGGATTTTTGGATATTCTAGCATTGCGAAATAGGACCATACTGCTGCTAGCTGCTGCTGGTCAGGCCGAGCTCTGTCAATACACTATTGGCCAGTGCTGACGTTATTGCCGTAAATATTACAGCATGCCACAGCGGCTACCATGGACAACTTTCTGCCTTAAGCAAGGCTTGGCAGTCTAGTTGGTTGTTATTACTTCTGTAGCTGTGTACGTGCTTACAGACACATTGTCGTCGAGAGAAGGTTCAAGTGAATTTGTGTCCGCTGCTGCGGAGTCGAAGCGACCTGGCCCTGGCAGTGCTAAGCTGTGGTCATCTCACTCTGTGCACAGCATTTCTCCACACAGCATCAAATTTTTCTGCGGAAATCCAAGCGTTGAGAAGACCGAAGGCATCATCCATCTATACCGGGAAGAGTAAGTTGTGGCAGTCTGTTGTGCCATTCTACCGCTTGAGTTCATACGGACGTCGGGCTTTCTCTGTCGCTGGCCCGATGACTAGGGACCAACTTAATTCACGATTTCACGGCCATGACATTTTCCGTGAAATTGGCCTTCTTCTGTGAAAAACGCCGATTTCCGTGAAATCCGTGATTTTTCGTGAATTTTAGCACTTTTAGTTTAATTTATGACAATTCCAGAGTGTTATCAGCAGCTTTTGTACGAATGTTGCTGTTTGCCACGTGTCGCACTTCAGCACTAAGTAGTTGACATTGACTGTCTTGAGTCTTGACTTAGTGTAGTACATATTCATTGTTCTGAAATTTCTTCGTTTGCATTAGCACAGCACCTTGAAATAACGTCTATGTGGCCCGTGAATTTCCGAAACTCTTTCCATGAATTTTCCGTGAAATTTGACACGTTTTAAAAATTCTGCCGTGAAATCATGCATTTCCTACTGATGACGTGGAACTCACTACCGAGACATCTGCTTGATCCTATTCACACCATATCTGTTTTTGGATGATTACTCAAGAAGCTTTTCTTTTCAGAGTACTGATGTATGTAGCGCATTAGAGGCTTTTGGCGTTGATGCGCTATATAAGTTTCCACTTTACTTACTTACTTACTTACTCAAGGTTTAAGGAGTTTTCTGTGCAGGGCATCAAATATGGCACCACTTCAAAATGGGCAATTTCTGTTAATATCTGCTAATTTAGCTTGAAAACCGGTGCAGATAGACATAGATTTGCTGCTTACCCAGCAAGCACTGTTGACAAGCTTTTAAAATGTACCAACACTAATGACCTTGAACGACCTCGAAATGTAAAATGGGTTTTTGTGAATTTTTTCGCAATTTTAGATCGCGGTGTATACTGTATTTCAACGATGAATTGCACCAAAATTAATCCAGATCGACCAGGACAACCGTCAGAGTTTCGATCTCTTAGATTCAACGACTCCTACGTAAGGAGGCATCAGATTTGGCTACTCTTTCAAAACACTATTATTGTATTGCACGTTGTGCATTGATTCCCCAGGTGGCAGCACCAATGCTGTCATGCGTCATGTGAGCTTTGCCGAGATTACTTGTTTTTGTTAATTAGCATTGTTATATTTTTTTTCAGCTATATTGAACTAAAAAACATTTCAGTTCTGTTATATCTTCTGATCGAGTCTTGGCATCACAAGTTTCACAAGAAATTTGAGCTAATGCTCATGAGACGCACGAAAGCCTATAGCAGTTCGTGTTCGCAAACTGTCAGTCTATCTCCAGCCATTTCATTGCAGTTCATTCTTAAAGTGTGCGCTGCAGCCGAAGATTGCAAAAATCATCAAAATCCCTTATTTTGGAAGTTCAGGGTCTTTCAAAGTCATCGATTTTGATACGACTGAAAAGCTCATCACTAGTGCTTGTTGTGATAGGCAGCATGCCCATGGTGATCTGCAACCGTTTTCATGGAAGACTGGCCAACAAAGGTAAAACAACTTTTACGTGGATACCGCTATTTGATGCCCTTATGCACAGGTTTCCTTGAATCTAGAAAATCGAGACTTGAACCATTGAAATCTATGTTCAGTGCTGAAAATTTCATATGCAGCTTGTCTATGTCTATCTCAATTGATTTTGGCCAATTCGCTCTTGAATTGTGCAGCCTGAAATCGCAAAATAATCTATAAAACCCCTGTTGTGGCTTTTAAGGTCATCCAAGGTCATTGAATTCGGTGCCAATCGAGAGCTAGTGTACGACTTCCCATTAGTGATTAATAGTAACCTAGGCTCTATCTCGCACCATTACTAAATTACAGCGACTTATTGGCTAAAAATTGCAAATTTTGCCCACCCCCCCTCTCATTTAGCACCCTCATTCGGGGTGACCCTCTTAGAATTTATGGAAAAGCTTCATGGTTCCTGAAACTACACTGTGGGCCATAAAAATGTGACACTTTACTTTTGTCTATATCTTCGCCAATTATTGACCGATTTTCAAACTTTTCTCCTGTCACATACCGTGGACAATTAGCAATAAAGTTGTTGTCAAATATCCCACCACACTTTAACTGTGTCGCTTCACTACCAGATGAAACATAAATTTTCAAAAATCACCAAAATCACTAATACATATGCAAAAAAACATCTTCTGAAACAATTTTCACTAATTTTTATACCAAAATTAAATTGTTTAGTTTTATGTACATTTCTGATGTTTGTCGTAAATAATAATTTTTAATGCACTGAAGATATACCGGTGATGTAATGTGCTATTTAGCAGTGGAGACAAGGCTTTGATTAAGAACTTGTACCGGAGAATAACGACAGAATTTTTGAAGATAAGCTGCAGCAGGGAAAGCATGGGAATGTTAATAAGACTGATTTTGGAAACATGCAGTACTGACCAATGGCATGAGACCGGCAGATTGAAGCATACACGTACTGAGCTGAACGTAATCACTGTGGATGAAATGATAGGCTTGCTAAACCACAAAGGCCAGAAACAAACATATCGTTCAATACGTTAGATATCCAAAGAAACGGATCTAACAAATTGTAGCATCGTACAGATCATTCACTGCATTTTTGGTCAGAAGTATATTTTGTTTATCAGCACGCTTGCTGTCTATTATTGTTAGTTTTTTGCATTTGTATTTCACAAGGTAGTGTAGCGACACAGTTAACGTGTGGTGGGATATTCAGTAGTCACATTTTTGCTAATTGTCCACGGAATGCAGCAGTAAAACAATTGTGAAATCTGTTGATTTTTGGCAAAGATATGGACAAAAGTAAAGTGGTACGTTTTTTGGCCCACCCTGTAGAGTCTTCCAGGCAGTCATCGGTGAAGGTGTGGTGATCCTAGCTTGCACCGTTTTTGACTGATCCACCCGTGTGATGGACAGACGGACAGAATTGCGATGGCTAAGGCTGCGTTCACATAAACACGAGTACAAGTCCGGCGCTGTAAGGGTTCCTGTATACGAGTTCCGGCAAACACGAGTTTGCATGTATTTCAATGGCGGCCATTCACATACATACGAGTACGGATTACCTGTAAATTTCACTCGTACGAGTAGTTTCTGTGCAGGTCGTGTTTTTATCCAACTCGTTGAAAGTAAACTACTTGTAAATAGCATTAATATAATTTATAAAAACTGTGGTGCATATTTGACGTCAGAACTGACGTCGTCATAAAATTGTTCATCGTTAGAGATGTGCGGTTTGTAAAAATAGTAACTTTGTAGTGGAATATTGTTGTTTTAATGGCAAAGCATTTCTTCGATTTGATTTTATTCAATATAGCCAACACGCATCGAGTTATGTGCTTGTACAAGTGACCGTGAACGCTCCACTCGTACAAGTGAAGCTTCTGCTGGCTGTAAACGGAAACCCAAACTCGTACTCGTACTCGTACTCGTGTCTGTGTGAACGCAGCCTAAGACGCGCTAAAGCAGTAGCAAATAATGGTCGTGTGAAATACAAGTGTCCCACTATTTTGTGAACAGTTATCCAGTTTGTGAGCAGTTGATTAGATGAAATTGGCCAGTTAAGTTTAGCTGACATTTGATCGTTCGTCGATGAGTCGTTTCAGAAACATGAAACTGGTTAACTGGCTAGCTATTTGCTTAGTTAAGAGGTTTATTGATAGCCAGATACCACAGGAGCTGCAGCATTGTCAGTTATTTGGTGCTGGTGTCTTGTTTAATATATGATGCTGGCAAGTATATTTGTTGCAGTCAGGTGATGAATGCTAAGGCTGAGTCTCCATGCAGCACAATGATCTGCATGCTCAAAGTACCTGCAACTTTTTCATCGCAGGATCTACTCCAGTTTATTGCACCCGTTGAGTAAGTAATCTACCGAGTCACTTGCAGCATCATTACCTGGCAGCATAATGGTTAGCATGTTGAACTGTGTGATCGAGAGGTTGTGGGTTCAACTTATGGTCGTGTCGCTATCAAGTAGTTACTACTTAGGTATACACCCTGTTCGGAAAAAGAGTCTACAGTATTTTTGACATATTTTTGACAAACTTAAACCTATTTTCATAATTTTTGGCAAGAGTCATCCTGAATATTCAATTTATTAAACTGTTGAGATATTTTCACTTTGCATTGTTGAGTGACTACATAGAGCTGACGTAATTATGACGTCATCGAAAATACCGTTTTTATTGTATTTGAGGTGATTAAGCTAACAGTGTTTCAGTTAATAACTTTAGCAAACTTAAACATATGTTTATAATTAGGCAACATTAAAACAATAACGTGTAACTGACAGCGTACTGACAGTTAACTTCACTCGAATACTGACGCCACTTTACCGTGTAAAATAAAACACTTTTTGTATTCTTACTTTACATCGCACCAAAATAAACAGAAAGGCAGAAAAATAGTAGAGCTGTCAAAGCGTTAATTTTTCTAACGGATTAATGCACTGCATTAATTTTTTAACGCATTAATTAACACGTGATTAATGCACCCAGGCTTATCACGAGGGAGAGTAGGGGGTAAGTTACCCCGGGTCCAGCGACGTTTGCGTTGGCCCCGCCTGTGGAGCATAGAAAGGTCAAAACACATTTTAACCACATATAAAAATAATAACTGCTGTCATAATTAGCATAGAAATCTATTAGCCTGTCATCAAAATAATTATTTATTTACAGTAGTGATAGAACGGCAACAACAGTTTAGTTACTTGAATTCGTTCGATTGTCAAATAACCGCAGTTTAACAAAATATTGGAACTTTTGCTTCATGGAATTTGGTAAATTAACATAAATTTACGTACATGCATTAATTATTTTAACTTGCGTTAATTTTTCTAACGCGCGTTAATTTATGAATGCATGAATATGTTAATTAATGCGTTAATTTGACAGCTCTAAAAAGTATTTTAGCCTGTAGCTGTCTTAGTTGTCAGCAACAGTAACAAAACTTGCTATCAACCAACTTTTGAGTCAACAATTTTATTACAAATGTACACTACTGCGACGATAACACATGCTGCAGAAATGACGCTGCTTGCTGATAGCGGCTGCTGCACAACAACATTCCCGTAGTGCATACGATGGCGAAACATGGCAAAACGCAGGACTTAAGTTAAAAAAAAATTTAGATAAAAACTAATTTATTTCTATGCCAACAATCTCTCAAGTTTTTACTGCAATTTTCCTTCAACAGTCTTCCTGTTTTTGTATTGCACAGGCTCATCTAGAGGCTCATCTTTCTGCAAAAATGGCATTTTTGATGACGTCACGGTTACATTAGCTAGACGTAGCGAGAAGTAAATTTTGAAGAAAAGTTTTAGATATTTTTAGTACAGCATATACTGGTAGTGGTAGTGTGTGCCGAAAATTATAAAAGTAAGTTTAAATTTCTTGAAGTAATTCAGGAAAAAGTGCAGAGTCGTTTTTTCGGACACGGTGTACATGTATAACGGTAAATCAAGTTTAAATCAAGTACTGGTTTGCTTCGCTTGAGTTAAGGTGTTTGCATTCACCTGTATCGGGGGGCAGATAACAATGTGGTGGCATATGTCAGCTGATGCTCCATAGCTTTGTCTTGGATTTGCCATAAAGAGCTATGCTCACCTTTTAACATGCTTTATATTCAAGACATTGTGTCAACTGTATCACTCATACATCATATCCTCTATGTTTGCAATCGGTTGATGACTCAAACTTGAAACTTGTCGAACGAGTGACATCGTAGGTTATGCAACAGAATGGAACAAGTGTTGGTTGAACCAGTGTTTGCAGTGTATAAGTTCGTTTATCACTCACGTGTCTCACTAAACACGGTGGTTTAGTATGCGCATAGAACACAGCTGTAAACATAACTCCTGTCTCCAGCATTAAAAAAAGGTAAAGGGAGCCATGCCCCAGCTGGGGCGTAGGCGGGGTGCTCATCTCCCACTCGTGGCCATTGAGCCCGTAGGTGGATAAACCACTTGAGTCCGTGACGCATGGCCTATGCGACGCCAGACCTACAGTTACCTTCCCAGCCTCGGGGCATCACCGCCCTTTGACCGGTACCAAATTATACTGCTTGGTAACAGAGGCACGTGTGTGAACAACTTGCCTAAGGTCGTTACCTGGCAGTGTCCTGGTGCGGAGTCGAACCTGCGCCCCTGAGTGACCTCAGGATTACAAGTCCGGCACGTTACCATTAGACTACCGAGCCACAGCTGTGGCTCTCCAGCATTGACAGCTACAAACATCTCCAATCCACAAACCATTGTCAACTGCAGATTTTACAGATCAGGCTGTCAACTTAGGGAAGCCATGCTTTTGGACATGCCAGTTTATCCACTTGGATCGCTATTTGGAAAATTCTTAGATGCAGCACACACTCTTGTTTACTTTTAGACGTTGTTTAAAACACTTTAGCTGCTCATTTTGCTAGCAAACCAAGCACATTTGACATTATGCTTGATGTTTGTCAGTATATTATTTGTGCTAACTTTTTTATGTCAGGCCTGGTTTAGAACACATCCGAATCATTAGAGATGGTACGCCAAACCAGTACATGGTACTGTTAAAGTTTCGCGATGAGGTACTTTTTTGTGTATATGTTTGATTTCCATTACAGTGTTTGTCTCAGGCTTTTATCTGTTGATTGCTTGCAATGTTATCACATGACGTTTTATTGAAGACTATTTTCAAACATCATTTGCTGTGTGGTTTTTGCGTAGACTTACTGTTGGCTATTATAGCTATCACAGGCTGCACGGTAGTGCAGCACTGTTGTAAGGGTGACCAGCCATTTCAGTGGGAGAACCCAAAATTTGACCCCTTCTATATCCCAAACCGCTTAATTTTTTCGAACCGAAATTTGCACAGATGATAACGTCCAGCATATCTCCTGATGTGCAAAATTAGGCGAAAATCCGTTCACGGAGAGCTTCCCCACGAATAGGTGAAATATAACGCTTGCGTGACTTTTTGTACTTTTCCTTTTTTTTTCCTTTTTTTCTTGCTGTCCTCTACAGGAAAAACGACTGAACTGATTTTAACGCACAATGGCTCATATGACGCGGTTTCGCGCAAGGAAGTGCCTTTTGGGAGTTACAAAATTTAGGTTCAACATTTTAACCTATTTTTTTCACAAAAAATATGACAAATTACAATGGCGCATATGGGGAAAATTAGACAATGCTTTAAATCATCAACTATGGCTATGTGTTTTGCTTTTAGGGTATGGTTTTCGGGGTCGGAAAAATTAACGGTGTCATTTATATTTACCCCTGATTGACCCCGTTGCCATGGCAACGAAATTTGGGACAAAATTGGCCATAACTCGGCCCCCTTAAAAGATAATTGCACGCTGTTTGCACCTACTCCCTATTTTTGGCTTCAGGCTATCCGATTGTGTCATTTAAATTTTCCCCTGGTGACCCCTGTTGCCATGGCAACAAAATTTGGGACATAATGGGTTGGAACTTGGCTTACGTAAGAGGTATACCGAAGATCTTTGCGTCAGATGGGGTGTTTTCGAAGTCGCTTTATTTCTGTATGGGCAGTCACGTGCGCAATTATTCGAAAGCGTACATACGCACCCCCGCAAAAATCATACCTTCGATATACGAAAAATCGTTATTATCTACCAACAAAAAAACATTTTTACATTTTCTAACATTGCTATAATTAATTAATCAGACGTTAGATTAGTATGACATTCTAAAAGTTAACGACAGAATCTTGTAATTCGAGAGCTGCTTGAAGCGAAATAGGACACCCGTCCGTTTTGAACCTAAATTGATAGAAAACCCATAGAATTAAGCGAAGTAGCCCGTAACCAAGATAAAACCAATTTTATGGGACACGTGTCATTGTGCCGAGAATCCATTTATGCAAAAAAAGTGAATTTTGTCAAAAATGTCACAAGGTTTTGTCCCGACAGCGACGATACGACCTTGTAACTTGATGTGGGTGTGTTTTTTTTTTAGTCATTAGCCGACGAGTTTTACCAGACGTACAATGATCAGGCATTCAACTCTATTGAGCCAGAGATCTGTCACTTAGTCTATGTTGCCAGTGTCGAATCCGTCTTGTCGTCCGATGTGAGTTTGTTACGGAGAACTTTCTTTGGGAATTTGCATTTTTATGCGTGAGAGCTAGCATAGCTATAGTGAGTGGCCATAAGTGAGTAACCAAGATGGCGCCACTGTCAGCAAGTGGCTGACAAGATTAAATGCGTGTTTGTGAGAAAAATACTGGACGATTGTGGACGAGGCCGTCGAGCAGTGGAGGAAACGACTCAAAGCCTGCGTCAAGGCCAAAGGACAACATTTTGAACATTTACTATAACTTTCGTCGTACGTGTAGATTGCTTGTACCAACGTTTTTTCGATATTAAAGCTGTTTTCTTGAAGTTATAACAAGAAGTTTCAGGTCCGGTATTTTTACGAAACACAGTGTAGTTATACTTACTCACTGTCAGTTTTTTGAACACTGTCTGTCTCTTTGTCTGTCTGAAAGATTGCGTGACGTTTTCTATTTCTCATTATTTCGTTTATTTGAACGTTATGTTGACAGTTTTTAAGCTATTAGCTTGCTAGCGAGCAATATCAACCTTGGCCTTATCTTGCATCATTTAGCCACAGTACAACCGTGACCCAAAGTCGGACGAACGGACAGCAGACACATCGTGCCAGACGCCTAAGCGCATCAAAAAGAAGGATTTTGCTCTTGGGGGACAGGGTTCCATTCCACAGACCGTATATGGCTAGATGGTGCATAAAAGTAGGTGGTGATGGTTATACGATGGCCACATTGGCAAGACAACACAAATGTATGTGTTTCCTGTTTTCCTAGATTTCAGAAACGTAGGCAAATTTGCCGCTTCTGCTGAACGTCCAAAAGCTAAAAGTTTTTCAGCTTCAGGGGGTATCGCCCCCCCCCCCCCCTGTTCCCTGACCAGGGGCTTTGTCCCTGAACCCTGCTGCGGGCTATGCCTCAGACTCGTATTATAGCCTCATGCTTCGCGCTCACCATGGTTTGTCCCTTCACTTCAAACACCTTCCGCTGTCTATGAGTGAGTTGAATAGTGTATTGATTTGCAGGGTGCTGGTCTGCCTCCGCCTGGTAGCACAGAGTTGCCAAACTGTACTGTGTGCTTAGAACGGATGGTCAGTCCTTTCTTTTGCTGTTTTTCTTATGCTAACATTTACTGTGAATATGTGCTCGTAAAAAAGTTCTGAAGCCACGTTTCTTGCAAGCGTTTGTTCATGTGTAATGACGTTTGCTGTTGAATTGTGTGACAACTGTGCATTAACATAAAATATGTATATGCATTGGTTTTGGCAGAAAGTGCAAAGATTAGATGTTTTAATTACTTTCAGTCATTATCTTTATCATTTAATGCAGCAGTTGATTTTCTTATGTTACCTGGTCACGAGGTCTGATGGCTGCCACACACATAAACCCAGTCTTGTAAAAATTTTGCAGGTTTGTATATTGCTAGTTTGTGGTTTGTGCTGTTCTATAGGATGAGTCAGTGAAAGGAATCTTAACAATACTGTGCAATCACTCGTTCCACGTCGCTTGTCTTGCCGAGTGGAAGGACACAAGGTAAGGTTAGCTCACTGTCATGCATCATCCGGCATTGTACGAGGGTCATCCCCAAAGTTTCTGGCCTCGACATGTCAGACAACAATATTTTCCACAATCTATGCATCAGTGAAACGTACATCCTTTGCGAACTCTAATGAGTCGGTTGTGGATATGACGTCATTGTAATTTATGACGTCACAGAGCATTAAATAGAACCGATTTCCAGCATCAACGAAAGAAGCTTGAGTCATTGATCATCATGGATAGCGGACACCATCATTATCAGATTTCAAAACAGATAATAGTCACTGGGGGTAAGGTTGTTGCTGTATGCAGATTGGTCTTGGTGTAGGAAGTCATAGTCATGAACAGCCAGCTGGGTAACTGTAGACTTTGGACTGGACTGCAGTGCTGAAATTTGGGGAAATTGTGCAAGGCTTGCTCCCGGGCCCCTCCCAGCCCCCCTGCCCATCAAGGGCCCAGTAACTAGTCACAAATTTTGGTTGGCCTTTCACTAGCACAACTGATATAATTAACAGCTAAATTTTTAATAAATTTTTTTGATACCATCAGATATTGGCATTGCGTCGTATTTACCTGAAGTGTTTTGATTTACGGCTACCACAGATTAGGCTATAGTATATTCACAGACCAAAATGAGAAATTCATAAACTTAGATATCAGGGCTTTCATAAAATCAAATGCCAAGGAGCCCCACTTTGGTAAATCCAGCTACAGACTGAAAAAGTTTCATGCAACAACCAGCCTGATTCAAATGCTGCTTGCATTAGCGCACCAAATCGTTTCAGCTTAATGCCCTATGACGTCATAAATTACAATGACGTCACTTCCGCAATCTGCTCACACAAATACACAAGGTAGGTACCTTTTACAGATATATAGACAATAAAAATTTTTCGTCCATTATATTGAGGCTCAAAACTTTTTGAATGCCCCTCGTATTTGCATGAAGTCGTAGTTGACTCAAATGCTTTTATTCGCAGCTACCGCAAATGTAGGCTATTGTATATTCACATATGCAAATGAGAAATTCACAAACGTATTTGTCAGGGCTTTCACAAAATCAGATGGCGCGGGGCTCCACTTTGGTGCACTTAGCTACAGACTGGAAAATTGTTATGCAACAGTGAGCCTGATTCTACGCTGTTTGCATTAGCGCTCCAATTCGTTTTGGTTTAGAGCTATATGACGTCATAAATTACAACAACGTCATATCCGCAACCGACTGATTATAGTTTGTAAAGGATGTACGTTTCACTGATGTATAGATTGTAGAAAATATATTGTGTAATATGCTGAGGACGGAAACTTTTGGGATGGCCCTCGTACAGCTAACTAGAAATAACTGTGTTATATGCTAGATCAGTTTGTTTGTAAATTCTCTGTCTGACAGTCTGTGACACATATATGATAATTATTAATTAGTAGCTAAGTAAGTACGTGAATAAAAACCTCTATAGTGCTCGGTGTCAGCCAGTGGCTAAATCCGAGGCAGACTAACAGATTGAGCTGATGTACTTATCAGAAGAAAGATGAGAGTCCACCTTGACACCAGTAACCTTTATATGGTGAGATAGCAGAACTGGTTTCAACCTGAACGAAGACCAAGCAAGTGTAGCAAGTAGAGTGTCTGAGGTAGCTTTGCAACTGATCCATGACGCTTTTGAACTTTCCGGAACGGATTGGGGCAGTGACTCGTCTGCTGCCCCTGACCAGGAATGCGAGATCGAGAGAGAGAGAGTAGTAAATTGCATCTGACTTGTCTTGTGTTTCATGAGGCAGCAGACTCCTGATTGTAATGTGTAGAAACAGGAAGTATGGCTACTGATGTCAGATTATGGATCAGTTGTGTTTATGGATGCATTGTGGGCTGTTAAATGTGAATATTTTGATTGATTAATCATCCACAGGGTGGTCCAAAAACGGCTCAAAGTTGACAGTACCATAATTTTGCAACCGTACATCACGGTCATGCAGTTTTCATCAGAATGTTCGGAAAGAAATTGCCTACACCAAAAATGCCAGTGTTTGAATAGAGCAATTATATATTCTTTGTTTTGCTGCTGGCAAGTGAGCTGTTCGAAAATGATACTGATATAAACCTCTACGTATTTAGCCTATATGTTAAGACAAGTTAGTGAGAGAAATAAAATTTGCACTAATCTCACTGTTGCAGATTAATGAAGAGAAACATTGCTCAAGGTATACATCGCAAAAATGAACAACTGTCGATAATTGTTTGGACCACTGTTCGTTAGCAGCATCGATTAGTTCTTGACGGATCATGTCTCAGCAACTGTTCAAAACTTGCTTCACACGATTAACATTTTCAATCTTCTAAAGTATGCAAAAAATGACTATCGTCTGTTGTTTTTTTTTGTAGTGGAGTGGACACATTGAGCATCGTTTCTCTTGACTCTAGACATGGGTTTCACGTGGTCTTTGTTTTTATCACAAACTTGCTTTAAAGATCATTTTCGAAGAGCTTACTTGCTAGCAGTGAAACAAAGAATATTTAATTGCCCTATTCAAACGCTGGTAATTTTCATGAAAGCAATTTTTTTTAACATTCTGATGAAAACCGCATAGATCTGTGACATACAAGTGTTAAATTATGGTACCATCAACTTTGTGCCTTTTTTGGACCACCCTGTGCATGTTTAATGCTTTAGAGCTTGACTGTTTCATTGATTTTGTTGATCTATCGATTGATAGATTGATTGTGTTGGAATATTCTGATTCATGATCTAGCATCTCATGAACTTGACTCTTTTGGTTGCATGACGTGTAAAAATTCCAAGAGTGCACTGGATTCGTAATGTTCAGATATGGTCAGATGCAGAACCAGACTGCATTCTAAGATTCTGGATCAGATTGGTTTCCGATTACTATCTGTGATCACTTTCTTGCTTAGTCAGATGGTTTTCCAGGAATGGAAACTATACTAATGAAAAATTATGCTGAACTTTGGCTTTTCGTCAAACATTCTGCTCACTGATCATTTATTAGCCGATTTTAAATCTATAACATTAGACCATATTTCATATTTGATGGCAGTAGTTAAATGCCTGAGGTCAAGAATTTTATCTCATGTTTAGTGTTGTTATTACAAAATCTGGAATCTAGATTGTATCCACAAAAACCACTGGATATCTGACCCAATCCGGATCCACATGTGGATCCATTTTACCCTAAAAGTCCTGTTTAATTTGTCTCTAAGAGTATTTTTTGGGTTAGCCTACTAAGTAACTCTAACAATGCCTGTTAAACAATAGCCATAAGTACCAGTACTTAGCTAACTGGAGGTGTGTGTTTGATGCTTAGTTGTCCAGTCTGTCGATATGTCCAGACACCCGTGCCAACCGGGGACAACAAATGCTTCGAATGCTCCACTCAACTCGTATGTTTAATTGTTTATACTAAGTTATTTTACTATATTTAATATCTCTGCCAAGTGAATGTAGTCAGTTAAGGAAAATGAGATTAGGTGTTTACTCAGTTTGTCGTTCATTCTTTCTCTGTTTTCCAAAAACAGTAAACATATGGAAAAGCAATAGCATCAGTCTGTCAGTAAGAGTCAAGTTGTATGAGTCGCTAGTTATCTCAACACTACTGTATGGCGCAGAGCTATGGCCACTGCCGGTCACACAGATCAAGAAATCGGAAGTTGCTCATCACAAGTTCCAACGAAGACTGTTGGTGATCACATGAAAAGACAAAGTTAGGAATGAACACATCAGAAAGAAGACCAAGTTGCGGAAATTAGAACAAATGATCAAAGAAAGAAGACCGCGGTGGCTGGGACATGTACTGAGAATGGAGAACTCCAGAATATCCCACCAAGCAATGCAGTGGAAGTTGAGTGGCTCCAAGAGAAAGCCAGGACGGTCAAGGAAAAATTGGATAGACATCGTCAGACGAGATCTGAAGGATATGGACACTACCAGGCACACTACAAACGAGACAGTTCGACCATCCCACCGTCTTAGATTCTTCGGCCACTTAGCTCGTACAGCCCAGCGGAAGATTACCACCGCATCGTAGCCGCTTCATTGGCGACTGAAAGTGCAAGTACGGAAAATGCAAGTACAAATCTCTTGAAATAGGCAATGGCCAACAGTTTTTTTCGTGGATAAGTAAATACTTCTGATGCAGGAACTGCCTGCATATTTGCATCAAATAGGCCTACACAGCTTGACCTGCTGACATTTTGATGCTACTTTTAGGACTGTTTCACACCAGTTCTATCAGCTGCTAATACAATTTTTGTTGCCTGCCAGCAATATATGTTTCCCATGTGTTTCATTCTTATGACGCGGAAAACTAAAGATCTGTACATTGTGGTGTTCAACAAAGTGAAGGAATTGCCTCCTAATTTTCTACCAGTTCATGATTTCATTCGCTGGCTGAACTCCTCTTAGGGCTGATTTCTGGATCTTTTAGTTAACTGATCAGTTAGTAAACCGTCTGTTAATTGTAGCTTGCTAGTTAAGTTTGTGCGCGTTTCTGAACAAAACCTTGACTGGCTGTCAGCTAACTGAGCGGTAAACTATAGTTGCTTAGCAACGATGCACACGACACTTATCACTTCCGCCTAGTGCAGGCGGGCG
>Ga0209367_1007177_pt1 | contig 15373 bp, 7 predicted proteins | sample WorMetLIZISLAND2_FD_187412 | JGI IMG/M metagenome (GOLD analysis project Ga0209367, IMG submission 187412) | Marine gutless worms symbiont microbial communities from Max Planck institute for Marine Microbiology, Germany - Olavius geniculatus... ... | reverse complement strand
ATCGGTGCTATTTACGACAACTTTCGAGTTTGAGCGCAAATATCTCTGGAATCGCTGAAGATAACGACATAATCTAAACGGCGTTACGAGGGCGATCCTTTCGGCGTTGAACAAAAAAATTTGGTGAAATTCGGTCCACTACGAACAAAGTTGTAAGCGCTAATGTTGACCTACCCTAAGTCGACAAAGCGCGTTCGGCGTATACCAATGCATTTGAGTTCCGGCGACGTGACTTTGATGCCGGGGAAATTCTCCTCCCCTCTTTACCTCCCCATCAATTTCCCCGAATCGGACTTAGGGCGCCGGGCGGACTCACGTTTGGCTTTGCCCCAAATTTCTAGTTATTATTATTATTCTCTTTAACGAAGGCTTACGTCATAATTAGTTTTAGTTACCCAATTAAGCAGCAAATTTAGTAAAATACATGAGGTGGCATCCGCATGTTCCCTAATAGACTAAAATGGATGAGTGTGTGCTGTATTCGAGCAATACTTTACGAAGGTGTGGCGCCCTATCACAGCTAGAGCGTCACACAGTAACAATCTTATTTTTGAATAAAGCAAAAGCTTAAGTACTGCTTGTCTCGGGTTCTTAATCTTTGATCTCTTAAACTCATTGATTACATCCGTGTAATAATTGATCTTTTCGTGACTTTTTTCTGACTTGCTGGCAGGCACGGAACAGACTAACAAAAAGCAACGCATAGGCGTAATAGGGTTGGGGCGCGGGAACTGCCGCATGATAAAAACTGATCAACGAATCCGCGCACGTATGTCTACATCAGATATACGATGGAGAATCTAGTCAGAGAGAAAACGAGATGACGGTACATTAGTCAACGTCTGCTGCCAGTTCATTAGGTGTTTCGACCGCAGTTGCAGTCAATGCGACGCAGCTGCATGCAATGGTGGCTCCAGTAAATTACGTTGTTCTCAGCTGAAGCAACACAATCCTATACTCTGCAGTCTGCTGTCAATTTGCACACTGGGCACGTCTTGAGCAGTTACCATATTGTAGGACTCATTAGCTGCAGCTTTTGAATTGTCAATGGCGAACATGGTCAGATGCAAACCAAGAAATAACGCATTTCTTACATTTTGACTAAAATTAGTGGTGGTTGCTAAATAAGATGGTTGACGATCAAACAAACTGTTGGCTTTCTGAATTTAGCTTTGGATTATACTTCCGGCAAGTGACATTTAAAATGTATCTTCGTGACACCAAAAACAAAATTGTTTATACATTAATTATGAGCAAACTCACGTAAATCTAGATTACAACCAGAGACTTAGTGTCACGACTGTAATCTTTAAAATTAGGAGCGGTAACAATGACTAATAAACCAAAAAATCTGGGACTCTCAAAATTAATGTTGTAAAATGTGACTATCATTGATTATAAGCCATCGGACAATTATATGAAAAAAGCAGTTAAATCGTACGACGTCGCAATTGTGGCACGCACGACAAAAAGAACAATTGCAAGGCTTTCTTTCGGCTATTTCAAGACTGGCCAAAAATAATGTCAAACGTTTCAGTATTTTTAATCAACGACTTCTCTGGTGTGAATATGAAACACCGATGCAGTTGTACCTGAAGTCCTGAACTAGACGTAACTTGATGTAAGATCAGTAAAGACGACGTTGTCGCTAAGACTTTCGTCAATGCCATCAATCATTTAGTCCACTCACGCAATGTCCGTTAGCTGACAGGGCACCGGTTTTCACACGTACGGAGACGACGCACGGTGTCAATGTCCATTTGCCTTCCGACGACCAGCAGGCCAGAGATTACAATTCCTCGACGACGACGCACGCGGTAGATTTGTCACGAAGCAACGAAGACTGCAGCCGCTAACAGCGCACACAGTCGGTTCGTCTGCTGCGCAGTGGCGTAACTTCAAATTTTGGGCCCCCTGCAAGAAATGCAAAAAAATTATTCAGAGCCCCCTCTCTTTCCTTCTTCCCTCCCTTTACGCTCCTTCCTCTTTTTTCTCTCGCCTTCTGTCCTTTTCCATTTTCTTTTGTCTTTTTTTCCATAATATGCCTTTTTCCTTGCAATGCAGCTAAAAGGTCTGCGGGAGCGTTGTGAGCTTTCCCCGGCCGAAAACGTATTCTACAGCATTTTGGCTCACCACAAACCACATCTGGTGACATTAAACTTTGTGTTTTTTTTCATAATTTTAAGCCGCCTAGACTCGCGAGCCCTAGCCCCGCATTGCGGGGTCTGCGAGGTCAGTATTTACGCTTTTGCTGCTGCGTTGAGACGTCGCGCTGTCTTGGACAGAACCTCTAAGTCGTATACACGTCTGTCCTTAGACGAGCGATGCACTACCGCCGCCGCTGCTGCTGCTGCTGCTGCAGTCGTCCGTGCGTCCGTGTTCTTCGCCAGAGTGCGATGTATGTTGTGTCGGCGCGGCGACGACGCCCTATACTGACAGGAGGGAGCGCAGCAGCTTACTCCACGCACTGTCACTGCACCATATAGGCGCCTACTATTAGATCACGGCGGGGGCCATCTTCACAGGCGTCGTGGAAGGCTGATCAAGGGGGTGAATTGACCCGTGCTTATGTTTTAGCCTGTCATGAGGTCATTTTTTATTCTCGCAATTTTTTTCCAACAATACCTAATTTGGGAGCTAAGCTAAATCGTAAGTTTGCATTTTTGAAACATAAGTACCAATTTTATGCACCCACCATAATCTCCTCCGTCGGAAATTTGGATCTATCTGTCAGAAAATTCCAACTTCCTACTGCACACTTTTTAACTTTTGACGCCGCTGAAGATTTTCCTTACTACTTCACCTTGCTTCACCTTTTTCTTCTTCTTTCTCATTTCCCATAACGTAAGTTTGCTCGTAATAATGAACAATTTCGTTTTACTTCGTTCACGTTGATATATTCCTAATTTCCCTTTTTGTTGTCTATTTCCTTCTTTTCTCCACATGCATCAGTAGGGCCTAAATCTGGCTATGGGGTCTGGGATTGCTATAAGCTTTACCACTTCAGTAAAAACCTCATTGTGTAAGTAACAGTTTCAGCTTCAACATGTCAAAGTGCTTCGACTGCGAACATTAAAACTGAGGTCTACTTATTGTCACTTATCCAATGACGCATTTCAATTTTTACTTGACCGGGCAAGCGTACAGCAATTCCCTTTAATACACTGCAGCTGGATTGTAGCTAAAATTGAGGCTGGAAAAAAGAAAGAAAGAAAAAAACGGATCATAAGGGGTAAGGAAAGTAAAGCAAAAAGAGAAGGGACGTTGTGTTCTCTGCTGTGATTTCTAAAAGTTGCGGCGTCTATGTTGTCAGTGCACTGGCCGGCCGAGCGTCTTTCTGTCTGTGTCCACCTTGTCTCTCGCCAATCCACACGCAGTACGATCTCCATGGCGGCGCCGCTGTCGGCGTCGAGATGGACGACTCCGCAGCCCGCAAGCTGCTCATGCACCTCGCTGTTACATGTATTTCTGCATCTGACTGCCACACTCGCACCACCGCTGTCATATGGGACACGGAAAAAATCCCGTCACAATCTTAGCGCAAACCCCCCTACAAAGTCTTCTTTTTTATGTAATATTCCTCTGTGTTACTGTACGTTATGTTTCTGTAAACAAACATGTGTATTTTTGTCCCCTTTTAGTTTAAGCGCCTCAGATTAAGAGAGTTTCTCGCTGACATTGTGCGCTTTATAAATTAAATTTAGTTATTTACTTACTACTTACTTAAATTACTGCGTCGACTAATTAGCTAAAATTAAAATAGGCCTACGTTTGCTGGCCACTCAATTTACTTTATGTAGCATCATGTAATTGAAAGCATGCAAATGAAAACATGGAACTGTCAAAACGGAGTACGCGCACTTGGTCTCCAGTTAACTTCGACTTTGGTAAGCAGCGATTCCACTTCCAGCGTTATGATGCTCTCAGATCAACTTCGGACAGCTTAATCTGTCGGCCGACAACCCCAGTGGAAAAAGTTTTTTCGGAGCCGGGGTTTCGACATTGCGGGTTGTCGGTCGGACCCCCATGCCATCTAATATAGGGGCTACGTCTGGTCGGTCTGGCGTCGCAGTGTAGCCTTCAATCAATATGTGTTCTTTGTGGCCTCGTCCTTCGACACTGCACATCCACCGGCCGCGACCTTTTTCCGAACTGTCCGCTGTAAAACTGCTCAGTCTGCCAGTGCGATTTCTGTTGTTATTATTGTCCCCCTGCACGCGGTATCGGCATAGTTATTACGTGTAGGCTATAGCAACATATAGCTTCGTTCCGCGCTACGCTATTAATATTGTATCATTCGTTTCAGCTTTCACCCATATACCGACTGTACCCCGGTCAGTGGGAAGACTACATGCTTGTTTAGTTGCATCAAGCAACTATGCCAAAGATGTACAGATTTTATGGTGCTACAATCGAATAATTAAGAGAGCAATAAACACAGATTAATTTGCAGCTTGATGCTCGGGCTGCAAATTAATAGCTAAAAATTTTGTACGAAATATTCGTATTGGTTAAACTCAGAAAAGACAAACATTTTAGGGTAGAACTATTAAATGAAAGTGAAAAAAAACAGTAAGCCTATGTCGAACAGCGAAAAACACAAAATGATAGCACACGTTTATTATTTTTCTGTTTATTTATTTTATTGAAACTTACCCGTATTGTAGCCTCCATCGAAAGCTAGGAAATGACCTGCAATTTCCTGTCAGTTGTGCAGTACATCGTAGGCTACGGCTAGGCGCACGGCCACATGACACGTCAGCAATGGGTTGACATTTTTATTCTAGTTGAAAAAATATATATTTGTGCATAGTCATCTACCATCTACTGTGTAACTACCGAATGAACAGCGAATTCCAGTGATAGTTTTTTTGGGCTTTATGTGACATTGCTTGATACATACGCGGCTTCATTTGTCATACGAGACAATTACTGTATCTGTGTAGACATAACGAGAAAGAGGTATATTGCCTACGACCGGCAGACTTTTATCTCGATTGGCTCGGTACGTCGTCGTCGTTGAATTGTTTGGGACCTTTCCCTCGAAGGGTGCCTCGTTTCTGCGGCTGCTATCAATGAATGGTCAAGCATTTGTGCAGCGTCATTCAATTTGCCGCCGATGTGCACCACGCAACGCCGGATGAGCAATGACAAACTAAAGCTTCCATATTAAAGGGCTTCTTTCCACATCATTCATTTAAAAAAAATGCCAGCAATGGTCGCCATGTTTCCATTGTTTTAGATAGGTCAAAATTAACATTTTAAATTTAGATTAAAATACGCTACTTTTGTTTATAAGAAAAAAGTTAATATAAACCAAAAATAGACAAAAATGATTCACTTGGACTTTGATTCTACGTAGGGGCCAGGGCTGGAAAATTTGTCCGTGAAAACCTAAAAACCTAGAAGTCGAGTTTTTAGGGTTTTTTCGTCTGGATATGAAATTTATTACAAAGCATATTTTATTTCATATGTTAATTGTGATTTTTGAGTTATGACGTCAATCACGTCATGTCGTTCACTCATAAGTGTGTTTTAAGACGTTTTTCCTGGGTCGTAATTTTGTGTACGGGTTCATTGGACACTGAACAAGAAAAAACTGAAAACTAGAAATTTTCCTGTAAAACTTAGGTTATTTCCAGCGCTGGCAGGGGCCACCATCGTCAAAGACTGCCCTAACGGCAGATGTCTAGATCAGACCGTGCTACGTACACGACGACTGTGGTCCAGTGCGGACGTTGTCTTCGACGATTTTCTGCAGTGAATGGCTGCGAAGTGTGAAGTAATCGATTTGCTGTCAAATAAACACAAGGACGTTAATGCTCTCCTTGCGCTGTCGTGTACGATTTGTTCCGTCGCCACTCCAAGATGTCGAGACTGCGTCGTCGACGACGTCGGACACATTTAAGCCTACGATTGTGCGCTGAGAATTGTACATGTCTGCACCGGACGAAGAAATTTCTGCGTCGGCATTAGCACACTACACTTTCTTTGCAGAGCTTTCATCAAGCACTAGACGACGACTGTAATTAAGGCCTACGTACTGTGCCACCAGACAAGTCGAGTCCCAGAGGCGCCATTTCAGTAAATCGTTAGGGGGTCTCGGTGATCCTTGGGGGTTTAAGTCTGCGTAACGTATTGTTTTTGCTGTTTCAAAGGATACGAGAACCTGACAGATGTGATTAGAAAACAAAAAGTCTTAGATTCCTCTTTCACTAGCCAGCGACGGCGGGTGTGTGAACTGTGAACAAACCAATTTATTAACTGCTGCATAATTATTACAAAATGACACAAACTTTCCACATTCTCTTTAGGCCTACATTTGGCTGCTTAAAAATCAAAATCGGCAGTTATCTCAGTCAATAAAAAAAAATCAAAACCACAACCGCTGCAAGCATTCAAGTCGTCAGTATAACTGGCCAGACAGAATGAAGACAGAGACTAGTGCGAATACCAGGAAATTAAATGACACGCACGTTCAGAACGGCAGTTTGGACGATGACAACTGAAAGGCTTAATAGCAAGAATTCACAACCAAACCCGTCGTCATTATGTCGATTTTACACGAATGAACTGACAGTACACAAAACAGATCGTTATAGCCATGTTTAATATCTACAAAACAATAAAAGCAACGAATAAATACTGAAACAGTCGTCAGCGGCGGCGGCGGTATGCTCTAAAAACTTGCTACGGTCACGCATAAAACAAGGAAAGAAAGTCTGCCCTCCGCCCCTGGTTGCTGAACTCCTTTTACAATTAAAGCAGTTTCCCGGAAAAAAATTACATATACCGAGAAAATAAAACACATTCCTGAACTGTAGACATTTGCTGATACATTATTAAGTGAAAGAACTGCTGTGGCAGAAGCTATACTGGTCACGTAACACGTAAGTTTTATGGCCATGGACATTCTAGTGGCGCTGTCCCTGGTGGTCATAAGTTGCTAATTACTGAAATAATATATACATTAATTACACTATTCAGAGAACAAAATGATAACGCGTATATTGCAATGCAACGCAAACCAATGATGAACTAGATCAGGTGGATACGTACTAACTGATATGAATAGTGTTTGGCATTTAACTACTTGCTACCGAACCGTAAGCAAGACGTTCTGAACAGAGTTACATAATGATCTCTCTCATATTGTATGTACGTATCACCAAAGCAGCAGAACTCGATCTCAATTCACTGCAGTGCTAATAATGACGTAGACGACCTGTCACACAGTGGCAAATAACTATGACACGAAAGAAAAAATAATATTATCTTTCAGGAATATGAAAACTACATTTTATTACCAATTTGAACCAAACTCAACTAAACAAAGTAAATTAAATTCTCGCGGGAAGATTCGTTGCTGGTACGAGATAGAGAAAGCTAGTTATGCAGCAAACCTCCCACCTAGAGGGTGAACGCATCTCAGAGCTCAAATGGGGTCAAGCATGACATTAAAGCATTTCTGTTGGTAATGACTAGTCATCAGAGCTTCTTTTCTCATTGCGCTGCATGAAACCAAACTCAAAATAACGACTTACCATTTTTAAACTCGTAAAAATTCCTCAATTCAACAATTTCTTAAAATTCATTTTCGCACAAAGTAACCAGAACTTTTAGAATTTGTAAAGAGGTCAAAAAATATTTTTAAAATCCAAAAATTCCACCGTCCCCTCAACTTCAGTTGTGAATGCAAATTTGTGCAGTATAAAAAGCATTTTCGGGTTTTTTTCATAATTAACTGAATGGTGGTTACGACTTCGTCGACTATTATGCCTCAGCCAACATGTGGCTTGGTGGCTCAGTGGCTAGGGCGTTGGATACGAGACCGAAAGGTCCACGGTTCAGTGCCCAGCCAATGCACCACTAAGTAACAGCCTTAGGCAAGTTGTTCACACCTACCTGCCTGTGTAGGTGCAGTCTATAGTGGTTTGTGTTGACTCGAAACTTTCAGGTTGCAGTTCGATTCTCACTGCCGGTCATTTGCAAGCAACCTTGAGCAAGTTGCTAACCTACTACGTGCTCAGGCCAACTCAGCCTTCTACCCTCCGTGGGATAGGAAATGAGTAGTAGCTTACAGGCTACGGGGTGAAAGCCTAGTATGGCTGATTGTCTGCTAGCTACAAACCACAGGTCCAACTGTTCGTTCACACGGGCAGTGGATAGCCGCATAGTGCGATGCGGTATCATTAGCTCATGCCAATCAGCTGCCACTTCCAAGATTGTAAAGCGCTTCTGGTCTTGAGTCCATCTCATGTAAGAAGCGCTATAGCAAGTACTGGACTTTACCTTTACCTTTACCTAACTTAAAGCCAAAAAGTGCATTTTGGGGCATATTTGATCCCACCGTGACCTTGACCCTTGAACTTATGACCCCAAAATTCGATGCGTTCATCCTTGCCAAGAATTCATCAGTGGTGAAAGTTTGGTCAAATTCCGTCAACAAATGCTCGAAATATTGTGCTAACAATGTTTGTTCGGGACGCATGCACGGACGCATGCATGAACACTCCTGAAGCATAATGCCTCCGGTCACTACGTTGGCGGAGGCATAAAAAGCACTTGAGGTAGGGGCTGGGCCTCTGGAACCCCCGCTAAGAGACCAAATACTGTTGAATATGACATTCGTAAGATAAAGATAGCCGCAAAGTATTTAAACAAAAATAATTTCACACACACTGAAACAACAAAAGAAATGTGTTAATGTGTTATGAGTTCTAGCAACAATATTTTCACAATTTTCAGTATCCAGGCATCAGTATCTACAACTTCAATGATGCATATAAAAAATCAAAGCAGATTCAAAGCAATCAAAGCAGTTTAACGTTCAATTATGCGTGCATCACCACAAAATTCACTAAAACACCTATAACAAAATCATGTAATCTCGAAAATTATAAGAGTGGCAACAAAGACAACAAAACAATCCAAAATCAACAATAAATGCAATAACATTTTGTATTTTGTAGCCCAAATAGCAATACCGAGCAGTAGCAATGGACATGCAGACATGCGTGAGTGAGTGAGTAGGGTTTAACGTCCCGCCCGACACACTATAGGTCATTTTTGGAGATGGCCTTTGCAGGCAGAATGCACACAAACACATAATAACGGAACAGTAAGTTTAAACTTTACAGAAACACAAAACACAAAAAAACGAGCCAAACCTAAAATATAAGAACTCCATTATACATGTGCATATGCAATTAACAATAATGGTAATTCTAATAATCTTCCCTGCTATCCTCCAGACAGACATTAATTTCAGAATGTTGTCTATTGAAAAACATGCCCAATGAGAAGACAAAAAAACTACATACATAGTGCTGCCATTGCACTTTAGCCAAAACGATCTGCAGAATTGCATGCTATGCTCTGGAGTCTTGGAAAATGCTACAGAACTGCCTAATCAGCAATATGTCATGAAACTTATGTTGACAATAACTTGTATCAAAATTAAGATGCTAAACAAATGCTGCAACTACACCATGTGCAGAAAAAATACACCCACGACTTCTATGTGCCTGCAATGCTCACTCACTGCGTGAGACAATCCAGGTACTGACTTCTAAACACTTTTTGAAAAGTTCTATCTCAACATCTAAATACCCAACATCAGTCACACGGCATCACTGAATCAATGTCAGATTTCAGACTACTGATGAGCCAACAGATTGGTAATGTTTACTAACTAAAGGTCACTTTCACTGAATACAGCACAAAGTGCCAAATTTTGACACTGAAAATGTCATTTATGGCAGTGGTAAACACACTACTATGTACAAGCCATAGACAACTACATGTATAATGTCTAGGGACCAACTTAATTCATGATTTCACGGCCGTGACATTTTCCGTGAAATTGGCGTTCTTCCGTGAAAAACGCCGATTTCCGTGAAATCTGTGATTTTTCGTTAATTTTAGCGCTTTTAGTTTAATTTACGACAATTCCAGAGTTTTATCAGCAGCTTTTGTACGGACGTTGCTGTTTGCTACGTGTTGCACTTTAGCACTAAGTAGTTGACATTGACTGTCTTGAGTCACTCTTGACTTAGTGTAGTAAATATTCGTTGTTCAGAAATTTGTTCGTTTGCATTAGCGCAGCACCTTGAAATAACGTCTGTGGGGCCCGTGAATTTTCCGTGAAATTCGACACATTTTGAAAATTCTGCCGTGAAATCATGCATTTTTTCCCGTGAATTCGGTTGGTCCCTAATAATGACTGCAATGGAACCTACATGCAGATATAGACAATTAGTTCACTATGCCCGTTATATGTAATATCAACAAGACATGCAGTCAATTGCCTACACCCATGCACGGAAACTAAAGACTTGATACAGAAATATAATGAACACTCCACCTGTAAATCATATATACATATACATTCTCACAGCAACGCTTGACATAAATTATGCATAAGCTGTCTTAGGTGGCAGAATTAAAAGAAAAAGCAAACTTTGCAAATACGTGTACTATTTCTACCTACTATCAAAGCGGTTGTTTTAGTGTGCTTGTTGTGGTCTTTTCAATAACGACAATTTTATTCAACTGAGCCATTAACGTCTGCTCTTCAATTAGCTGAGCTCCCACCAGCAATATCCTGCATAAAACATCTAATCAGAGAGCTTTTATTCTAACGGTAAGTTTCACAAGAAGAATGTGATAGGAAGGTATGGAAAAAAATGCTGGAAAAAAACTAGGAGAGCATCTTGCACAGATGTCTAAGAGCGAAAGACGTCTGGATCCAACAGTGAGAAAAGCTGATAATTTTGCGATTTAAGTGGGAGACAAAAATAAACAAAAACTGAAAACCATGAACACATTCCGCAACAGATCATTATGCAGTAATATGACTAACATTATGAGCTTTGATGGCTGGACTCCTGCTTTTGGTAGAACAAAGAGCCTAGAGTTGGTTGGAACATTTTCCAGTTAAAGCCCCCAGAACAAATCTAGAACCAGTCAAAAATGTGCAAACCAAAACTGAAAAAATGCACTCCCAAGTATCACGCAGTACTAAATACCTGTAAAATTTCAAAAATTATAAAATCAACAAGACTTTGTGGCAGGCATCAAAAACTACTTTCATTCACTGTTCCCAATGCAATCGCAGCTTACAGGCCGTCATTAACATTTAGCAGTGCTGGCTTGATGTAACGGTCAAAATATTGTATTCAATATCAATGAAGTTACTCTATCCCCGGTCTGGTTAGTACTTGGATGGGTGAATATCAGCAACTCAGCCTGGCCATCCCTTTGTGAGTAGGTGCAATGAGTACCAGTGCAAGCTAAAGCATAAACAGTGCAAACTGGTGTCTAGCTAAGGGCTAAAGAAATGGAGATCAGTGATGCCCTGTTAGTCTTATGACTCAAGAAAGAAGAAATATACCTACACCGATAAGCACAGCACTTCTTTTTATCTAAATATGAATACGCATCCACCAAAAGCAAGTACCAACTGCTAGTTTCAATGTTGCTTTAAGAGTCAGCTGCTCAATTAACCAAATGACATATAAATCACTCATCACAGCCAATCAGAAGCTTTCTTTCTAGACTAGTTATAAGTGTGTATACCCGGAAGTGGAAACACACCTATGAGCTCGATAAAATATACACCGTAACACATGTCCGGTGTTTTTGCCATATTTGATAATAACAATTTGCACTGGTCTGGCGTGCAGCAACTTCAAGACCACATTATGTGGCTTGTGCCAGGTGCCTCATCACTGCAGTATACGTAACTCAGAATTAATTATTCCTACTGCAGCAAATTTCTACGAGTAACTGTAATATTCTAAACTACCAATGACCGATACTGCTAAAAGCACCAGCAGAAACCTGACAAAAGTTTTTAAAAAAACTTCTAAAACTCAAACACGAATGTATGTACGTACGTACATAAAACTCAAGCATCATGAGGGCAAGCAACTAACATGAGGAGACCACAACAAAACAATGCAATAAATAAAAACTGGCGGCAACGATTAGTGCATGATAATAATTATGACAAACAACCGCTAACGACATTGCAAATGATGCAAAACCGAAACGACAGAAAAACAGCCGGCCAGCAGAAGTGTGCACAGGCCAAGAAGCCAGCGGGCAGGCAACCCACAAATGCAACTTACAGGCTGGACCAACCATAGGCCAAGCCTGAAGACAACTTCTGTCAGAAATGGCAGGATGACAAATCAAATGATCAAATACTATATACTGAAAAACCAATGTCTCAAATTATCAATTACGCCCAAAAGGCACATTTTAATTGAATAGACAGCGACTGGCTAACTGTCCATGAGTTGATGAGATCAGCTGTAGAATTGTTGACTTGGAAAAAATTGACATCGACAGTTCAGCTGGTGTAAATGCACGGGTTTTTCCTACTCTGCAAAAGTCATTTTCCTTGACTTTTCCCTGATTTTCCAGGACAAAATGAATCGTTTTCCCTGACTAATTATACCAAATTCCGCCAAAAATTATACCAAAAATTTCACCAAATTCTGCCAAAAATTCCGTATCGGACCGAAATCACCGAATCGGGATGTAAGAAACATAATAAGAATTTCTGACAAGCAAGCAAGCAAATTAATGCAAGTGTTTGTTTGAAGAAATTTTTGTGCATGTTTGTTCAAACTTTTGCACCCTGGTACTTTTACATTCTCTGATTTTTCCCTGACCATAGGAACCATGGTAATGTCAGTGAATCGAGTGAGACTGAGCTAGAATCAACGGGCTGGGCCATGTCACAAGAATAAAAATAGATGAGCCGAGCCTGAAACTTATTGGGCGGGTGGGCTAAATAACTCCAGCTCCACGCACAGTTCCACTTGCCAGAGATCAACATTCATCATGGATGCCCTGAAGTCAGTTCACCGCTGGGACAGCTGGCCGGCAATGCAGTCCGCGAAGATGATGATGCTTTGTGCTGTTGACTCTCGGCCATGAAGAGCTCAAAAGCCACAGCAGTTTCCGAGTCCATGATGTCATCGCCGGCCCAGTACTCAGTGCTACATAACACAATATTAAATATTATTACTATTATCTTAATTACTGCCATTACTGTTATAAAATCAAAAACTGCAGCAGTTTCTGAGTCCATGATACCATTACCACCCCAGTACTTAGCACTACACAGTATATACACTTCTTTTTCTTATGGCGTACTCTTCCAGAGCGTGGCCGTGTCCACGATGCGGCGCTAGTCCGCCCGCCCAGAAGCTTTTCTCCACGCAGAAGAAAGACCAATGTTCAGAGGTCTCAGGTCTGCCTCCACCGAACGTAACCAGGTGTAACTGGGTCTCCCTGCGGGCCTTCTCCAGTCCGGAGGAGGCTTGCGTATCGCGGCAGCAATGGCACGATGGTGATCTTCATCATATACACTACACTGACTTATTTGCACTGACAGATTTCAATAAAATTAAACCACTGTCCAGCAGCATATTATAAAATCAACAAAATCCAACAAAATTATGGAACAGAAAAAAATCATAGGTAAAAAAGTGCGTAAAAATGGTGCGGGTTGAGTTGTCTTTTGAATATTGCAGTACACAATTACCGGCACATCAAATACGGATGCATTCTTTTCTGCAAAGTTTCAAAAAAAAAAATTATCACAACCATACCACAAATATGACCTCTGGCTACTAACACTAAATGTTTTAGAATGCAAAGATAAAAATATTCAAATGAATAAACATATTATAATAACAATACAAAATAAATAATGACAAAAAAGTATCACAAAGTTAACAGTACGTTCTGGCACATTACTCATGTATGTATGGATGTACAGGGTGGGCTACAAGAACTGGACCTATTTGAACGCATAAGGTGGAATGCTTCTCATACATCATAACATTAAAACAAAAAATTTCAATATGATCAAGATAAACATTTAACAAACCGTGTGCCTTCTGAAGGCAGCGAGTCCTCATTGTCTGTGAGGTTGTTTATTAAGTCGAACTCATCACAGAGAAGTTCGTCATCAAACAGATATGTGTTGTCGCTAGCACCAGCGGGACAAGATGCCTAGAAACAACAGTGATACATTTACAGTGACAGCATTCTCCAAATAAAACATTATCACCACCAAATAGCAGTGTTAAAAAGGTATGTGTCGTGTACTTGGTACAGTGCCATTTATACAAGGCACATCATGTTCAGAAGTGCCTTACGATCTCAGAAGTGGCAGCTGGTTGGCAAGGGCTAATTGGAACAAGTAATTTGAGCAAAGCTCATGAGACGCGCGAAAGCCTATAGCAGTTCCGGTTCGCAGGTAATCTTAGTCTATCTCAATCCATTTCATCGTAATTCACTCTTTTGCAGCAAAAATCGCAAAAAAATCATGTTAAATCAATATTTTTAGGGTTCAAGATCATTCAAGGTTATCGATGTTGACATTCGTAAGAAGCTTCTCATCAGTGCTTGTTATGATAAGCAGCATAGCTGTGCCTATCTGCAACCATTTACACGCTAGACAAGCCAACAGAGTATAAATAACCACTTTTTATAGGGGTACCTCTCGTTGACACCCACGTGCGCAGGCCTGCTTGAACCTAAAGGGTCCGGACTTCGACTGCTAAAATCTACATTCCATGCTAAAAATTTTATCCACATGTTGTCTTGGTCTATCTCCAGCCATTTTGGCATAATTCACTTTTGAAATGCGTGTCGCAGCGCAAAATTGTGTACAAAATTCACTAAAAACCCTTTTTGTGAAGGTTCAAAGTCATTCAAGGTCATCGATGTTGATAAATCTCAAAAGCCTCTCACTAGTGCTTGTTATGATAAGCAACATGTATGTACTTATCTGCAACCGTTTTCACGCTACACGAGATAATTGCCGTAAAATATCCAGTTTTTAGGGGGGTAGCTGTCTTTGTCGCCTGCCTGCGCCGGCCTCCTTGAATCTGGGGGGTCGGGACTTGGACTGCTAAAATCTCGCTGAATGCTGAAAATTTCATATGCAGGTTGTCTTGGTCTATCTCCATCCATTTCGGCGCAATTCAGTGTTGAAATGTGCGCGGCATTCAAAAATTGCGAAAAATACACTAAAAACCCCTTTTTGGGGGGTTCAAGGTCGTTCAAGGTCGTCGATGTTGATAAATCTCAAAAGCCTGTCACTAGTGCTTGTTATGATAAGCAGCATGTATGTACCTATCTGCCACCGTTTCCACATTATTCGAGCCAATAACGGCAAAATGACGTCTTTTTAAGGGGGTACCCCTCTTTGACGCCCTCATTCGAGGAGAACCCTTGCACCCAGTGACACGAAATTTTGTCACGATAAACTAGACACCTTGGGGCAGCCCACAGTGAAGATTTCGTGATCCTAGCTTGCACCGTTTTGATACAGATCACGAGTGTG
>Ga0209367_1007176_pt1 | contig 15375 bp, 3 predicted proteins | sample WorMetLIZISLAND2_FD_187412 | JGI IMG/M metagenome (GOLD analysis project Ga0209367, IMG submission 187412) | Marine gutless worms symbiont microbial communities from Max Planck institute for Marine Microbiology, Germany - Olavius geniculatus... ... | reverse complement strand
AACCGATGAAGATATCGACATAATCTAAACGGCGTTGACGAGAGCTATCCTTTCGCGTTGAACAAAAAAATTTTGTGAAATTCGGTCCACTACGAACAAAGTTATAGGCGCTGATGTTGACCTACCCTAAGTCGACAATGCGCGTTCGTCGTATGCCAATGCATTTGAGTTCGGGCCACGTGACTTTGATGCCGGGGAAATCCCCCCCTAATTTTCCCCAATCGGACTTAGGGCGCCGGGCGGACTCACGTTGGGCTTTGCCCCAATTTTCTAGTTAGTATCTATTTTAGTTAATAAAACTGAAAGCGGCCGATTGTGACATGTTTTAGATGTGGGCTCAACAGTAGGCATACGGCGTCCTTCGATAGACTACGGCACGTTGGCGACATCCAGTCAATACGGCGTCAGTAACAACGTCTACATTCAACCAGTACATGTAAGCATAGGCCTATGACCAGTAGGCCATGTCTTATCTTGTGTTTAATCTTTTTTGACGCGAGGGTTACGTGACCGGTGCACTGTGGATGATCGTCCTCCATTCAGCACTGTTGTCTTCAAAGTGTCCTCTAATCCCAGCTCAGTCTATGGTAGTGATGTTGTTCAACAGGTTCACTTTAGATCTTCCTTTTACACGTTTGCCATCTATACTGTCTGTTAAATAATGTGTTTTACGTGCTGTTTTTGATCGTAATATTCTTATCCAAAGAAAATAACTTTCTGTTTCAATGGCTTGCAGCGGAATTCTTGTATAACGCTGGTTTTCTCTATATGACCTATGTTTGCAGTCCACAAGACACTCGGAGTGTTCGCCGCCTGAGCCAATTTATTTCTGGCGTATATATGCAGCAGTATTTTTTACAAACACTCGTATAATTATTGTGGTTATCGTCGCCACCGCCACAATTTCGGCGACGAGAAATTGTGATGCATGTAGCTGAGACTGCGGCAGAACAATTGACCAGTTTCCTGCGCGGAAAAATGTGCTTGGCGATTACGCTAACGCACTTTTGCTGAGAAATAGCTCACGACAATAATATTATTCATTCTACGAAATTCTGTTGTTTTCTTTTTTTATTTTACAGTGCAGTATGCACTGTTATAAAGAATCTCAGTTTTATCAGACAATCAGCTGATTAAGTTTATTTCGGAATGCGACATAACAATAAATGTCGTAATTGAAGTCGATTACCATTAAATTAACGTCTCAACCTAAACGAGAGACGAAAATGGAAAATACGTACGCAGGTTTAGCAATTTACGCATATTATGTGAAGTAGCCTATTTATAACTGAACTTAATTCGTGTAGCAAGCAATTAAAATTGGGGCGAGAGCAGAGTTGGCATCTTGGAAAAAGGCAGCAAGCCCCTCCCACCAGCTAGGAGTCTGTGAGAACTCTAAGCTCCGCCAGCAGGAGTCGTAGTCGCATTTTGGGCATGAAAAGAACATGAGAATGCACATAACGAGTATAAATTTCGTTAGTTTTACTGCACAAATTTGCATAAATTTACAACTGAAGTTGGAAGGGGAGGCGGTTGTCCCGTTTACCGCCATCTGCTATGCCACCAAAATTGTTGACGTATTAGAAGTCCGAAGTCGTATACAGAATACAAAGTTTACGCGGAAATGTTAAGTACGGAGTTTACGTTCTACCGGAAGTCGATAGATAATTCTAAGCACTTGGTGTGTTGGCGGAGAGCGTCGTTGTCGACATATTGGCCGAGCAATGTCTTTAGACTGAGCACTTCAGCCATGCTGAGTGAGATAAGGCGCTGCCTATACGTGTGCCATCATAAAACTACAATAAAATAAAACACAAGCACATGCGTGTTGGCGCCGCTTTAAAGAACAGCTCGGTGCACGCATGCATGACGATAGTATAGCATACAACTGACTTTTTATTTTTGCTAAAGAGGTTATGTGATACCATTACCTAGCATTTATTTATTTATCTCACTGTTGGTTTGTCAGCAGGATAAAGCAAAAAGTTACAAGTAAATATGGCTGAAATTGTTAGAACAGGTCAAACTTCGCCAAAATTAGAAGTGATCAGATGTCGGCGGCTCTTTGCATAGGCGCTTTTTAGTTAGAGCTGCGAAAACGGTAAATCAGACGATTAATATTTTTATTTAACGATTAAAAACTGTAATCGTTAAATTTTCGAGTTAAGTGACTGTCACTGTTGAACTGGCAGCAACGGTGGACGACGCAGTCGAGCGTGTCAAGTGCGGGTCGTCGTCCGCCGGTTTCACCTCGAGCGTTGGTTGACGTCTCCAGGGCGACCAGTTTGCCTCCTCCTGCCCCAGTGTCGACTGCAGCCGCTGACAATCTGCGTCATCGGCGTCGACCATCCATCTCTTACTCCAGCAACGCCCAGAGGTCAGTATATAGCTATAGACCTATCGGGAACATATGTGCGCATTTTCGGTACACCTGGATGTACCTACAAAGTGGGCCAAAAATGGCACAATTTTATATGCCAATAACTTCATCTAATACTAACCGTATTTTAAAATTTTTTATTGTCAAAATTAGGAAAAAATTTATAGTAACACTATCACCAAAAATCTTACCATAGTATGTTGCTACACTACCTAGTGATATATCGGTGTCTTAAAAGCAACAATTGGAAATAAAACGATATCTGTAACAACACATTGTTGGAAATTACGACGTAACAACAAAAAACAACCTGTTTATTGTGTCCGTTATTGTCCAAAGTAGTTGTCACTCGTCGCAGTTTTCACACCAAAATGTTCAGTGTGTCCGCCTTGCTGCTGGACGACGCACTCAAGCCGGCGACGCCACTGCCAATGGCGTGATCAACCAAACGCTGCGACAGTATGTCCCACTCGGTGACGATCGCCTGCTTCAGCTGGTTGATTGTCGTGAATTGACATTGTCGACGTTGATAATCGACTAGATTTAAGTCTGTGCTGTTCTGGGGCCATATGTCAGGCTCGATCAACGTTGATTACGCCATTGGTCAGTGTCGTCGCCGGCCTGAGTGCGATGTCTCACATTTCACAAGGTAATGTAGCGACACTTATGAGATGTGGTGGGATTTTTAATGACAGCGTTATGCAGGACCGCTTTTTGCCAGCGCGGGGCCCTTGGCACTGACTTACCCGCGGGGCCCATAATACCACATGTCGACCTGTGACCGCAATATAGGCCTACAACAAACTGTAGGATAGACCCACGGGCGGGCGGCACTAGGAATCTGAAGCTAAGGGAGAACCGTAGGGGCAAAGGCCAGGGCGCAGGAAAACAATATTTTTGTGCAGGCCAAATGTCGACCTTATTCGGTTGTTGTGTGCATCAAAAGACATAGCGGGGTTCAGGGGCAGAGTCCCTGGCTAGAAAGTTAAGGCTAACTCCCCACTAAACTAAAACACTATTGGCTTTGGGATGTTTAATGGAAGCCCCAAATTTGCCTGTTTTTCGTATTTGGAAACGCCAAAAAAATCACAGATATCTGTGTTGTCTTGCACAAATGACGTCTAATAAAGCACATATTGGCATGTGTATGGTTAGCAAAGGGCACTTTATTACCATCAACATTTCTCCTGAAGGGGCAGCCAGGGGCAAGGGCAAGGGCAAGAGCACAGAAAGCAGTTGCTCCCCATGCCTTTCCTCTGGCGCCGCCCATGGATAGGCCCAAGTCTGTAAGTAATGCACGCCTGTATACTGTGTTTTGTGTGTTTGTGTCCAAATTTTTTTTCTCTCGCTTCGCTGGCCAAAAAATTTGAACCTAGATTTTCCCTCTCCCCCAAATTTCTAGACGTTTTAATTGAGTTCAAGTTGTGGCAATAATTTATCTCGTAAGGTAATAACAGTAGTTTAGATTGTACGATCGATCTATCTTCCGTCGTAGCGATCACAGCAGTAGCGCGGGGCCCCTTTAGGGCGCGGGGACCTTGGCACAGTGCCAAGATGCCACCTTCCTAAAGACCGACCTGGTGTTATGACAATCTTTTTCCTAATTTCGACAGTAAAAAGATTCTAAAAATCGATTAATACATGTATTTGTGTATTAGTTATTGGCGTATAAAAAATTGTGCCATTTTTGGCCCGTGTACCGGAAGGAGTGTACAAAGCGATAGAAATAAACTCGCTTTGGATACTGGGCTTTAACGCGCAACTGAAATGATACTGCCTCGGATAAAATGTAATATTTCTTTTTTTCTGATTTCCTATATAGGTAGTACAGAAACAGACATTGGGTGAGATGGGAACTTGAACAGCCGTTTGATGTCAGGAATATAATTTATGTACCAACTACATATTATCAAAATGTAATCATCCTTCTTCGAGCTACAGTCGGTAATGCCAGGGATCTTTTTTTGTGACACGCACTGTAGAATCAGTTCCGCTTGTTGCAGGCCGGATGTCAACGTCGTGAGAGCGTCAAGTGTTCAGCGTCACGTCAGCCCAGCGCCAGTGAGTACCATCACTAGGACCACCCACGCAGCTCAACACCAGACATCATCACAGCTGCCTCCGTCTGTCACTGCATACAGACGAGCATCTTATTCCGGCGCCTCCATCAGTCCCAACTACCGCACCACTCACTTTGCTCTCACGTCCAGTCGTCACACCACTCCTGACAGGTTGCCCGTTCACTGGCACTTCATTCACTTAAGGCGTGTACACAGCGATATAACTGGAACTAGAAAAGCACTCGGAGAGCGCAGACCTCCGCCGGATTCGACACAGCTTGTCCGACGAAAATAAACAAGCGGAAGTTTTGAGTGCGTTTCAAACTATAGTTGCATTTTCTATATTGACCTAGTTCTATGTGACCCAAAAAACTGTGATTCAACGCCATGTTGTTCGCCAGGTGGCAGCAACATCTTCGGTTTGGCAGCGGTTTTCCTTATGCCCCATTGAAAGCAATGGTAACGAAAATTTCAAAGTGATCCAGAATCCAGGATTCCTTTTGGATCACAACCAAAATTGAATCACTGATAGTTTTTGCCATTTCCGACATTTCCAGAAAATTTCAAAAAGATCCGTCTATAACTTTTTGAGTTATCTTGCTGACAGACAAACAGAGTCTGGCAAAAACCTTACCTTTTTGGCGGAGGTAATAAACTGATCACCCCAGTATACGAGGGCCGTTCAATAAATTCCAGGACTGAAATCCTTATACAACGACAGCGAATCGCACATTTCTGAGAGTTGTGTTAGTTACCAACATACTGTCCCTGCAGTTCACTGCAGTGTTCCCGTTGTTCTACAAGTCGGCTGGAAGCCGTAGCATTAAGTTTTTGTTGGCACCCTGTTGAAATTTTTCGGGTGCATGCTGTTGAACATCTTCATCGCATCGCTTTTAAACTTAATGTCTCCAAGTGATTCGTTGTGTGGTCCGAACAAACGAAAAATCATTTAGAGCTAAATGTGGACTGTATAGCAAATGTTGTAGCAATTCCCAGCCCATCTGTTTAATTTTCTCAACTGTCTAATGGGCCTGTCGCGTAGTGGTGCATTGTCATGTTGAAGAACGACACCTTTCTGCAGCAAACCTGATCGACTGCTGCGAATTGCTGGTCATAAGCAATCAGACAATAATGCTCAGCACAGTAATATTCTGCATTCACAGTATGTCATTCAGGCAGAAAATCTGCGAAAACAAGTTTCTGAGTGTCCAAAAAAATGCTTTGTCTGCAGCTGATCGTTTTTGCCCTATGCAGTGCTTCAACACGGACATCATCACTAACTGACTGATGATTGCTGCAAAAGCGGGCGAACTATTTAAATACTTTCACGTGATATAGTGTTGCTGCTAAATACTACAGATAAGTGGCCATACAACTTCATAATAGTTTTGGTTGTCAACGGTCACTGTGTGTTTAATGAGAAGAACAATCCTGGAATTTATTGAACGACCCTCGTGCATGTAGTTCAGCTATGTCGCTCTGAACGCGCCTTTAGTTGGCAGTTGTAGCGAACGAAGTAGACAGAATAGACCGTACAGAAAAAAAACAAAAAAATAAGGCAGCTATACAAACAAACTAAATTTATTTCAATTAAAGTACTACTAAAACACACCGCTGGGCATATAGATATTGTGCGCCTGGCGTACATGTATATATAAGGAGAGGGGCGGGGCGGCTGAAGGGGATCTGAAGGGCCCGAGATGGGTCCATGATTCCGTGATTAAAGGGTCTTGCGTATCTGCATCTGTTAAAGACATATTCTGACCTCTTGTATATTTAAAATTTGTTTGCCGCCGGAGTTCTGTCCCGAACCCTGTATGGAGAGCTTACTGCGTTTCCCAGACTCTTTGATTGCTAGTGGCTGTTGTGGTTGGAGATTTCCTGCCCTTCTCTAAAACCCCACGTTCACATACAAGAAGAAAAACGCGAAGTTATCTTTACAAAGTGCAAAGATGCCGCTAACGGGCGACAGACTGCAGTAAAAACTCACAAAAACACGAACTTGCAAGATTATCGACTTGACAACAGGCGAAGATAGGCTATAGCAGCCCGCAATGACCCCGAATGACGTAATTACCGTGGCGCTAGCATATATACGTTTTGACTGATTGGTTGGTTGATTGATTGACAGGGTGATGGACGAAGACGTTAGCCGTTACTCGGTGGGAGGTCGTGCTGACGTCAGTGCTTCTGGGTGGTCGACTCGCAGTCGCTCCGCGTCACCAGCTGCTAACAACTACCTGTCTCACGTTAGTCCGTCGCTATAGATGGCACTCGACTTGTTGCAATAGCAAAAGTAGCAAATGTAGCTAATTATTGTATGCAGGTATTATGTGGTATGCACATTTGTGAAGTGAAAATTAATATATTAGCACAGTATGTGGTAATATCTTCTTCGCTGGCGTTGTATTGAGAAAAGTCGTAGTACCGTTACAAAGTAAAGCAGGATTTCGTTCAATTAAGCTCGTTTTATCACAATTAGGCGTGTATAAAGCAGAAATATACCGTTGGTGACGTTGTTTTGCGTGCAGGCGAGCAGCGCTGGTGCACCGAGAGTATCAGAAGCTCGTAGAAAGATCAGAAGAGCACTGAATAAAAGCAGAATGACGACAGCTGCAGAAGATAATAATTATTAATAATTACTAATTATTTCGCTATTATGCGTGCCACGTTCTGCAGCACACTGTGGCCTACGCGCATTATTTCGATGCAGTGCCATATAGGCCTAGTAATCGTGTAGGCTCCTATGCGTACAAGGGTCTACTATTATATCCATGTATACATTAATAGCCTACAGTAATTATAGCGTTAGTTTTCAACGTTGTTACTTCGTTTTATTTTCGTCGTTTTGAGACAAAATGTATATACTGTATGTAACTTGTTTAGTTGTTATGACGAGAAGATATTCTTCTTTCTCTAGCTCTCTTTACCTTCTCCCATATTGGCCTTTTTCTTTTTTTGTTTTTATTCTTTTACCCTGCTTTTCTTTTCGTCTTTTTTTCTGTCCCTTTTCTTAAAACCATCTACGGGATAGAGGTCCGGGGGACTCTGTTATTAGCTCCTTCATCGAGGTCAGGCGGAGCCCCCAGCGACGACATATTTTCGCGTAGGCCTATATTTTAAGCTACGAAATTGCGCGTGGTGAATATCACTGATCAAATTCTGTTATTGTGATTATAAGCAAAATGTCGAAAACGAGATCGAATGATACAATTTGACAGAGAATAAAAACGCATGAGATATTTTGGCTTGCGGAAAACCGTGAAACGTGAGAGTATGAATGCGTACGCATATCAAAATGCTAACATCTTATTCTGTTGATGTAAGGCGTAAAATTTTCTGTGCTTCCAGTTGCTGTCTGTCTCTAAAAAATCCGTTCTTAAAATTTTTCTTTAAATCACTCAAAATTTTTTTTGGCTTTTTGTGTGTTGTTTTTTTTTATTTAAAGTCTTACTGAAACAAAACTGTCTGCATAGTATGTAATGCTGCAGTATTAGTTCCCATGAGTACTATTGAATATGTCACTTAATTTTTATGAACTATTGTGTAGGCCTAATATTACACGAAATGTTTTAAAGTAATTTTTTTTTTAAAAAAATAACAAAACTATTCGCTTTTGTCCGTACTTTTTCGTCAGACGGCGGCTAGAAGCAATGGAATATTTTTACGCTTAGGATTGTTTACTGATTATTTTGTTTGTACATTTATCCAGTGTCGATCATTGAATTAGTTGTGACAGTGTGAGTTTTAGCGCTATCGGCTATTGGATAAATATTACCGTATAGCGTGGTCTGTACGTCAGTCCGTCTGTCTGTCACACTCGTGCATCCGGCCAAAACCGTTGGACAAACTGAGGTGCCAAGTCATGTAACAGGAACACTCGTGTGACCCCAAGTAACGTTATGTTATACCGATTATACAGGCAACTCGGTCTCATACAGGAAAAGGAGATTTTTTTACTATTTTAGGGTCGGTTGCGCATAAAGTTATAGTATTGATTTCTTGTGGCTACGTATATTATATTTTCAACTACAAAAGAGCACTTTGTACATTAACCGTTTTTTTGCATTTTTTTGTCGAAATACAAGTTTGTTTGCAACATTTTGGTCTCTTGTCATAGTTGTCGTTTATTGTGGAATATTACCGCGCTTCTTTCACACTGTAGAGACCTATAACGAGACCAGTGTCATGATATGCACAACTATAGGCCTACATTAGCTTTAGCGCCAGTTGCAGTCGCTACCGGTACTGGGACTTATAGCAGAAATGAGAATGTATCTATGGGCTTTTGCGTTAAATGCCTCTAACCTCTAACAAACTAGTTTTGAAATCCAGACTTCTTAACTGAGCTATAAAAACTTTTAGACGAAATTGTCTATTGCAACAGATGCTGCTGTAGCGTGGTCTGTATGTTTGTCCCACTCGTGCATTCTGCAAAGCTGTCAAGTCTCACGTGTCTACACCATAATCATTGGAGCAAATGTGCTATTAAGAAGTTATAAAGAGAGGTGATACAATTTTTGACTAAATTTGTTTACAAAAAAAATAACAAAAGTCGTTAAAAAGCAAATTTCTGAAACTTTCGTGCATATTCATAGAACGCGCCATAAAAATTTGTCAACATGTTTCCCAAATAATGACTAGTCTCGAACGAGTCATTAAAGCACTAATTTTTGAACGTGCTAAATCACGATGTCGTCTGGCAAAAATACTGTAACATGTACTATAACTTTGCAACAGCAAGAGAGTAACAAATGCCGCTCGGCCTATTTATGCGTATGAACAAGTAATAAGTGCCTGAAATTTCGCTTTAATACTTTAAGGGGTTGCTGCGAAAACGACCAACAACTTGAGGGGATACTTTTTACCGCACTCTGTAAGTCTACTGTGTGTATACTGTATAGGTTTATAGTGTTCACGGAGATTGCGCAAGACGTATTAAAACGTTTTTACGCGCGACAGCTAGCATAGCATAATTCTAGCTGTCGCGCGTAAAAAAACGTTTTAATACGTCTATAGCGAGTTTAGTTATGGTGATTATGTCTTGGTGTTTTGGTGTCTTGGTGTCATGTGTCTGTCACGTCCCGGTACCGTTCCAAGACCAGGTAAGATATAGACTTTGGGTTTTCACCATATGATAGCTTAGGGTCTCTAGTATTTTGCGACAAAATTTCACTCCACTGGATTTAAGGGGTCCCCAAGAAAGAGGGGGAGAAAAATAGGCACCCACCCCAAAAACACGTTATTTTGCTGCTATTGGCTCGTCTGCCGTAAAAATGGTTGCAAATAGGCACAGACATGCTGCTTATCATAACAAGCACTAGTGATGAGCTTCTTGGAAATGTCAAGATCAATGACCTTGAATGACCTCGAACCCCCAAAATAAGGATTTTTAGAGCACTTTTGCGATTTTAAACTGCGACGCACATTTCAAAAGTGAATTGTGCCAAAATGGCGGGAGATAGATCAAGACAATCTGCACATGAAATTTTCAGGATTGAACGTAGAATTTAGCGGTTTAGGTCCCAATCTTTCGCGTTCAACGAGGCCAACTCACGTAGGTGTCAAATATGGGTACCCCTTTAAAAAGTGGTGATTCTTGCGCTGTTCGCTTGCGTAGCGTGAAAACGGTTTCATAACATTTCATCGCGCGACACTTCATCGAGCGAGCAGTCGACTTATAACCGTTATCAGCGAAGGCCAAACTAATTATCATTGAAGCACCCTATAAAGTCTCTGTTCAATTTACCTGGGGTAGTAACGTTATCTGAGCAATAATGGATGTCGTATTCGGTACTAGTAGTAGACCTAAGAGCAAACAAACTGTTATTTATCGTAATTTTTAATATGTTAGAGAGCACGGAACTACGTCATGGCGTTGCTAAATGTTTCGCATGAACTCTAAATAACTTTGGTGCTGTAACTCTTAAAAACGCTAAACTACACGAACATTACGCAGGCCTAAACCGTTTAAGTTGACTGAGAATAATAGGTTGTACTTGTACTATATGTTTTTTATTATAACTAATAAGTAGGCTATTATCACACATATGTGAATACTACGTAAACAGTATATACCTGTATATTAAGCAATTTCGTTTAGTTTGCGGGAAATAATCATTTTCAATGTCAACCTGTTCTGTCACTGTTTTGTGTCAATTCATTCATATGCCCGATTAAATGTCGCGCGATTAAGTGTCGCGCGGTTAACTGTCGTTCCAAATAACTGTCGCCGCGATGAACTGTCGTCCCATGAACTGTCACCGATTAACGATTAACTGTCGAGCGATTAAGTGTCGCAGGATGAAGTGTGATCGTACCGTGAAAACGCTTGCAGATAGGCACAGACGTGCTACTTATCATAACAAGCACCGGTAACGTGCTTTTTAGTGCTATTAACATCAATAACCTTGAATGACCTTCAACTTCCAAATAGGGGTTTTTTAGTGAATTTTTGCGATTTTCGGCTGCAGAATAGTGAACTGAGGCAAAATATATGGACATAGACCAAAATTACCTGCAAACAGGAACTGCTATGGGCTCTAGCGCGTCTCATGAGCATTAGCTCAGATTTCTTGTTTTCTACGCTCTAAAGCTAGCGTATTAGCTATGGTAATTCTGTCTTGGTGTCTTGTGGCGTCTGTCACAACCCGGTACCCATCGGAGCCTAGGTGAGATCGAGACTTCTGGTTTTCACCGTATGATAGAAATCTTAGAGTCTTTGGTATTTTGTGACAAAATTTTATGCCACTAGGTGAAGGGGGTCCCCACGAACGAAAGGGATAAAGAGGGGCACCCTCCCCCTTAAAAAGCGTTATTCTACCGTTATTGGCTCGTCTAACGTGAAAATGGTTGCAGATAGGCACAAACATGATGCTTATTATAGCAAGCCCTGGCGACGAGCTTCTTAGAAATGTAAACATTGATGACCTTAAATGACCTTGAACACCCAAAATAGGAGGTTTTAGTGAATTTTTCGCGATTTTGGGCTGCGACACGCATTTCAAAAGTGAATTGCGCAGAAATGGCTGGATATATACCAAGACAACCTGCGTATGAAATTTTCAGCATTGAATGTTGATTTTAGCGGTCTAAGTCCAGACCCTCTAGATTCAAAGAGGCCTGAGCACGCGGGTGTCAAAAAGGGGTACCCCTCTAAAAAGGGGTTATTTATCCGCTGTTGTCTTGTCTAGCGTGAAAATGGTTGCAGATAGGCACAGATAGGCCTATTGCTTCTCATAACAAGCACTGGCGACGTCAACATTGATGACCTTGAATAACCTTAAACCCTAAAAATATTGATTTTAAGTGATTTTTGGCGATTTTTGGCTGCAAAAGAGTGAATTACAACGAAATGGATGGAGATAGACCAAGATGACCTGCGAACAGGAACTGATATAGGCTCTCGCGCGTCTCATGAGCATTAGCTCTGATTTCTTGTTTAATAAAGTTGCCTGTACTATGGCTGACTCAGTAAACGTACACTCTGTGTTTTCTTTCTTCAGCTGGTTTCATCTGTACAATAACAGAAGTGACGGCTAATATTTGCTATATTAAGTTGATGGAAATTAGGCCTAGGCCCGGAACACGTCATTCGGTCGTCTTGGTTCGACGCAACTAAACCGGTTGTTAGGTACTGACTGAGAAAATGCGAACCACGGTCTGGAGTCGGATAAGTGAATGTTAAACGGACGTATAAACTTTGGACAAAACTGACGTTTTTTTCACGCTGGCTGACAGTCGATCATGTTCGCCTATACACAGGCTACACTGTCGTTATACTATAATAATAGACAGTGTGACTGTGGCAGACACACTGCAAGCAGTATAAGTGCGATCAGCTAGCTCTCGTGCCGGTAGAAGTTGTTAAAGTTAGCGACGACCACGGGCACGGGCAGCGCGATGGTCAGTACCCCTGCTATCACACACAGAGTGCCCACGAGTTTACCCCACACGCCGACAGGTGCTATGTCACCATAGCCGACCGTCGTCATGGTAACGATGGCCCACCAGAACCCGCCCGGGATTGACGTCAGCTGCGTGTTCTTCTCTCCGGCCTCTGCGTAGTACGCCGCCGAGCTGAAAATCACCATGGCAACCACCAGGAAGAAGAAAAACATTCCCAGCTCGTGGAGACTGGTCTTTATGGTCAGGCCGAGGATACGCAGACCCTGTGAGACAACGACAACAGTTACTGTACTGCAGTAGTGGCATCAGTAATAATAGTAACACCGGTAGTAGGAAACACTGCAACAAGCTCATGTAGAAATATTTGACAAATGTGTGATTTTTCCGTGACCTTGGCTGTGACAACGTAACGAAATGTACTATTTGTTCTACTCAGGCATATTTTATTTTCAGTGCTTGCGACTTGCCAACTGTATGTCGAACGAATGATTTTTGAATAGCTTTGTCTCGTAAACAGACAGACAGACACATGGAAAAACAGGCAGACAGACAGACAAAGAGACAGACTGAAAACAGTCTCGTTTAGTCGGTAAAACCTTCCGTCCAACGCAAAGAACGCAATAAACGAAACGCAAGAATAGACATCGCTTCTAACCTTGCGTTTGGGCCGTTGCGTTTTTTTGCGTGCTTTGCGTTTGTTGCGTACTTTCTTGCGTAATTTTCTTGCGTTACATGCGCCAGTTGCGTTTGATGAAAACCACGTTTAGCAGACGAGTTAACGAAGTAACCTATATCAGCGAATATTTTTTTAGCTCCAAGATGCGGAAGACTTTCAAAGCTCGAATGCAGGCGAAGAAACCTCCCTTATTCTACTACCACTACTACGGAGTACAAACCTGGGAGTGTTTTGATAGTTTGAAGATGCGGAAAACTCGCAGAACCCGGATGAAGACGAAGGAGCCGCCTTTCCTAGCGGCGTCGCAGTCAGCATCCATCTGTTGAATGATAAGATTTATGAAGAACGGCAGGATTGCCAGGATGTCGAATATGTTCATTATGCTCATACAGAACTGTCAACAAACAGGTACCGGTAAACAATTCAATCAATCAACAAGAAGGGCACCACACGCAGACAGCGCAATCCTCCTCCAATGCTGTCATTTTTTCGTTGTTTTTTTCCAGATGGCAGCAATGTATGCGGTTGAGGTTCACCCTGTCTGGCAACGGTAAAAAATTCTTAGATCCTATTTCGTATACAGACGCTAATCAGGATCACCATCAAAGGCTAATCAACTCTAAGCTGGACCAAGTCTAACCTTGCCTTAAAATTTCAGCTAAGTGCGCCTGTGTAGTGTGTACCTGTTTTTTGGAGGGCGATGTCACTAGTCGTAAGATGAATTCCATGGTGAACCATGTGACGCAAATGGTCTCAACAATGAAGAACGGATCGTCGTAGTTTGGTCTCATGACTGAAGCCGCAGCCGGTGCTACGCTGTGCCCCACCGCCGACCCGTTGTACGACTGATTACCTACAAGTAGTACGGTAGCAGTAGTGGTAGTCGAGCTGGCTCTACGAGCACTCGTCGTGCGCTCGTCCAGCCAGCTTCATCGCGTAAACGGTGTTTAATTTTCAACACGGTCTAAAATGTACTACGCGAGTGACATTGGTGAAACGTAATTATTTCATAGCTGTAGTGGCCCACTTAGACGGTAAAGTTGGCTTTGTCGATTGTCGAGCTACCTTGCGATATCAAACGATCATGTTCAAAAACTTAAACACTCGTCAAACACAAGCTGGCTTTGTTAAGCGCTTGTCCCGGTATAACTTGACCTGCTGCAGAGCGCGTGGGCACGGCAATGGTAAGCGTAGAGGTAAAGTTAATACCCCGTTTACACGAGAAAGCTTGCTTGCTCTAAAAGCGCTCTTAAAGCAAGCTTCCTCGTGCAAACGAGGTATAAGGCTGACTCAGGCTGGTCTACCGGAATGGATTACTACACCGTGTCCCAAAATTATCGGCCCCCTACAGGTAATTTGGTGTAAAATCGTTAATACCTGACAGATTTTTACGAAATTTGTAACAGTCATTAAGATAATCATTCTGAACTTGTCGTTGAAGTTTGAGCTTAAAATGACCGCCTTTGGCCACGACGCAAGCTCTTAGTTTAAGGCGGGTACCGTGCTGCTTGATCCGTTTGTTAATAACAATGCATTAACTCTGACGTCATAATGACGTTACATGGAGCACACACGGTAAGGTAGGTAAGGTAAAGGTGCCGTACCCCAAAGGGGCGTAGGCGGAGTGCTCATCTCCCTTCCTCGGGCCTCTGAGCTCGTAGGTGGATAAACCATGCGTCCGTGACGCATGGCCAGTGCGACGCCAGACCTACGGTTACCTTCCCAGCCGCGAGGCATCACCGCCCTTTAACCGGTACCAAATTATGCTGGTTGGTAAACAGAGGCATGTGTGTGAACAACTTGCCCAAGATTGTTACCTGACAGTGCCGCTCGAAATCGATCCTGGGACCTTTCGGTCACCAGTCTCGCTCGCTACCGTTACACCACCAAGTCACACGGCAAGGTGCGTACATCATAATGGATGTGACCGTAAGCGATGCTATGATAATGCAGTGAGAACTACAAACTGAATTAGGCGTGTTTGAAGCAGGATGGTCGCTAATTTTGAGACACGGTGTACTAGGGCCTACCAATACTACTATAGTAGCTAGTAATACTACTACATAGAATAAACACATGCAGAAGACCGCGTGGTGCTTACGATAAGACAGACCAGAACAGTAGGCCTACTACTTGTTACGTCTCCGTACAGACACCAGAATACAGAACTAGGCTACTACTAGGCCTACTGCTGCTGCTACTAGGCCTGACCTGTTGAAGAAAGTACCTGACAGTGCCGCTCGAAATCGATCCTGGGACCTTTCGGTCACCAGTCTCGCTCGCTACCGTTACACCACCAAGTCACACGGCAAGGTGCGTACATCATAATGGATGTGACCGTAAGCGATGCT
>Ga0209367_1007175_pt1 | contig 15378 bp, 9 predicted proteins | sample WorMetLIZISLAND2_FD_187412 | JGI IMG/M metagenome (GOLD analysis project Ga0209367, IMG submission 187412) | Marine gutless worms symbiont microbial communities from Max Planck institute for Marine Microbiology, Germany - Olavius geniculatus... ... | reverse complement strand
GAAAAGGGGAGAGGAGAAGGGAAAAGGGAAGAAGGAGGAAAGAAGGGGAGGGGGCAAGGAAGAGGGAGAGAGTGGACCCCCAAAGGATTTTGTGAAATCACGCCACTGCAGCTGCACAACTGTACCCTAACCGTGACACTGACTTTATTGAAATTAATCAGAGCAAAAAACTTCAACAGTTTACATAGCTAGGCTATGTAAGGCCGATATGAGTCGAAACTCGAAAACAGCAAAAATGGTTTGGGGGCGATATTATTGCGTGTTGAATTCCAGACTGGCCCTTACAAGACTAGCCATTCTGAATTCTTTATTTGTCGACTCAATAGTTGTCACATCTGTGTTATCCTTCATTGTCTAAGCTTGTGATCAATGTGCATAACTTTACAGAGTGGGCCAAAAATGGCAAAATGTTTTTATATGCCAATAACTTCGTCATATATTAACAGATTTTTCAATTTTTTCACTGTCGGAATGAGAAAATTTGTAGTAACACCATCATTAAAGATCACACCACATCTCAAGTGTGTCGGTACACTACCTAGTGAAATATCAGTGTCTTAAAAGCAACAATTGAAAACAAGACGATATCTGGAACAACAACACTTGTACTAAACTAACGACAGGAAACAACCTGTTTATTGTCTCAGTTATTGTTCAAAGTAATTGTCACAGTTTTACATCAAACGTTCAGTGTGTCCGCCTTGCTGCATAATCGAGAGATTCAAGTTCGAGCTCTATGGGGGCCACATGTCAGGCTCGATCAACGCTGATGACGTTATTGGTCAGCGTCGTCGCCGGCTTGAGTGTGATGTCTAACATTTCACAAGGTAGCGTAGCGACACATATAAGGTGTGGTGTGGTGGCATCTTTATTGACAGTGTTACTACAAATTTTCTCCTGATTCCGCAAGTGCAAGAGTTTTGAAAATCGGTTACTATTTGATAGAGTTATTGGCATACAAAAACATTGTGCCATTTTTGGCTCACTCTGACATTTTAATGAGTTAAATTTCAGTAACCATTTCCCTGACCACCACGCTTACTTTACTTTTTTGCAACATTTAACCCTAAATCAGACATTTACTACGACAAACAATTATTTACGACACGCAAGAAAAAAAGTTGCAAAAAATTTGGCTGCGCGCGGAAATGAAACACACGAGCATTGGATCTGCGACTGCGGATGCCGTAGCTAACCACTGCACTACATTTGCAGCTAGAAATCATGCTTCGATTTCCATATTTATACCAGCGCCATATAATAATAATAATACTGTTTATTGCGTATAGCAGCCGTACTATTCTATTCGTATAATTACCGGGTACCAGCCTACTGCACGCCTATTGGTTGAGGCCATGGACTGTGCCTCTGAAATATGACGTTTAATGACTTTCAGCAAAAAAGAGTATTTATTAAATAATTTTTTGTATATAAAAATTATATGATAGGACTCAGTAAATTTTGGGAAAGTGACAGAATAATTTAGAGGGAGGGGCCCTTTTAAATTTAATTCAATGTGAAAAAAACGGCAGGCACGCTACACAGTCACAGTCACCAGTCACACACAGCGACTTGATTGGCGTTTTCCTTAACTGATGATCAATATTAAAACGAAAGTGAAAGCGACTGGCGTTCGTAAAATCCCAAGCGTCGTTGCTAAGGAGATTGCTCGGCAACAGTGTTGTTGTTGTTGCAAATAAACTGTTTTAATGGCGGCCGATCGAGTTGTTTCGGAAATCGTGTCTGAGTTTTTTCACACTACTTGCCAACAACGTCGACGGCTAAATAAGGACGATGTGGAGGTTATGCGTGCGTCTTTATTAGCAATAGTGTCCGCAAGTAACGTGGGAGCTGACGCCATTCCGCTGTCAACCGGAAGTGCTGCTGAATTCTATGTTGAACCGATGTTACCGTGCATCGGTGATGTTGACATTATGATACCATCCGTAGAACAAATAGCAATATCACAAGGACACCTGCCCCCTACACAGTTACCAGCTGGGTTTTGTCGTCGCGTCATTGTTGCTGAAATTATCGACAGCCATCTTCCGGGATACGTGTACTTAAAAGCGTCTTACTCACTCAGAGAAATTACTGATGACGGCAAGTATAGTGTTGTGGCTTTGCAGAGTCAACACACTTACGCGGGTCATTGGTTTGCAGTTCTAGCTGATGAAGGACCAGCGTTTAGCAAAGGCATTTCAAATTATACACTGACAATACACGAGTACGCCTGTGTTACTGGGTCAATGGTGTCACGCGATTTTGTACCATGCATACGTTGTTTGTCGTGGCCGTTACAATCCGCTAGTTGGCCAACACGACGCAGAAACCATGGTTGGCCAGACTCAGCAACTCTAGATCGTGTTGTCAGAAGTGGATGTGATCTAGTGTGTGCTGCACATCGTCAGTATAGACAACATGAATGGATGGGCAAGGCACAGTGGAGACTGTCATTCTCACGAGCAGAAGTTGTGCTGATAAACAGCTGGATGCCAGTCCAACAGATCATCTATCATATGTTACGATCATTCATGAAGGACGACTCTTTGAAGTCTTTGACAGTCATTAAAGACAACACTGGAGGTAAAATACTGAGTAATTATAACACTAAAACTCTGATGTTGTGGGCTTGTGAAATGGGAGGAAAGAGTTGGTGGATTGGGGAGTCGAATCTTGTAGGAATTTGTGTCACACTTTTGCACTATCTCGCTGACTGGCTGTCAGTTGCACGCTGTCCGCACTATTTTGTCAAGGACTGCAACCTGTTTGACTTACGTGACAACTCAAATGATATCCAAAACACAGCAAATGTGTTACATTCAGTAACAGAAATGCAGTTAGCCAACTGGTTCGTAGAAAAATACATATGCAAGTGTGTTCATCTTTGTTATGATAACACAGTTCTGCAGTTGTTTGATGACATCAGTACGCACGTAAAACTACAGAATGCCGTTTCCGCGTTTGTTGACTGGATATCGAGCACGATGCCGCTTAGGTCTTTCATTCAATGGTCATATAATCAGCGCTTCATCCACAGACTAAAAAAAGACTCATTAAAAGAGTTGCCCTATCCTTCAGTAGCAGCATGTTCGTACTTGACGAGAAAATTGTTGGAGACCGACGAATGCCTGTCAGCTTACTTCACTGAGCTCACATTTCTCCATATTGCCTTTAAAGCCAACAAAAATCTACTGACAAACGAAATGTTAGATATTTTATCAACACTGTGTGTACAGTCTCCTAATGTAAGTCGTTTTTTCAATGCACGAAAAAGCAGTAGATTGTCGCTGAGTCAAGCTACCAAGTTGATGAAAGTCGTGGCGAATAACCCACGCAGCACTGTGCAACTGATAGAGATTGAACTGTCCAAGACGTATCTCTACAGAGCGTTGAGACTGAGAGACTCCGACAACGACTCCATCTACTGCGTGGCACATATCTACTTGGCAGTTTTGTACTACACTACAGGACAATACCAGAAGGCGACAGGTCATTGTAGACTGGTGACAAGGTCACAAAGTTACACACAGTGCAGTTTACATGCTGTACAAGGTGAAATTTCACCCAAGGTTCACGATGACATTGACAGTGCATTAGGTTTAGCTGTGTTCTACCAGTACCTAAAATCAGCTGTGTTAAATCAACAAGAACAATGCCATGTCAGCGTCTTTAACACGAAATTGTTTGCACATTATCTGCACATCAGATGTCAGTCAATCACAGAGTGTCACGAGTTCACACAAAGGGCCTCAGCTAATGACGTTAAGCAATATGGAACATGTTTTAGCGAAGCGTCTCAATTGTTTATCACCGATATTATGATTTTCAATGCAGCACGATGCGCAAAATATCCACCAAACGACAAAAAAATCTACATTTTCAGGAGAGCGACCTGAGTCAGTGACGTCGAGTCAGTTGGACACATCGAAACTAATTGAGTTGCTCTAGCAGTCTGCGATCGAGCACCTGACAACATATCGCCAGCTAGAGGCACGAGAGTTTGGTTTTCTACACGCGACTGTCTTAACGGACTTTGAGGAGTTGTACGCGTACAAACGTGGCAACTACAAGCAGTGTTTACAGCTGTCTTTACAGAACGTAAAGATGCTGTTTGCCGTTGAAGACATTGGCATTGCATGTGTATTGTCGTACCCAGAGTTCATTCAGCTGATGGACGACGACCTTGTCTGCCTTCTTGGGCTAACTCTGCTTGTTGATCCGAGGTGCAGAACATTCTTCCCTGATGTCGAAATATCTCAGTTGACTCTGTCGCTCTACCTGATGGCTCGATGTCAGATGAAACGACATTATCCAGTGTGGTTAATCACTTATGTACTCGATCTCATTAAAGTAGCACGTCGAAAACACAAGCACGACCTGACACTCAATCGTCTGCTGTTGAACTTGACTGAACGCAAAGTACTAGAATACATATCGGAAGACAGCAGAGTGTAGATAGTTGTAAATACCGTAGTAAATAGTTGCGAGTTATTTCACCAAAACGATGGTTTGTGTTGCACTTTTATTTTCATCAATGCACTCGCATTTTGCTTAAAAAAATTTTTCCGACATGTTTAGTGAGAAAAAATGACTGATGTGTTTTCAGTAGTAAACTACTGAAAATTACATGTCGGGCTCAGAGCTAATGTCACCATACTTTCGACGACGATCGACAAACGGGAGTATGGCCACCCAAACCGGAAATACCTCTTTTCTTCTTTCTTCGACTTAGTCTCACACGTCACCTTGTCATCGCACGGAAGACGATGAGTTTGATATGCTTTCAGACTGCTCTGTTTCATGCGTCTCCGGTTTCTTTGATATTTACCTGTAATTGTTTGGCATCCTCTTTTAGGTTGTCTATCTCTGGCAGGCCATCTTGGCTTCTTGAATAGCAGTGTAAGTGCCCTTGTCTATTTTAGTCCATTCTCGTGACATGTTCATACCGTTGCATTTTGAGTCTGTGGATAACGTCGATAAAATCATTGTCTGAATTTTTGTGTTGAGCATTTTTTTAAATTTTTGTATCTGTTTCTTCTTCTCTACTGCAGGCCGTTTTTAAGGTCTTAAGTTTTCGTTCATTATCTTTCTTCAGTGTTTAGCAGTTCGCTAACTCATATAGCAGCAATGGTCGGACAATGCATATTAATCGGACCAGTTTTATATACACTATCAGTTTGTGCCAGTACTTAGTAATATTGTCAGATTTACATATTTTGTTGAGTTTGTCGGTAATCACCGTTTGTCACCGAACCGTTTTGTCGTTGTGATATTTAGCGTTTTCTGCTACTAAACTTAGGCTACTTGTGCGCAGCTTATAAACTACGTTGAACAAGAAAGTTGTGCTGTCACTGCGCGCGATGCCACAAGAACTGAATGTTGCCGCTGATTGTACATTGTTTCTTTCGGTTTAAAAATCTGTGACATTCACATTTACTTTCATTCACGCACCCACATGTTTCTTGATTGTGTGCCGGTCTTATACGATAACTATGAGATTGATGTTTAATACCGAGGTCGAGTTGTAAGTGTTAAGTACGGAGACAGTTCACTAATTCAAAAGGGCAATTTCTCAGAAGTGACACAGATCCATCCACGTTTTAACGAAACGCTGCTCTCGAAAGCTACAATTAATGCTACTATAACACATGTTGCGCGCGGTGACACGCGGTCGTCTCGCCAGGCGATATTAACAGCTACATTCGTGAATAACTAACAGAAATATCGAACGCAGGTTTTGCAAATTTTTCTCACAATAAAAACACTTTGCTAGAGAAAACGCGCTACAGCCCAAACAGTTTCTGCTGCAGTCGTGGAAGTACTGGCCGAGGTCATCGAAAGTCAATGATTACTTACCATCTCATCTGACAAGGAGTATGTCACTTCCTATTTGTGATTAATAGTAACACTGGTCCTATCTCTCACGGTTTCCGAGATACGGCCACTTATGAATAGAAAATTTTGATTGAAAATTGCGGCCATACCGCTGCAGATATAGACATGGTTACCGGTACTACTGACAGCGTAAAGAAAGTCGCCAGCGCCCTATCCGATAATATGATCGGAGACATACCGTTTCGCTACAATGCGCACGAATAGCATACCATAGCGTATTATGACCCTTCAAGGTCATCTAAGGTCAATGATTCTTATGTAATCTGAAAGGGCGTATGCCACTTCGTATTAGTGATTAATAGTAACCTCTGACCTATCTCTCACCGTTTCCGAGATATGGCCGGTTTTCCATTAAATTTTCTACCATCCCTCCATTCAACCCCAATTTGAAAATGTTTCTCTTGTAGATCGTTGAAATTTTGCATGAATGAGTTTAACCCATTTATGCCTACGCTCCCATATATGGGACACTAAATTTAACGGTAGGCGATAAAATATTTTGGGTACTAATGGGTTGAGGCCCATGGCTTAGTATTCGTGTAAAAAAAATTTCCCTACGATCTAACGTATAGTCACAATAAATCCAGAACGGACGGACAGACGGACAGACGACAACCATGCCAATAGCTCGACCGTTACTTCAGTGCGGTCGGCTAAAAAGTAAGCAGATTTTAATAAAATATTGCAAAAGGGTTGAACATGGACCAAGGAGAGAGAATGTGAAACTGATTAGAGCTTGAAATACGAGTAGGCTAATTAGGCCTAATACATTTATCATAGCCTACTGTATGATGCGATACGATAATGTACTAGCCTAACATCAGTAATTTAATGCTGAATGCGTGGAAACGACACTGCACGCTGTGTGCAAATGTTGCTAAGGACGCAATCGTTCGACAAAAGCACTCGGGCGGGCGGCACTGGTTTTGCATCGATAGGCCTAAACTTCAACGTGCGAACAGACAGACGGACAGACAGCGGCGGTCACGTGACACGGCGACGATCACGTGACGCAGAAGAACATCAGAGACAAGCCCGCGTAGAGCTGCGGCGTCACGCAGCCCGCCACTGCCGCTAGCCTGATGACATAAAAGCCTCGAATGACGTCATACGGTAGAGCAGTGACGTCATTCGACCACCAGGGAGGACGGGGAGATTGGACATCACGGGGCAGAGGAAGAAATTACCCCGTCTGGGACACTCTGCGCGTTGTTTTGCAATTGCAACTCGTTACCGTGTTATAGCTGCTCGAAGACGACCACGATACTGCTTTAGTGCTGCGCGGCGTACAACAACACATGTAATCGAACACATCGAAATCGGTTGCGTTCGTTTTTATAAACTCAGAATCGATTCCCACACGCATAATTACAGTGTCGTAATGTTCATGGACATATATGTATAATTTTACCAGAAGAAAGATGTTACATTTTGGGGTCTGTCCGTTTGTCCGAGGTAACTCAAAAATTGTGAGCGGATTATGATGGCATTTTGCGGAAGGGCTGGACACAGCCCAATAACAGAGATTTGATTTTGGCTGCGATCCGAATTTATTTATAAATTTTTGATCATATGGGATTTTATACCACTGAGAAACACGGTGTAAATTGATATTTTGAGTCAAGATCGTAGCCTGAATTTTTGTTCGGGTGGGATTGACTTCCCCTCTCTTTTCTTTTTTCCCTTCCCTCTTTTTTACCTTTCCTCCCCTTTCCCTTTCCCTTAGAAGTAGGACCCCCAAATCCAGCTAAAAGTCTGGGGGAGCGCTGTATTGATTTCGTTGTGTTCGTGAGGTAGCAACGCTAGTGTCGGCGGATGTTTGGGTTCTCTGATCGCTTCCATGCTTTCGACATACGTTTCAGGAGCGCAAAGTCCCGAGATATTCGGCCTAGCGCCGTTATATCGACACGGAACGCAACGACGGGATGTGTTATGTCGAGGACCGGCCGGGCGCAGCACTAACGGTGGAGATAGCGAGAGAGAAGGCTGCTGGCTGCGGCGTCGAATGAAGATTTAGATGAGAGACGCCGACAACGCGACTGCAGCAGCAGCAGCAGCAGCAGCTTCACCCTGGGACACAGCGCGGACTCACTGACTGCGCGTGTTGATGTCGCCCGAAATAACATTCGCCACATCAACAGCGCCAGACGGCGACGCCGAAGCATCAACAGTAGCACATATTATGGCGCCAACTTCATTATATAGATTTGCTCTCGATCTGTTCTACAAACTACAAGTTGTCCAACTTGTGCTGTACGTAGTACGAACAACCCGCGGCTTTTTGCTTCACAGCTTGTTTTTTGTATTCGTTCCAGATTTGCTGCAGAGCAGCTTGTTGCAGAACGCAGAGCACGTTCAGATCGAAGCAGGGCCTATAATAGGCCCTCACGTCACTTTGTACTATACCTATAGTTAAACCACACTTAGCTTGCACTGCTACCGTTTTCACAGTTTTCGGCCGCAGTCGTGCGTCAGAAAGCGATCGACGGTGTAGCCTGTGCAATCTAAGCGTGGTTTAATTATGATACCGCACTGTCTGGAGTGGTATAAGCTTGGACTGCGTCCTCGCTTAGCCACTCCACTGATATACACTATGTCACAGGAACAAGACCCATTAACAATTAGGGAGTTTACAGAGAAATCAAGAACAGGAAAAAAGCTGGCTTAAACGAACGCAAAAAGATATGATGATAAAATTGCCAAAAGCTGCAAAGCCACAGAGGAAGATGACAACCTCGGAACACCTGGAAAAAATCTCGAGAAATGTGGTCAACTGTACAGGCATCAAGGATCAAGTACAGCTAAAGAAAAACATACGCCGCAACAGAAAACAATTGAATGGCCTAGGAAGTACGTTTCATCGTTAGCCACAAGTTTGAGAATGTAGAAATAAGACGAAGTCATTCATTCATTCGTGTTGTCATTTGCACAACGTGGATCCGCGCATCCATCACTTAGTAAAGCTCTGACCGTTTTGGAATGACGCGACGTGTCAACAGTTACGACAATAGCGTCGGTATCAGCAGTAACGCAGTATTGTCAGTCCAGCGATATCTAGGCTAGTTGTGGCAAAAAGTTGCCAAAACTTCGCCGAAATCTGACCATTTATCCTGACGGCCAATTTAATATCACGAATCAAATTTGTTGTGGCCGACTCGTGTTGCCACAGTAATGAACATGTTTGAACAAATTTACGCGTAGGGCTAGGCCCAGGTATGCCCTATTGCGTTCACGATAAGTGTATAGCAGAAACGTTGGCCAACTTTGGCGTGAAATATAAACAAAATTTTCACAGTATTATATTTTCTAGTTAATATTTTATATGTGTCTATAATGTTTCCTCTCATTCGACGATTGTAACTTCCTGGCAAAGCCGTGATATATTATGTGAGTGGTTGAGCAGCACTGCTAAAAGCGAGTTCGCCTATTGCGACAGCTGTTACCGTTGCGCTGTCCGTCCGTCTGTCTGTCTGTGCATTACACTCGTGCATCGTGTTAAAGCCGTTAGACGAAACAAGATGTTGATCTGTCAAGACACTCGCGCGGTCCCCGCGATAATTCATTAGAACAGTACCCTTCAAAATTTACATTGCAAGTTGCGGACAAACAGACATTGAAGCCGCAGCAAACGCGGAGTTTCTAAATCTGTCTGGACTCTGGATTAGGGATTGTTTAGCCAGACGTGTTTTTTGTTTTCTGGCGACAATGCGATGCAGCTGACGGGTTATGACGGCTTCATTAGCGTCCACCCTAAAACACAACTGAACTGATCAACGAGCACCTTTCACCGCCAGTCAATTAATTAGCAGAGATATGATCAAGTGGCCCGACGGCAAGCAACAGTGTACAACATAGCTACAGATCCCGTCGACAAAACACGTTATGTTTTTGAGTCTGACCGTTTCGTACAAGATAGTTTGAAAGTTATGAATGGATTTTGATAAAAGTTTTTGGACGCTTTGGCATAATTGAAAAAAAAGTAGTCTAATAAAACTGTGATCCGGATTTTCTTGTAGATTCTGAATCATCCAGCACTGATTGCTTTTAGCAGATGTGGCGTAAACTGACAATTTGCAGCGTAATACCCCGTTTACATGATCGAGCAAACATCGAGCAAACGTCGAACAAATGTATTCAAAATACACGTGCTCAGCCTAATTGCTCGACGTCTACTTGATGTTTGCTAGCATTCATCCAGCTAGCTCGACGAGCTATGGTAATTAGCATCCTAACTAAAAAGGTGGGCGGGTTGTAATTGAAAGCCTATATAACACGTGATCAGCTGAGGGCTAAGCCTAGGCCTACATTTGACCCAAGTGGCGGGGTTCCATCAGGCCTGCTCGACGTTTGCTCAATGTTTGCTCGATCGTGTAAACGAGGTATAAAGCATAGCAAACATCGAGCAAACATCGAGCAAACATCGAGCTGGCTCGTCCAGCTAATACCCCGTCTACACGATTAAGCTAGCTCGACGAGCTGGCTTGACGAGCTGGCTATATGTTAGCTTGACGAGCCAGCTCGATGTTTGCTCGACGTTTGCTCGATGTCTGCTCGATGTTTGCTATCTTTATGCATGCTTCATATTTGCTCGATGTTTGCTCGATCTTGTAAACGAGGTATAACTCAGCCAGTAAATGAACGAATTCTAGTAAAATTTTACAACGGCGGAGATAGGCCAATAAACCGAACTATCAGATTTTCGTGATAATCCGACTCAAGATCCGAACCCAGGGTATTTAAATCATGATTCGGATCATGAGTAAACAGTTCTTTATGTTCGCCAGGTAACAGCACTAATCTCGGCAGCGGTCTGAGATCTCAGACCGCATAGTTGGAAGCTATTGTGTTGTTACAAATGCCTCGGTAACACTAACTCGCTGGCATAAACCCGTAATCCGCAAATTATGATCGACATTCTCTGACGACGAAAAAGATTATGACATATGCATTGAGCGGGGGCGATGACCACTGGCCACAGTCTGTGATGATCTGGGCCTAGGCTACTTCGCCATGGGAGGAGGCGCGTGTTGAGCATGCGACGGCGTCATAGCAGCTGCTGCAGCAACAGTGACAGCAACAAGCATGCATGCAAAAGCTGCATCGGTCGCTTAGTTTTCCCAACACTAAAGCCCTGCCCAGACTCCACTTACTTCGACTTGCTGTGGATTTGCTGTACGGCAGATCTAATACAAGTTATTGATTTACGATTCATAAAAACATCAACAACCTGCCACAAATCTTCAATTTCTTGACACGCCAAGATGTTCTACACTACAGAAGTATACGTGTTTTGCGGCGAGTCCGCAAAAAATCCAAGTGAGCGAATGAGTGAGTAAGAGTGCTTATCATCATCATCATCATCGACAACCGTGGGCTCAATGCCCGTTGGTGTCTGACGAGTGCTTATACTCGGCGCAATTAACACCCCGTTTACAAGATGAAGCAAACATCAAGCAATTAGAGCAAACATCGTGCACGTGGATTTTGAATACATTTGCTTGATGTTTGCTTGATCGTGTAAACGGGGTATAAGTAAACAAATGATAATGGGCCGCAGCCTAAAAGAACAAAAACGCCTTAGGTATAGTCACTTATAATGTTCGAAGCTTATGTTTCTCGGTCGGACCTCAATCAGCAAGTTGCTGTATAGCCGGGGACCAGCTGCCGTAAAACTCCTGTCTCCAATCTGTGACTGCGTCCGCAATTCAGTACACGCGTAGACGTCGGAAGACCTCAGATGTAATCGTCTCAGCTCCGTGATGAGTTGGAAAATTGTCCGATAGGCATAAGAAATGAGGTCTTGCAGAAACTTATAAACCAGAACCGCCAGTTTGAAGTCTATCATTTGTCTAAGACAGTTAGGAAGTAGTGGAATTTAGTTTACAATAACGTTTCATAAACTGACCTACCAAAAATTTTTCTACTGTTTTTAGTGCAACTTATAGCCAATAGTTAAAAACATATTCTGGGTCACCACGGTACAGAAAACGGGCAAGCGATAAGGAAAAACCAAAGCAGCCCACAACGACTGTGAAAAGATTATTTTTGGAAGTTCTCGTAAACGTTTTGAACAACGCCGACGCATAAAACGGTGAATCGTGTCTGCTTCGTTAAAACGGGCACGTCTCGTATAGGATACAGACGACGTCGCAGAGCGTCGAATATTAAATCGCATCATCATCGAAGAGGGCGCTGCGACAGACGAACGGTGGCTTAGCGCTGCCGTATATGCCACAGCATAGTCAGTGTGTGTGTGACACCTTGACGACCCGAAATACGTATATTGCACAACAATAACAACCATTCAAAAAAATTCAAAATTTTGAACGTCTCGGTCTCGTCTCGATCTCGGCTCAGAAGATCTGGTGCACATTCCTGATGCGAACAAAAGGCTTTTGGAGGAAAACGGGGAGACTCAACCACAGAGGTTATTTTTTGAAAAACACCATGTTTCACAAGCAGAGAAAATGTAGCAACAGCTGAGGCGAATAGAGTACTGCAAAGATGCGTTCTCACTGCGTGCGTAACGCGCGTTGATGCGCGCAGTGAGAACGCACCTTAAGGCTGTTTGCGGAAGCTGTGTCCCTAGAACCGCCAGGAGTGTAGAAGATCTTAGCGCCACCACGGTGCGCTGTATAAACCGATTAATTTGGTGCTCGGCTCGCGTGAGCGTTGCACGGATACGAGTAGGCCTAATCTTGTTTCACAGACAGACGCAAGCACGACTTCGTCCAGATTCCGGGTCAACATGCTCCTGTGTGATTTAAGACTAGTTCGCGGACTACATTTTTTTCAGTGAATTCTCTTTCTAAAGGTGTTGTTGACTTCAGTTTACTTTCGAAATTTAAGCAACACAATTTTTGTGTTTTAGTGTTTCTTTTAATCACGCATACCGCGAGTGCCCTTTCTGAACTTTGTGTGTTTTGTTTGGCATCGTTCACTGTCCTGTTAATTTTCTGCATGCCATCTGAAACTTTATTGTTTCGCTGAACAAGTTAAATTATTGATCGACTGATTAACTGGGTAAATTAATTCAACTTTTTGAAGATATCTAAAGACTCAAACAATAAAACGGCAAAGTGAAAGTACAAGAACGGACAAAAAGGCACTAATACAAAAAAGGTCTGTATTCCACCACTTTGCGTAGCGAGTGCGTGGAACAAAAAACGCTAAAGACATGCGAAATGGCGAAAAACTAAACTGTTGCTACAAATCGAGCAGCAGCCACAAAGGCAATCGCACCATACAGAAACAATAACATTTGGCTAAGAGTACACAACAAGGCGACAGACATGAAGAGGTATATTGGCAAAACGGGAGTGAAATGGGATAAGTTTCAAGTGCACAAAAAACTCAGAATACCCAAGAAAAGCCGCCAAACGAAAACCTAAGAATCGACGCGTCTGCACGTCGCTGAAAAACTGTCAGTTTTTATCGCTATCGTTCCTATTCCAGTTCGGTGAAAATCATGGCACTGTGCGGTGACAATAGAAAAGTAACTGACGTCACGTTGGGCTGGAAACAGAAGCAGCAGCATCAGCAGCAGCAGCGTCTGTCTAGATAACACGACACGTCAGTCATCGATCGACACCCGTCCACAGTGAGCAACACCATGCGGTGGCGGCGCAGGCAGATGCTACTGGCGCCAATCGACTTAGAAACACAGACACGGATTTTTGTGACGCCGTGCACGGTGGAACCGGCATAAACCGCTCAGCGACGACACGGTACACCAGCAGACAATAGTCGCCGACTCTTTTGTTCTTATCTCGATGCAAATTACCACATCAATGTCGCGGCTACTTAACGATGACAGCCCACTGTCGCTGCACTTTAATTATATCCGTATTCTGCACTGTTTACTGGACAATTAGGTAACAATGCCTATAAGTGAAGCCGTTAAGACGGATTGAATTTGAGAGAATGAATTTTAGAGAATGCGAGAAACGCTACTCCATTTTGTTTTCGTCATTACTGCCGCACACCGAAACGTAACATGGTAAAATTTGTACTTAACCTCAGAGCACATTTTTCTGACAGTGACACACCCATTAGTGTGTTCTCTGTGAGCGATTACAGTGTTACACTCGTTGTCACTGGAAAGTGTGCGCCTGTGCAATAGACAGTGTTGGACTAGCGCTAGAATGATTATTACAGTTACCGCACAACAGCACGACTGAGGGATCATTTGAACGGCTGCGATTATGCTACCAGAAGTATGTGACGTGAAAAAGATCAAGTTTCATAAAAACCATAAATAAGTAAGTCAGGAAGTAAGTAAAACGTAAATAGAACTCGAACTGATGACGGTCCCAGATATGCCGAATAATGCGACGCATAATTCGCCGTTTCGTTTTCGTACGAAGCAGTAGAAGAGGACGAAGTCCATAAAGTGGAAGAAAGTCTACGATATCCACGTTGATCTGAGTGGCTGCTTAGTATGCCGCAGAGAATTCTTACGCACGCGGTCACCCATGCGGCACTAACCCGGCTCGACGTTGAGTAACTTCGTCGATGTTACCAACGTCATTTAGCTGCTTAACGGTTACCTCAGGGTTACGCGCATTAGAGGTTAATTTAACGATATGTGCAATATAAATTCGCATTTTACTTACTTACTTTACTTCACTTTACATGAAATTAGCTTTAACGACTTAAGCTTAATTTCTGTCCAGCGCGACGTACACAACGCAAGGCCAGTGAGCACAATTTCTACGTAATATGGTAAAAAGTACCAAAATGATACGAAAGTTGAGGAAGCAGGTTACGCAAAACCAAAAGACGATGATATAAAGAAACAAATGTTTAGGCTTATTGTGAGAACACCTGAGGAACATTTGAATAAGATTACTGAGTTTGAATCACTAAACAGTTCTGTCGTTACAGTGCTTAACGTTAAAAGAAAAAGCTTTTCTTCCACGAGTATGATTAATCGACAAGCTTGCCAATACGGCATCTTATTTTTGAGCCACCCTGTGCATAACCCTGCCGATTCGTATCAAATGCAAATTTAAACGGAAATGAAACGAAAACAGAATAATTCTGTTTCAGTCTTGTTACTGTTTTATTTATTTTTTTAATTCACCGGATTGTGAACTGCAAGTGATTTTACGAGATTGCCATTACCTGCCGTCGATGGCTCTCTTCGTCCCGATTAACTATGACATCATCCCACCCCGAGGGCCAGACGAAACGGACAACTTCTCATCGACGTCGTAGACGGCAATGCTTCGCGATTCCAGCGGGACTGCCGACCTACCGGCAACGGATTGATATACATGTGCTAGTAGCAACCGACGAAGGGGCACAAGGCGAACGAACGATGCGACTGCGAGAGATGTTAGCCTCCTCGCAACGGCGACGTGACGACTCGAACCGCGGTAGTCACCACATACAGTAGTCGAGACAACCAGATTACGCCGGACACAATCAGACTGATGACCAACACTGAAACCCGTCTACCGTAACCCATAGCAACAC
>Ga0209367_1007174_pt1 | contig 15379 bp, 7 predicted proteins | sample WorMetLIZISLAND2_FD_187412 | JGI IMG/M metagenome (GOLD analysis project Ga0209367, IMG submission 187412) | Marine gutless worms symbiont microbial communities from Max Planck institute for Marine Microbiology, Germany - Olavius geniculatus... ... | reverse complement strand
GTTCAAGGAGCTTTACAGCATCCTCGAGAGTCGACCGTTCTCTGCGATATACCACGCACGTCTGCAGGCGCTGTGGTTGCGAGGTCACTACGCCGAGGCAGAGCTATCTCGCGGTCGTCCGCTTGGGGCTGTGGGCAAGTACCGCATCAGACGACGCTACCCGCTGCCGAGAACCATCTGGGACGGCGAGCAGACGTCATACTGCTTCCGAGAGCGATCCCGGCGAGCACTGCGCGAGTGGTACGCGCAGAACCCTTACCCGTCTCCGCGACAAAAACGAGAACTCGCCGAGATGACCGGGCTCACTAGCGTACAGGTGGTTTAAACGTTTAAACGTTTAATGAAGTTGTTTAGTTCTCACAAAACTCGTTTTTAAATGTTTTTTTAACTTTGAAAAAATAAACGTCAGACAGTCACAGTGACCGTAAAATATTTGTACAAGTGTTTGTTATAAAATGGTAACCTGTGTTGTATTTAAATCTCTCAGATTCAATCAATACGTGGGGCGACTGAAATCGCGAGACCTGACAACACGGCACCAAATAGCAAGGGTGGACATTGCGAAACAACGCGAAGTAACGCTAAATGACGCATAAAATTAACTTTAATTCCACGTATTATATAAAAACATTGCATCAACTTTGAAATGCGTTTTGCAAAATAACACAACACAGCAGTATTATATAAAACATTCCATAAAAAAGCAAAATCAGTCACTTCAACATTAAGTAAACTATGACACAGGTTTAGTTAGGAAAATATTAGCAAAATAACACAATACAGCAGTACTACATTACGTAAGAACATTTCAGCATAAAAAACATGAAAAACAAACTACGCGTGTGGTTTCAACAAACCCTGTATGCTTTTTTGTCATAATTAACTGTAGATTTTTTCTTCAAATCGCAAACGAATATTATCCGTTACAGTTAGAAACCATGTGCACGTAATAATAACCACGCAAAAACATTTCTGAAAATAAAACACGACCGTTTATTTTTACATTTATATGTTAAAGTTACATTCACAACAACGTATTTTCTTTTACCTCCAAGAAGAATGCATTTTCCGCAAGCTTCGCCGATTCATCGCATCCAGTTACATGACATTTCAAGTATTCTGCAGTGCGCAAGCGTTTATGAATAATTTGATCTGCGTGCGCGTAAACATATAGCCGTGGTTTTTTAATAGCACGATATTTCATACGTGATAGGCCCTATACTGACCAAACTTAACGCATATAGTAACTTCGCGGACCACGAGACGTCTAGGCCGGTGCTTTTAGACTTGACGTCACTAATGTTGGCAGTTTTCATTTGGTGCCATCAGTTGATGACAAGGCATTAACCGACAAGTGCATGCCATGTGACTTTGCGGCCGGCTAGCCACGCTTTATTGGTCGGACTGACAGTAATGTCTATGCTCGCTGATGAAGGGACCCTTTTTGCTCAACTTCTGTTCTGGTGCCGCGTTGTCAGGTCTCGCGATTTCAGCGCCCCTTAATACTTCAAATAAAATGGGTCACGTTTTTACTTGTCGTTTGCAAATGTGTTTTTTAATTCTTGTATTTATAACAACGCGTTTTTCTAATGTTTAGTTAACTAATAACTGCGTCTTTACACGGAACTAAAACATAACTATTTCAGCGAGCGTTTTATGTTTTTTTTTCTAAATTCGAACATCATATTATATTTCATATTACATTTTAGCTTATAAGTTATGTCTTGTAAGCCATTAGCTATTTTTAGGTTATTAGTTAGTTAGTGACTTGGTTTGTTTATTTGATTGATTGATTGACTGATTGGATGATTGATTTGTGGTACAGGTGAGCAACTGGTTTAAGAATCGACGTCAGAGAGAGCGGGCGGCTGGCGACGCAGCTGCTGCAGCCGCTAACAGCAACGAACAACCACGGTATATGACTAGGATGATGATGTGTCATAAACTGGCGTTGTTGTGACTGGATTATCTGTGAATAATTGTTGGCAATAATCTATTTCTAATTCATTTATTTCTAAACGCACCTTACTAACTTCAACTAATTTAGCACTTGTGTTGCCATATTTTGAAAAAAATCGATGAAATTAATGGACTATCTGATGACTTGAAAGGCGGACTCACTTTTAGCTTGCCATTTGTTTATATAAAACGTACATTAGTGTTTTAGTGTTTATCTTATCTCTCAAAGGTAGGAAAATCGAGCACCGACCTGCTTGGCTGAGGTCGACGGGGAGTTTTTTCAGGTTGCATGCAGGGTCCCTCAGTCAAAAGTTTAGTTTTGCGGGACTTTATATACAACTTAGAGAAACTGCAGAAAAATTAGAACTTCTAATAAAAAATCTAAATCGTAAAGCAATATAACACCGTAAACTTATTTGATAATCGTGCTAGAACATGTTTTAGTTGTAGACCGTTCTTTACCTATAAGCCTGATTATGATTTTGAAGGCAGTCTGTCACCAACGGCGTCGTAGGTCTATGTTAAAAATTAGGCGGGGCAGAAAGTTGAAATTTTTCGACAAACACTCCAAATTTTTAACAAAAAAGACTATGTGTACTTAAAATTTTAATTTTGCTTTTAATGTTTTTGAAATAGTTCAAAATTTTGCATTTTTGGACAGAAATTTTACGACAAGAAAAGAATTTTCCGACAAGTTTGTTACATTTTTTTCCGACAGCCCAAAATTTAAAAGAAAGGCAATTGCCCCATTTAATTGTTTGGTTTTGTCCCTTTCGGTTTTTTCGTCCCTGGCCACGACGCTATACTGTCTGTCACAGTAGACCTAAATCCAGCTTGAATGCACGTAAGCTTATGTACAGGGTGCGACAAAAAAGTAGCCTCGTAAAGTTTTTCGCTGTTTTTTTAGCAATCCTTTCGAATTTTAGTCCGAAATTTAACAGCTTTATTTGCTAAAACATTTTGTATCTAAATGCCAAGGGAAATATGATTTTGTTAAAAAACGACGAAGTTGTAGACTTTTTAACGTGACCGCCTACCGATTTGTTAACATTCAAAAATGTTCAAGCTACAACACCAATTCAGTAACATCGTTGAAACAACACAGTTAACTAATCATTAGATGCCAGAATTCTATTGTCACTGTAAATGTTTGAAGTGTTCACCGCCAGCTTCAAGCTTCAACACAAGACTTCAGTCGCTTAATTTGATCTTTATTTCAACCTTGTCGGTCGGTCCTTGTGGCAGGTTGCCCCAGATAACCTGAAGCGTTTCCTTGATTTTGGCGATTGTTTTCGGCTTTGTTTTAGCCTTGCAGTAAGCCTTCAACATTGCACCTTATACGTGATAGTTCATTGGGTTTATATTCGGCGAATTTGGAGGTTTTTTGTAATGAAATCTGGACAGTGGGCCTGCAGCCAGTTCCGTGCGCTGTGCGCTTTGTATGCCGGCGCGTCGTCCTGCTGAAAAATGAATTTGATAGACAGTCGGTGATTTCTTTAATAAACGATAATTTAGTAACGATTTATAAACAAAGTTTATCAAAACGTCACTTTGGCGTCATTGGCGGTAACGTGATAAGCGGTTTTTGAAAATTATATAGTATTTTTAACTTAAACATTTTTAATGCTAAAAAATCGGTAGGCGGTCACGTTAAAAAGTCTATAACTTCGTCATTTTTTAACGTAATCAAATTTTACTTCCCAGTTAGATGTAAAACGATTTAGTAAATATATGTGGAAAATTTTTAATCAAAATTTCAAACGTTGGCTGAGAAAACAGCGAAAAAATTAGGCGGCTATTTTTTGGCCGCACCCTGTATTGAACTGATTGTTATTGCAGGCAGTACACGGACACTGCGTACGACTCCGATGACAACAGGCCTCCGTCCGAAGAAACCGGTGGCGAGCGGCGGCGGACTGCAGACGCCATCAGCAAAGACGAGCCGCCTTCGCCAGGGGGAACCAGCAGCAGAGTATCGTCCAGCCTGGCGCCAGGAGACTCGCTGCACGCATACGATAGGTCTAGTAGCGGTGGTAGTGGCTACTGTTCGTTCGGTGACGTTCGTCAGCTGGGCACGTCAAGTCTGACGTTATGCCAGCAGCAGCAGCAGCATCAGCATCAATACCTGTCTAGCAGCTGGTTGAATCACGTCTCACCGATGACTGTCGCCAACGCACAAACGCGTCATTCTTAGGCTTAGCTCAACGCCGAGCGGTTCAGCACGGGCAGGACCGGATTAAGAAGTTCTAGGCTGACGAGGCTGCAGCCTATATAGCCCCCGATTTCAGGAGACCTTTGATTCGTGCAGTGATTGTCGCTGAACGCTGAATCGCGCTGTCTGTTAGCTGCGATTCTGAAACTGCTGCCTCGCCCATCTCACGCTAGAAATTAGGCAGCAATTGTTTCACGGAAAACTGTGCGAAATATTTGTTATTACCAGAAACGCTTTGTAGCTCAAAATGCGCCACAAATCGTTTCATGCACGTGAGCTGAAAGACTTACAGCGATTCCCTTTTATTAAAGGGCAGGCTCCCCGAAAACGAAAAGGATGAAGAAAAAAAAATTAAAGCGAAGGGATAAAGGTCGAGAGAAAAAAAGAAAAAAAAGAATGGACGGAGAAGCCTATAGGGTTCGTAACCCTTAATCCGGCACTGCGCATGGGCGGCTGATAATGATCAGGGCAGGCTTTCGCTTCAGTTAGGTGGATTTAAAAATTGCCCGGTCGGGCAAAAATTGGCGGAGAAAGTAGCTTAAATTACGACGTAGGTCTAATCGTACTTAACTTTTGTTTTGCGGCTTTGTTGATAATATGACTGCTGATTCGAATCAGAATGCACTTTGGTAAGTTAACGTGAGAATATGTACGAAAGGCAATGAAAAATAAGGTGGCTAAAAGTGAACAGGTCTGACACATTTTTGACAAACAAAGGACCGCAGCCTGCCTCGTTTTAACAGTTTCTACCGTTTGTGCTGTTTAGCATATTTAATTATCATTGCCATAACTGTAATCTGTAGCATAATCATCGTTGTCGTTGTCATCTTTTACGACGTTGAGACAACTCGCTTTGAAACTCGTATGTTCATTTACGATGAGCGTGGGAATAGCATTAGCAACCACTCGTGCACGCATTGTCAGATCATCGTGGTTATCATCATCATATTATTATTACCGTTGTTGTTAATGTCGCTAATAAGATCATGACGCTTGCGTTACGTTTTTACTAAGATTCTACTCGTCGCGTTAAAAGACGTATGGTCTGATTTTCGTAGGAATTCGCCACTCAAACGTAGGAACAATAGGCCTATTTTTCTCTCAGCATCAAACTTTTCCAGTCTAACCATAACCTACTGCATTCGTGCGCATACGTCAGGCCAAAATAAAAGTCTAAAACGAGCTATTAAATTTACTGTACAGCATGTGGCCAAAAGTGTGTCACAATGGCGGCGGCGTGAACGCTCGATTCGTTTTTGCGAGTTAAATTCAAACATTGTAAACAACATTATTTCAACAAAAGCGCTTACCTGACGTTTCGGAATTTTGATATAAATACCTTTTGCGCAGTAACAAAACGAATTCGTCGCGGAATGGATACGTAGAGCTAACGAATAGAGGTTTAATGAACTATGCTTCAGGTTGTCAAAACAGACTTGATAGCGTTCTGTCGAGAGCTAATAGCTGACAATTCCTTCTGCACATGAGATTTTATGACTTTCCACATATTTTCGATAATGTTTTTGTCCAATGATTGCGCGGACCACGTAAAACTCAACATGTGATTTTTTCCACATATGAGTAAATACTAAGAGATGTACTAGGGCTACCATCCTGCTAAAAGAAGTGCTTTCCAGCAAAATGTTTGCACACATCTGGCCATAAATTTGCATCGAATGCGTTCATATATAGTTACAAGAGTCAATATTTCTGCCAGTTGGTACTAAAAAACCACTCTTTCATATCAAATACAGCTCCAAAACATAGTGATATACTTCGACTGTTGCTGCCCTTCAAGACATTTGAGATTCCAGACTTCGTGTAGTGTTCTCCAAAGGTAGGCTTGACTTCTCTACCCTGTCCTATTACCACCCGAGTTTTTCTGTAAATTTAACTGATTTCCAGTCATTTGTTTTTCAGCTCAGCTTCGGTTTGCACCAAAACACTTGGCGAGCTCTATTCACCCTGCTCATTACAGTTTGCTTCCAAATTTTCCATCTAGTGAAACCACAGGAACGAAAACGACGTCGTATCGTACGTAATGATATTGTCGAGTCAGTATATCATTTACATAGTTTATAATTTCAGCGTATAATTTTGTTCTGTGGGCTTCAACATTACGAATTAGTCTCCAATCGCTATTTTTTATAAGATAAGCGTAACGGCTATATCTCAGATCAACTAGCCTCTCCACAAATCTTACAAAACTTATGAAGTTAAATTAAATTTTAACTTTTTATCGGCCCTGTTAACCACAAAAACAGCGATGCAAACCAGCAGACAGATGTATAGGCTTACATGCAAGTACACACACTTTGTGAACAAAAGAAACAAATTTAATGGCAAGCTTCAAATACGCACGATTGGCAAGGCAGAGTGCGTAATGATGCTTCAAGGTCACTCAAGATCGATGATTTTCGTGTTATCTAAAAGGGCTTATGCGACTTCCTATTAATGATCAATAGCAATCTTGACCATCACCGTTTCTGAGATACGTCGACACATTTGTTGAAAAAAACATTTTTTCTACCCCCTCTGTTAAATAGCTATTTGGTTTAATCCCAAATTTGAGAATGTTCGTTTTATATTAGATCGCTGAACTTGCGCGTGCAAAGAGCTGTGACACTGATTTAATTAATCGTGTAATTGAGCTGTCGCTGATACAGCTCCTTAAATTTGCTCGAATCTTGTTGCAGAATCCAAATTATGGGTGTATTTCTGTCTGTCTGTGGCCACACGTACGTGCTTAGACATCTGCGGGTTGAACGCGTTAATGCAGCAGCAGCAGCAGACCGACCGACCCAGCGGTGTGGCTAATACCCTACGCTTAAACTGTCGCTTTTTAGTGGTAATCGCACGACGCACCCTTGTCGCTGCACTGATGCTGCAGCTATCATGACATTGTTTACCGACATCTATCATCTCTGTTATCATATCCAGTCTGCCATCAACGGTCACGGGTGTCTGGATTTAAGCAAGTTTCGTCCTCTATCGAGCCACAATTTCTGTTAATGGTCTGCGGACGAGGACAACAGGTGGGCGAACTCCTGTCCTCATCCGCTTGGCTGTAGCTGCCCAGTGCTGTCATCAACTCGCCTCGACCCTGAGACACAATAATAAACACACAGCACTGAGAAACCAAAATTATTCTACACTGGCTCTTGTAGGCCTACTGCCTATCATGATGCTTGCAGCTAAAGTGCTAACTACGAAATGCGAGAGCGCGAAATCTGTCCAGGTGTAAAGTGCGAAACCAAATGCGAATTTTGCTCGCATTTTTTATATTTCGCGGTTTACCCTGTCTCACTGCAACGACTGGTCATTGGCAAACATCGGAGTTCGTTTAACTCTGATCGCGTCGTCGACCGTCGTATGACTTTTTATAGGCCTAGTTTATCTATAATCTGCAATCTTGTTTATTTATTCATTCGTTTCTTTGTCATCAGCGACAGCTCTTTCTAAAGCTATTGGTTTGTATAATTTCGGGTAACTCAACTTGATGTAACTCAACGTATATGATCACAAATCACAATACACCAACGTCACACCAGACAGACAGACAGACAGAAATTGCTCTGGCAATACCGCCCCATGCATAGATGCATGACAACATGGGGCGGCAAAAACTGAAAACACAGTTTGCTGTACAGGCCACCAACAAAAAATATTGGATCTCTCATTGAAACTCAGTAGAAGGCGCTCTAGAAACTAGAAGGCGCTCGTGTGAGTGCATATCCCCGCCAAGTGAAGTGATTTAAGCACAATGAAAGAGAAGAGAGAAGGAAGAGCCGCTTCGCGGAGGGAGCGAAAACTAATAGCCGGCATTGTTGCTTGTGCTGTTGGTGCAATGACGTCATTGCTATTATGAGTCATCATGTACACAGAAGAAACGACAAAACAACAGACAAAACGGCCAATCTCTTAATCTCCTCCAATGTTCACTACGTTCACGTGGCGGAGATAATAATTATTACTACCTGCGGAAGCGAAAACAGTAGGCTATTCTTTACGGCAATGTCGCTTCGCTACCACGATAACTCATGTGAAATCGCTGCACCTTGCTTGGTGAAATTTTGCACACTAAATTTGTTTCTAAATTTTAAGGTCATATAGGTCAGAGGTTAAGGTCACTTGTTTTCGTGGGTAACACGACGGGCAATGAGAAGCATTGCAAAAAACGCTTCGCTTGGTGGCGCCAGCGGCGGCTGTGTTTATGCAGCGAAAAGTTATAGGGTGTTTGCACGATCGAGCAAACATCGAGCAAACGTCGAGCAAACATCGACAAACATCGAGCTGGCTCAAGCAGGCCTATTGGAATCCTTCCCCCTGGCTCAAATGTAGGCCTAGGCTTAGGCCTTTAGCCCACAGCTGATCACGTGTTATATAGGCCTTCCAATTACAAGCCGCCCGCTTTCCTAATTAGCATGCTAATTACCATAGAACGTCGAGCCAGCTGCTCGATGTTTGTTCGATCGTGTAAACACCCTATTAGTCTTGATTTACGAAACATTGCACCGACATGGCTCGCGGGCAGTGCTTATCTTTGAACAAGTTTTGACGATTTGTCCATTAAGGACCATTATCACGCTTGCAACACACATGCACACACTAGGGATTTTTCTCACATCAGTTCATGTACAGCCAATAACTAGACGACATTGTCGGGTATTTTTTCAACATAAACTGCGCAGTTGCTTTCACTTACAACAATATACAAGATTAATTTACGTTAAAAGCACGACAAATTGGCGTAAAATACGAGACTTTGGGCCTAATTGTTGCAACGCAAAACAGCAAAGGTAAGTACGTTTACACGCCCGCCGGTCAACGTGCTATAAGGGCCAACCTAGTTTTATTACGGATGGTAATGTAATAGGCCTATGTAACTTACAATAGTTGAACATTTGTTATAGTTTTAAAACACGTTTCGAAGAACAAGCTTACAGATATTGGTTGGTGTAGGCTTAATGACCTTGCGCTGAGATAACTGAATCTGCTGAGTGCTAATAGTAAATTATCTGCAAACATTCAAAAAACAAAACTATGAAGTCTCAACACTGCATTTTAAACATTTTATCTACCCAGTATGTACAAAGCAACAGTTAACTACTGTTTCACGCATAAGATGGATTTAGGCCTACAGCATCAGCCTCATTACTGCAGATCACACTAGGTCTCCTGTATATAAATCATTAGGTCTTAAAATTTTTGTCTTTCCGGTTGCAGACGGCGAAAAAGTAGAGAAGAAAGCGGAGTTGTTTTTAATTTTGCTTTTTTATATTATGGCATGTTATGTGATATTACACAACCACTCATGAACATGCTGGCACACTAAATATTTTCACGAGAACAAAAGTAAACATACTGCAGCGTAACAGATTAGATGCAAAACTGTTTTAACTACACTGTGAGGCATAAAAACACACCAAAATTTGTTTATCATAACTTAAAAAAATGTGATCCGATTTTAATAAATTTAAATACGAATATTTCTGATACAACTGGCCATCAAATTTTGTTTAGTTTCCCACCTTACTCAATGTCTGTTTCTGCACAAGTTGGGGGAAAAAACGAACAAAAGATTGCATTTTAGCCACTTTGGTATTATTGCTCAATCAAAAACACAAAAAAAAACATTTTATTTATATTTTCATTATTTTAGCTGATAGTTTATCTAATTGTCGATTTTTCAACTGTCTAGAAAAATCTTTGAAATGTTGGCACATAAACATGGGCTCGGCTCGGATACACTTTCTCCATTCGTTGATAGCAGCGTCGATAACGTTCTGCTCCAGACCAATCCAGACTTCACCAGTCGCTTCTTGAATTCATTAAGATTACTAAATATTAGGCCTATTTAATACATGTGCTGCTGCACAACGGTCAAACTTTGTAATTGATTAGCTGTTAGTGTCCACGTATCCGGAAAGATAAAATAATTATATAACTTTTTTTCAATTTATGGTAAAAAAATTGGCGTTTTTATGCCTCACGGTGTAAAACTTAAAAAACAAAATGCAAACTGCAAAAATGTGTCATAAGTAGGTTTATCCAATAAAAATATTAAGAAGCAAGGTTTTTCTAGGGACTGACGGCAACTGGAAACACACAATTTTTAAACCTAAATATAAAAATCGTTTGTTTCTAAATATTACTTTTTATAGTTCATGAGTTGTGTGCTATTGTTTTTAATTACTGGTAATAAAAAAAACATTAACCAATTAAAAAGCGATAGGCCTAACTAAAGCTGCTGAGTGCTAAATGCTCATTTTACATTATATCATATCAGAACGTCATGAAACAAGAATTATTGTCTTTTGTCATAGCGTTTTTTTCATCCGTCGTTATAGGCTAAATAATGTTACTTTTACTCACATTAAACATCAGCATGAAAATAATCCCCCTGAGTTATGTCGGGACATTTGATAAGTCCACAAGTAATTTAAACAAATCTCACATGACGCGCGACAGCGTCGGTTCCGCCACCTGGGAAATCAGTGTACAACTTTTTGAAAGAATAAACAAATTGGAGGCATCCGTATGAAAGACTGTTTGAACCTAACAAGTTAAAACTTAGTTAAAATCTACGTTCATTCTAAAAATTTTATATGCAGCAGATTGTCTTGGTCCATCTCCAGCCATTTCGTCGCAGTTCACTCTTGAAGTGCGCTCCGCAGCCGAAAATTGCAAAATCCCCTATTATAAAAGTTCAAGTTTGTTCAAGGTTATCAATGTTGATATTCCTAAAAAGCTCGTTAGCAGTGCTTGTAATAGGCAAGTTTGTGTCTATCTGCAACCGTTTTCAGGTTAGACTGGCCAATAGAGAGAAAATAACTACTTTTAGGGAGAGTACCCCTATTTGACGCCCGCATGCTCAAATCTCTATGAGCTGAAGCGGTAGAGACTTAAACGCTGAAAATTTTATACGCAAGTTCTGTTGGCTTATCTCCAGCAATTTCGGGCAATTTATTCTTAAAATGTGTGTCACAGTTAAAAATTACGAAAAATAAGCCCCTCATTTTGGGGGTTCAAGATCGTTTAAGGTCATCAATGTTTATACATAAAAAACCTTGTTACCAATGCTTGTTATGATGCGCAGCATATCTGTGCCTATCTGCAACCGTTTTCACGCTAGATGAGCCAATGGCGGTAAAAAAAATTAGGGGGAAGTACCCGTCTTTCACGCCTTCGTTTGAAAAAAATTTTTTTGCCCAAGAGCACAAAATTTTGTCACCAAAAATTAGACTCCTTGGGGCAGCCCACAGTAAAAATTTTGTGATTTTATCGTACACGTTCTGATACAGCTCCAGAGTGTGTCAGACAGACTGACAGACAGACGGACGGACGTCTAGTTTATAGCTAGGACGCGTGAAGCATGGTGCTGTCGCGCGTAAAAATCGTTATCAACTTGAAATAAACTAGAGTTGCTTAAAAATACCTTGAGCTTATGTGTGACAAGAACGAGTTGTAAATGACCTAGGCACAGAAAAATAAAAGTACATAATGTTTGCATAAAGTTATGTATATACGTTTTAGGTTCACAACTATGGCATCTAAAGATGATCGAAAGTCGTCAAGTTCATTCAGATCGTTGGAATCATCCAGATCATCCGGGCGTTCGAGATCACTGCTCGAAGCAGATGGTGACGCTTGTGGGGGTCGTGAAGTGACGATTGCCGGCCAGTTCTACGTTCCTACCCAACCAGACGTCAAACGTGCACAACACGGACCAACTCACACTAGTCAACCACAGCCGGTACTAGACTTTACTTTTCCCATTAAGCCCTATAGGCTATTTACGTTTACTTATAACGGGTGACTTAAGTACACAGAGTGGAGCGAAAAAAGTGCACGTGCATGCTTTCCGTAGATTGAGCAATTGGATAGTTTCGAAAACTGTCACTGCAGTGTTATAGGGTGTCAACACGATCGAGCAAACATCGAGCAAACATCGAGCTGGCTCAAGCAGGCCTATTGGAACCCCAGCTCAAATGTAGGCCTAGGCTTAGGCTCTTAGCCCACAGCTGATCACGTGTTATATAGGCCTTTCAATTACAACCCGCCCGCCCTTTTAATTAGCATGCTAATTACCATAGAACCTCGAGCTAGATGCTAGATGTTTGCTCGATCGTGTAAACACCCTATTAGGGTGGTCAGGTTAAACAATTGAATGATATAGTGCATCAACTCGACTGCCCTTCACTGCAGTTAGACCTCTCAGCCGCGCCGCCGAACCGTTTTCGGCTGGCTGCAGTAAAATCCGGCTGGCGAGCCGGCTCGAGTCGGCGCGCTGTCGAAAATTCGGCTGGCGGCGGCGCCAAAATTTTCCGGCGGCGGCGCGGATCGAGTCGGCGCCACTCAGTCAACACACAAATAAACGCTAACTAAATGTTGCAGTAGGCCTACTTTTAATATTGCTGCTTGATAGCACGACTACATATAACAAATGCTCACACTACAACAGTACTTTTGGACGTTTATTTTTGTTAACGGCCGGAGTATTTGACTTTGTGCTGTGCAAAAATTTATTTTACAGATTTTAGTAGGCCTACATGCGTAGCAAAAGTTTGAACATTTTATTTGTATTCTGACGATGTTTTGTTAATAACAGACATGTACTTGAAGTAGCGCCTACCACGCCAGAGATTGGACAAGATGCTATCAAAAGCATACATCTAGATGGAAAAAACGTTTTAAAAAATTAAAAACACGTTAAAAACGTGGCAGGAATAAAAAACGTTTAAAACGTTGAACAAAAAAACGTTGGCATGGTTTGTTTAACCTCCTGCTGAATGCCTAATGCTGTAGGTGCATTATATCTAGAACTGTAACGCGGACAAGAGAAAGAACTATAGCCTATTCAATTTTAATTCAACCCAATAATCATAAGGCCATAGCACTATACTAACTATTATTGAATTACTATCACTATAATATTAATTCGTTTCTGTGGTTTCAAAAGTGCACGCTTTTCAAAGTTTTCGATGAGATTTTCAATGCACGTTTTAGTAAACAAAAAGTTTTGAAAAGATAAAAAAACGTTAACAACTACGGAGATTATTTGGGCAATCACAACTCAGACAAATTTCGCTTTTTCTGTAAACTTACAGCTTTCGTATAATACCCAAAACGCACCTTAGGCCAGGCCTATACAAAACTAACCTAAGCAGCATTTACGTTTGCAAGCTTTGAAGGCATAAAGCGATTTTATCTGGTCACAATCATGCAGTTTCATAAACAACCTCATTGTCCACACAAAATAGCTAGCTTCGAAAATTTACATTCTACAGCAAGACGACGATTTAAAAGGCACAACATGCGAGTTTCGACTGATAAAGCATTAAATGATGCACAACGCTAACAGTCTACAGCCCATAAGTACTCATAATATTAAATTATATAAGTGCTATAATACATTACCGATAACAGACTTGCATTCATATCAAATATTGCTTTTTGTACACAAATTTATTCATCACAAACAAAATCTACCTGACATTTTTGCACTTTATTTTACCGAAAATAGTTTTATTTATGATTACAATACTAGGAGTAAAAGTAATTTACATGTCAGGTCCATCCAGTCTCAGTGTGGGAAAAGATTAACTACATACAAGGGAAGCATATTATGGAATAATTTACCTGATAGTTTGAAATTAATGCATTCCACATCTGAGTTTAAAGAAAACCTAAGCCATTTGTTATATTCCGGCTAGAGGCTCACATAGTTTACTGTCATGAGTGCTAAATGTACTCTGTTATAATTTTACTGTGCATGATAAATATTATGTTGATTGTGTGCATGCACTGAATTTTTGTGTTTTTTGGTGTTTTTTGCGTTCTTTTCCTTTTGTATAATAATGTCAGCAATAGATTCTGACAATGGGTGGCCAGCATTTGATGTGTGTCTGCCCTTCTGGCAACCCTCCTGTATTACTAACTCTTGTTTAGTTATTAGTCCGCCCGTAAGCGATAGCTTGCGGAAGCGGACTTATGTTTTGCTGTGGTTTATTTTCTTTTCTTTTTTCGACATCGATTCCTCCTGCGTTAGGCGAAACAAGTCCGGTGAAGTTTGGTCCAGTGACCTTGGAGATCTAGATGCGGAATTAAACCCACCGAAAGCGCATTTTTCGGAAAACCATATTTCGGCCCCTAGGGGGTCCTGCGCCCCCAAATTTTTACACGCGCTTGAGAATGACCAAGTCTTACTAGCGCACCCCCATCGGGGGCGGGGCCCCCCTTACAACTTTTTTCAAAAGAGAGTCAAAAATTGGCTTAAAGTGCAATAAATTAACGCTTATAACTTCGGAGTTAGGAGGTGTAGCTCGACGAAACTTTGGAACTTGACGTACCTCTAAGTGGGGGTGTTAACGCAAGTACAAATTTTGGGGGCATCGCCCCCTTAAAATTTGGGAGGGCAAAAAAAGTTTAAAAATCGGTGCTATTTACGACAACTTTCGAGTTTGAGCGCAAATATCTCTGGAACCGATGAAGATAACGACATAATCTAAACGGCGTTGACGAGAGCGATCCTTTCTGCGTTGAAAAAAATTTTTGTAAAATTCCGTCCACTACGAACCATGTTATAAGCGCTAATGTTGACCTACCCTAAGTCGCATTTTTCGGAAAACCATATTTCGGCCCCTGGGGGGTGCTGCGCCCCCAAATTTTTACACGCGCTAGAGAACGACCAAGTCTTACTAGCACACCCCCCACCGGGGACGGCGGCCCTCCTAACAACTTTTTTTTCAAAGGGGGGTCACAAATTGGCTTAAAATGTAATAAATTAGCGCTTATAACTTCGGAGTTAGGGGGTGTAGCCCGACGAAACTTTGGCGCTTGACGTGTCTCTATGTTGGGGTGTTAACGCAAGTACAAATTTTGGGGGCATTGCCCCCCTTAAAATTTGGGAAGGCAAAAAACGTTCAAAAATCGGTGCGATTTACGACAACTTTCGAGTTTGAGCACAAATATCTGTTGAACCAATGAAGATGACGACAATTCTAAACGGCGTTGACGAGAGTGATCCTTGCGGCGTTGAACAAAAAAAATTTTGTAAAATTCCATCCACCACGAACCAAGTTATAAGCGCTAATGTTGACCTACCCTAAGTCGACAATGCGCGTTCGGCGTATGCCAATGCATTTGAGTTCGGGCCACGTGACTTTGATGCCGGGGAAATTCCCCCCTCTTTACCCCCTTCCCCCT
>Ga0209367_1007171_pt1 | contig 15382 bp, 8 predicted proteins | sample WorMetLIZISLAND2_FD_187412 | JGI IMG/M metagenome (GOLD analysis project Ga0209367, IMG submission 187412) | Marine gutless worms symbiont microbial communities from Max Planck institute for Marine Microbiology, Germany - Olavius geniculatus... ... | reverse complement strand
AAACTCTGCAACATGGATGCCTAAAAATAGGTAAGTAAATAAGTAGCTAGAGCTGGGCTGTGGCCAGAATTGTGGTGTGGCCGCTTCCTATACTACTCACACTAGACATACAAACTAACCACACTGCTATAGCAATGAACTTGTCTTTTATTTCACTGTTGGCTGTAACTTGCTACGTTGTGAGGGGGTGCTCACGATTACGCGCAGGACGTTTCCGTGCAGCGCCAAAAATTAAACCTTTCCACGTTTCAGACGAGCGCCGCTCGGCCGCGCTGAAACGTGATGTTTAACGTGTGAGCAAAGCTTCATGCCGCGACGGCCGTGTCAGTCTTAACCGTTATCGACTCACCGAAAATAGCTTTTTTTTGCGCAAAACCAAACAGAAACCGGAATGCGCTTGTAATCTGTTCAAGTCTGTTATAGCCTACGCCACCTTTCGACGTCGATATACATAAATATAGCACACACACAACGCACCGAAGGGCCAGCATTTTGCTGTTCTTTTTTAGTAGTAGAGGCATGAGTCGATCTGTATGCACCGTTTGTCAAGCTTGCGCTGCGTTTCGAGAACACTTGATTACTCATAAAAAAGTCGTCGTTCGTGTACAAAGGCCTAAGCAGAGATTATACGGACGCTAAGCAGCACGCTGAAATGACTTCAGTCGAGTCGGCATACACTTCAAACTTCACACAATAGACCTATTAGAGGCCTTGACACCTACTCAGCAAACACCTACGTGCAGCACGTTTCAGCGCGGCCGAGTGAAACGTGAAAAATGTTAACTTTTGGCGCTGCGCGGAAACGTGCTGCGCGCAATCGCGAGATAACCGTTGCGAGTGCGTCAACTATTGTAACTGTCACTGACGAACAATTTCCAGCAGGTATGCATATCAACGTGGAGTTTCCACTGCTGTCTCTGTAAAAGTTAAACCCTGTTTCTTCATTATGTATTTGTGTGCATTCTGCCTGGAAAGTCCGTCCACGAAATGGCCTATACTGTGTCGGGTGGGACGTTAAACCCTACTCACACACTCACTCACCCAACTGCTTTTCAAGTTCAACATATTTTTGATTTTAAAAACCCAAACCAAGCAAACATCTAAGCTACTTAACCAGTTCTCAGCTTAACTACGAATAAGAACAGACTAACATATTCATATTAGGCCTAGGCTTCTATAGTAGTTCAACGCATTTGCTGAAATAAATGTTTAATAATTCACAGAAGGCAAACGAAATTGGCAGCTAATAAATCACACTGAACAATATGAACAACTGTGTTTCACATACTGAAGTGTACAACTGACCTTCGTCAAAAAACTAACAATTATCGACATGAATTGACGTAACAAGTGTAGGTGGACTATGGTTGCAAGCGAGTTAAAAACTTACCTCATGCAGACTATATTACACTGAACTGTAAACATACGGCTAACATGGTTCCTACTACTCCGCAGAATTCATTTTCCCTGACTTTCCAGGATAAAATGAATCGTTTCCTCTGACTAATTTGTTCACGCGAAATATCAATGTCAGTTTTCAATCGCTTGCAATCACACTAGAAACAAGGGAGGCAGAACAAATCTAAAAGTGGAGGTACAAATAATCTGCGAGCAAAGCAAGCAGGATTTTTTTCTGCATCTTTGTTAACTTGTGCACCCTGGTACTTTTAAATTCCCTGACCGTAGGAACCATGGGTTAACATCTGTCTCTATCAACTCAACATATTTAACACTGACTGAAACGTAGTTCAAAACAACAAATAACAAAAAAAGAATCCTGGCAAACATATCACACTTCCATGTACAAGAAGATAAAACGATACACAGTCTTCATTGTCAAGCATATCTTTTACCGCTGGGTCACTGACTAAATCTCCACTGGACAACTGGAATAAAATTGCCTGGCTGTGGTCAAATAAACGTTTGATGGCTAAGCGTGTATAGCTCTTGACGCAAACCGATCACAGAGGTATACTATATGGAATCACAGTTTTACCTTGCTGGAAGAGATCACCCCGGAGCCAATGGCGGATCCAGAATTTTGGAATAGGGGGCAGATGTGTACAGGGTGGGGTCTGAAGAGGGGGCTGTGCCATCTCCCCAGGAAATGTTTCAAACTTTTATGGAAACCTAATGCATTCTGATGCACAATCTTAACTTTTTAAAGATGTTTCCAGTCAATACAGGGCGCCCCCCTTGAATCCACCACTCCCCGGAGCCATGGAAGGCTGAGTTGACCTTGGTACTGAGATGGTTACATATCCGCAGACAGTCACACATCCAAGAAGTAACCGCTCCATATCAGCCCGACCAAGAGTCAAACGCACAACGGCTTGATCGTTAAGTTCAGCACCCTACCGTTACACTACCAAGTAGGGCTGTACCAAATAGCAGATTTTACTATTCGGCCGAATAAGAATAATTTATGATATTATTCAGCCAACTACGAACAAAATACAAATAGTTGACACAGGTTCAAACACACTGCACAATGCCCTATTTTCATCGTAGTGTGATGAAAAATTTCCAAATCAAACGTTTAAAAAATTTCCAAACTGGATATTTTGTATTTTGTATCCATGTTAAATGAATGATGCTAACAAATATGACTGACACTAACAAAACATGATGACAGTGATTCACAACAGACTCTTGACAGTGGGCAAACTAAATGGTCAACACATCACATGTGGGCATTATGCTGCCGAGACAGCAACTGTCTAAGGCTAAATGCAGGAACAACGAGCAGCGATAGTGCAGTGTTTATTAATCATATTCGGCCTGTTTTCGGCATTACTATTCGACCGAATACGAATACACTATTCGGACCGAATAGAATGAACATTCGGAACAGCCCTACTACCACACCACACCACTGTAAGCAAACTTTTACATACAGATTTCATTTTGCTGCTAGCGGTTGCATGCAGCACAGCACCAACATAGGCTATCCTAAAAATGTCAGTAACAGTCTGAGTATTGAATAAACATGTGCTATTCACAATGCATTATTATTGGCAATCAATGTTCTCAACAGTCGGTAAGCCACCACAATATACTGGTACAGAGTTCACAGCTTTCTTCAGCAGCAATTCAGTAAATGAATTAAATAAGTGTAAAACTGTACAGAGAAAGCACAGATATGCTCAGCAAACTAACAAATGTAAAATAAGGAAAAAACTGCTGACACGTACGATGGCAGATTCATGAGAAATAACATGGGGACTTGGCAGCATAAACTGCTTATCTGATAGCCAAAGATGCCTCCAACTTAACCGGAACCCCAGACAAACGAAAAGCTGCTCCCCTACATCCACCACTGGGATAAACACACACCGGTTTACATCAGATCAGCAATATTTATCATTTTGCCAACAAACATCGCACAATTAACACAACTATTATTGCACAACAAGCTACCATGGTGAAAGCATGGTCATGTATTAGTACTGTTTACACCCTAGCAATGACACTGTGCATAGAGACAACTGAAAATCTCTGCATTATATCCATGTAATACAGCTCAAACAAATCTCATTTCAAGGACTTACACCATATAAACATAAATATCTGGTGTATGAACAGGTGGCAGTTTCATGGCGAATGGCGTTCAATTCAACTATCAAACTGTCTCGTTCTGAAGATGAACTCAAAATCCATGGTCAGCGCTAACTGTGAAATGAAATATCCACTGCACAGAGTTGTACGTGGTAAGTCTTCACCTATGACAACTAGCTACATCAGATAATCATAATCCTAATAAAGTACATAGAGCAGACATCGCTAGCTACAGATAACTGCTTACATTACCACGCACTATTGTTTTGATTAGCCTCAGCACAGTTGCAGGAAATATACGAAAAAAACTGCATGCGAAGTAAGGCAGTGCCTACATGTGCGACGAAACTAGGACAAAAGTAAAATAAAACTGAAACCAAAATCACATGCAAAAAAAATGCATGCAATTTAGTTTTACTTTTAAAGATGACATAGGCATGCTTAAAACAAAAGCAAAACGTAAAACACAGCGCCTACATCGATGATAAAACCAACACAGAACTAAAACAAGATTGGATGCAGAGAGATGAAAATGAAGACTGCGACACATTCTTTTGTCGTGCTTGAGAAGAACAGTTAACAATCTGATGGTGGATCACGGGGAGTGAATGCTGCTTCGTGGCTAGTGAGCAGAGGTGTATTTGTACTTGTCGCTCAGCCGGAACGACGCCTGCACAGTCACATCTCAACACAGTTAGAATAAAATCTAAAATAACACACACAGTACAACCTGTACCAAACACACAAGTCTAACAGGTTAACTTAATGCATCATTTAAGAGTCTTTGATGGATATGACCTGGTTTCACTCAATGCAAGTTCTAACACAGATAAGCAATTTATAATCTAGGATATGTAACTGGAGATACTGAGGTAGTAGCAAACTGAAAAAAATTTTTTTAAACACATCAGCTGGTCAAAACCTCAAGTTTTCTAAACTTCGAAAGTATGTATTAATGTCATCATTATTCAAAGTCAAATTACTAAAAAAATTTTTGTTGCTTTCTCCATACAGGCCACAACTGTAAATCTGCCAGGATTAAGTATTAAATTACAATCCCAACATATGTGACTAATTGACCACTTACAATCTTGTCCTCTACAATTATCACTGCATACTGACCACCAGTTTCATTCATAGCTTCGACAAGTGACAGTTGCAGCGAGAAAATATTATTTAGCAGTGAACATCCAAACGAATTTAAAATGTTTGTTTATTTGTCATCATATAATAACTTACATGACTACGTGACATCATTAATAGAAACTGTTATTGTGCATATTTAAAGATAACAAAAACAATAACAGTAAAGTGCCATTTTATAAGCCATAAATCACCAGACGAAAGTATAACAACAGTAACGAATGCATCTTAGATAACTGCTGATGAAACTAAATAAACGAAAACTCTTTATACTAAGGTACAGAAAAATGCCAGTTTGTGTATCAATCAAAAACAGTTATCAAAACCATTAATAAGCACAAGGCTAATTGCAGGACACATTAACAGATATAATTTAATTTGTCACACAACAAAACCTCAGATCTAAGTCATATAGTAATTTGCGCCTAATGCATATCATGCAATAAAAAAACAATATTACCAATTTCCAGAAATACTGCAATGTAACATCCACATAAACCATGATAATTCTGTAACTAATAAAAACTTCCAAAATGTCACGCGTGCAAATACTTTCTTTCTGGTCAGTAATGAAATGATGCAAATGTTCACAGTAAATCAAGTGCAAACAGCAGACAACACAAGTAGCTTTTACTGTTTTAAAGCAAGAATGGCGTCCTCAAGGACTGTCCTTGAAATCGAGGAGAAAAAATCATGGCCTTGGCCAGTGGCACAGACAAGGTGGCCCAGGGAACCCACCCTCCATCTTCCAGCAAAACATAAGCATATGTTCAAACTGCACTAAATTTGCCAATTTGGTCAGTTTATTCTCGGGAAAATAATTAAAATTGTTGCCACCAGATCTCATCTTTTAAAGCAAAAATGCACCAAATTCGATTTCAACTGGGGCTCTGCCCCAGACCCTCTAGATGGATTTTAGGGGGTCCTACTTCTAAAAAAGAGAGGGGAGTGGAAAAGGGAAGAACAGGGAAAGTGAGAGGAGTAAAAAAGAGGAAAAGAGAGGGGAGAGACGACAGGGGGAAGGAGAGGGAAAAGGAGACAAGGCCCCTCCCAATTGAAATTTCTGCCTACGCCACTGGCCGTGGCCTCAAAAAGGTCTTGTCTTGCCCTTGGCACCAATGCCTTGGCCTCTAGTCACTTGTAATGAATGTGCTCTGTGTAATGAGTTTATGTCATTTGTATGATATATCCTCTTTCTTGTGTCACCTTAATTGTGCAATATAAAGTAAATCAATCTGCAGTTTTAATGTGGTGCAGATACGTTAATGGACTCTTTAGAGTTTAGAGTCCCTTCACTTAGAGGCCTTGACCTCAAAGGCAACTGTGGCCTTGTATATCACTAACCTTGACCTTGAAAATGCTGGCTTCGAACCAGTCCCTGATTTTAAAGCTAAAAATCTGTAGCAAACTGAGTAAAGCATGGATAAGCAGAAGACAAGTTCTACAGTAAATGTTGTGAGAGTAACAAATACATAATTTAAAACAAAAATAACAAAACTAACAGATACCAAAAAACTGTAAACACATACACAAGCATGACATGCAGTGCATCTGGTCCAAATTATCTCTTGGTTTAACAGCACACTGAGCACAGAGCATATACGTTCAACTATATGAAGCAGCAACAAAAAAACAAAAACTGGATCATAACTAAATGAAACTGAAGATCAAAGCATCAATGCTACACAATTATGAAACACCTCGTCCAATATAAACTCAACAAGATAGACCACAAACTACCAAACAATTAAAAAAATTAAATGCTCACATTACAGGGTTCCCACACTTTTACGGACAAAAAATTCCAGTACTTTCCAGGACCATCAAAACGCTTCCAAAACTTAGAACCTTCCGTGAGCACATAAACGTTTAAATATAAAGACAAACGCTTGCCTAAGTGCTGTAAACGATGATGCAATGGTATATGGAAGGCAAATTTCATAATTTCTCATATCACTGTATTTCAGTACGCTAGACTTTTGCCAGTGCTACACTGTTTATTTTGACCCCCCCCCAAATTAATCAACTATCCAAGATTTTCATTTTCCAGGACTTTCCAGGTCCTGGAAAAACAAGAAAAAAATTCAAGGACTTTGCAAGACTTCCCAGCAGGTGTGAGAACTCTGACGTTATAATAGCTCACAATATACATGTTGATCCAAAAAGTTTACACTATTTTAACAATTCGGAAATATCTGTGAATCTTCAATGACAGTTAAAAGAACACATAATTCTTCGTAAAACTTTTGGACTGCTCAGAAAGAACATTCATCAATAAAATGAAGCTGTTTTCACATGGTCAGAAACTGTTTTAAAAGGCACAAACTTTAGCTGCAATCGTTTCGTGAAGTACACCACAAAAGTACAAGTACAAGTAATGAGTCAGTTTACGGCACTAAGGTCTACGCTGAGGTGTAAAAAACTATTCACACACAAAAGTACACATAACTACAAGACACGGTCTTGTACAAAAATAACTCAAAACTACCACATTACACACAGATGCACAACTCAACTACTGTACAATGAGATATGTCATATGATAAACGGCTGCTTCATCTACAATGTCCGTCTCTAGGTCTTCTTCATTCCATTTGCTCTGTATTGTCATATCAGGCAAACTAACTCATGTAAATACCTGAGAAAGAGCGAATATCAACTTGACATGTTACAAAGTGTTCCGAAGACATTTTTGCAACTGTTCAATTGGTCAGCACTAACAAAGATGGAACAGTATAACAGTTGAACAACATGCAACAAAGCTGAACAGGCCACAACAAATGTCTTGGTGGATAACAGATCATATGGTTTATCCTACACTGCCTTTGAAGCTTAATGATGCACTAATGATATATGTCAGCTAGAAGTAAGTGCACAGAATAAGACTAAGAAATTCTTTTACGTAGAAAAATGCTGCGAGCTGAGTATGCTATACGGCAGCTGTACGTTGTTAGTGCACCAAAGCAAATGTAAAATGGCAACTTTTACTGACTAGTGACTTACACAGAGAGATGCCAAACACATAACTCAGAAGACACGGCTGAAAACTGGAGTCAAACAACGGACCGGAATAATAACAGATAGAGCTGTCAAATTAATGCATTAATTACCGCATTAATAAACTAATGCGCATTTTAAAAAATTAATGTGTGCTAAAAAAATTAACGCACTTGTGTAAATTTATCTAATTTACTAAATTCTGTGAAGCAAAAGTTCCACTATTGCATTAAACTGTGGTTATTTGACAATCGAATGAATTCAAATAACTAAATTGCAGTTGCCATTCCATCACTACTGTAAATAAATATTATTTAGATGACAGGCTAATGGATTTCTACGCTAGTGATAACATCATTTATTGTTTTCTACAGGTGGGGTCCCCAAATGTTGAAGGACCCGGGTAACTTACTCCCTACTCTCCCTCTTGATGAAACTGAATGCATTAATAATGCGTTTTAAAAAATTAACGCAATGCATTAAAAAAATTAACGCTTCAACAGCTCTAGTAGCAGAAAAGCAGCATATATGTACGATGGCAACGCTTGCTTAACATTACAGAAATCTACTTAACTGAATACTGCATGACTTAATGCTGCTTTTGTCAGAACAATTCTGTTCATTTTACCCTTACACTAACTAGTAACAGACATCACTCTGCTTACATCATTATATCGAAATAAAATACAAGACATATTCGGAGCAACTACAACAGGAATGAAGCATCATAAAATGTGACCATAATAATTTCATTAAAAACGGTTATTTGCAAGAGGTCCACAAGATTGTATTACCAACACTGCAGAACATGAACTCACCAGCTGACATTAAACCGTAAGTCGGTACGTACATTTTAGCCACAATATATGCACACATGAGAAAGTAGAAATCATACAGTAACCAAATTTGCAGCATTTGTTCATGTTGTCTGTGGCACTATGTGTACAAAATTTTGTAGCAAATAGACCACGTTTGACAAAGTTATAGTGAAAACCTAAAATTACCGATAGGCCCAAGTTCGTGGACCCGAGCATGGCCACCGTCAGTCCTTATTTTAAGAGGTCTGTGACTTATGCACAAGCACAGACAACTGAAAAACTAAGTTATTTTACGAAAAAAATATAAGCAAAAGGCCATTCAGCTACCTGATAGTAAAATCATTCGTGACTATCTGGTGCATATACAAGTAAGAACACGTGACAAACTTAAAAATAGAACTCCAAGGTAACTGAAAGAAAATGAGATTAAATCTGCATGACTCAAACTTGCTGACTGCCAGAAGTACAACAAGAACGCACGTGATATCAAAAAGCAATTGCAATAAATTGCAAGCACATATGATTTGTAAATTCAGCGGAGCCAACATTCATTCGTAATACAACGGGTGCTCAGAGTTTGTAGTTTGACGCAATGTCTATACCAAAACAATAGAACGTAATTTTTCATTTTTCAACATAGTCTCCTGCAACTGCACTGCATCTGGTCCAGCACTTCTCCAAAGCTTGGACTCTATTTTCCAGCCCAAAATTTACTATGCAGATTACAAAGTGTGTTCAGGAAATCTGTTGCTTGATATAAATGGTGTTTTATAAAAATGGACCCCTTTTTCTTTCTTTCATAACTGACTTCAGTGATTATCAATTTATACAAAATTTTTGCCAGCTGTAGTTGAAGAAATACTAACTCAAAATATTTCAACAAAATATGGCTGTTGATTAAATATTCTTTTGTTAGTCGTGACGTGATACTGACATCATAATGTGTCGTGAGTACAAGCTTGCTTGTCTCAACCGGTGCTGTCAGTTAATACCCTGCTTCGGTGGTGAACTTAATCTAGTTTGCTCTATTTTGAATTAGTATTTCTTCAGCTACAACTGGTAACAATTTTGTGTAAATTGATCATCATTTGGGTGAATTATGAAGGAAAGAAAAAGTGGTCCATTTTTATAAAACAGCACGTAGAAGGACATTATAAATGTCACAGACGTGGAGTTATCAGCCGGTACTGCCAGCCACTAAAATACTGCACAACTTATTATTCAAATATAATTGATATTCATGAATAAATTCAAATTTGCTGATGACAAGGAAGAAATCTGGATGGCAAATGGCTGCCTGAAAGACAAAGATGACAATTCTTACACAGTGAAATCCGAGCATTGGAAAAATGCTGGATTAAGTAGCAACACATTTCAGTCACAAGACACCATGTTGAACCGAGACAAAATATGATGTAGCTCTTTTCATTAAATGTGCCAGGTGACAAACTTTTTGAGTGACCATTGTATCAAAATTTGCCATGCTGACCATGTGACGAAGTTAAAGGCCAAGTCGCATATAAAGTTATAAAGTGCTAATTGGCTTAATCAACTTAATTAACTTAGGATTTTTTTAGCAATAAGCTTCTGCATTGTATTGTACTTTTTATTGTATGCTGCATCTTACTGCGATTAAAGATTATTATTAACCTTTCTGTTGCCAGTGTTATCTTTATACTGCAAAAATAAAGTTTAAAGTCACGTGGACAAATGTGACCAAACCGAGAGGTCACAAACGACCATTAGCGTCAATGTAGCGTTTGACATAATTTGAACGCTAGCAGCGTCTATGGAGCGCAGTACCAGGCGAAAAGACTTCACTTGCATTTTGAGAAATTGTGTCATACCGGAAATAGGCCGACTGTATGCCCCTTCCATTGCACCAATTGCTGACAAATTCCTACTTTCGCTTCCGGAATGCACGTGAGTTCCTCTGTCTCAGAGCGCACTGCATCGATGCTGTGGCCAGCTCATGGTGTGTTAACTTTTTCGCACGCTGCAATACACGCTATAAACAAAGCGTAGGAGGTGATGACATCATTTTGTTCGCACACTATTATTTTTATTGAAATTTATGTAACGTGATGTTTTTATTTCAACTGATCAGCGTATTATTAATTAGCATTACATTCTACACACATTTAGCCAATACTGTTTTTTACGTGCGACTTGGCCTTTAATAGATGCACAAATATTTTAGTAGGCAGAGCAAACAGTTGTGAAATTATGAACACAGTGAGTACATGAGATCTGATATCGAGTAGTGAGAACAGCGCTGCCACACACAAGACTGCCATGCAACATTGCTTTCAGCAGAAACGCGGTGGAATAGTGCACCAATAGGAAAAATGCACTGAACAGCAGGGGCCAAATTTACAAATGTCACAAAAAAGGAAAATCATATTTATACAAAACTGTTCAGAAAGAATGCAACTTACAAAAAATTGCAAAAATAAATTACAAAAAAAGCTAAGGAAAATTTATGCATAACGAGGCTGGTAGGTTGAATACCTACACCAGTTAAGTTTGAAAGAACTTGCAAAAATTTGTGAGAAGTTTTGTAAATTAGTCCCCTGAGCGCAAAAGTTAGAGGTGATGGCTGCTAGGTCAAGGTCACAACTAACTACAGAGGTCAAAGGTCAGTGACTAATGAGGTCGGCTGACCGTGGATTCAGTACTATGGATGGAGACCGAACGACGGATGCCATTGCCCGACTGGGTCTGACCATTCTGAAGCAAGTCCTGAATGTGCTGAACAATGAGATCAATTGCCACTGCAACCAACACAGCATCCACAACAAATGACAGAGTGAGTGAATGAGTAGTGTTTTGCATGAAAATTGGCACACTGCGCAGACAAAACTATACTAAGCACCCAAATGTCACCTATCTTTTAGCACAAATAGAATTTCAGAAACAAGCCTTTCCAGGTAGTCACTTGCAGTTCACTGGTACCGAAAATGAAAATTGACAGCAAAAAAACCAAACAAACTAAAAAAACCAAAATAGCAATAATGAACTATCTGTGCAGTACATGCACACATACGATCTCACATAAGATATCTTCACACAATAGATCCGGAGCCAGTGGCTTCAATCCCCCCAAATCTAGAGTCAAAATCGGGCACAACTTCCCCCCCACTTCTGGGCTCAAGAGTACCCCTCTATTTTCAAATTCAAGTTCCCCAACCCCCATTTTGGGCTTCTTCCCCTTTCTAGGGGAAAGTTTCGTTAAAAATGTAAAGTGAAAAATAGGAGAAAGTAAAAAATAGGAGGGGAAGCTTTGTTAGCAGTGCAAATTGGTTAATAAAAATAGATGATGAATAGTTTAGTAGATTGTGAAGTGAAAAAGGGGGAAGTTTTGATCTACACCCGTAACAAAACTCCCCCCTATTTTTCATTGGGCACAATCTGCGCCTACCAGGTGTAGGAACAGAAGCCACTGTCCGGCATATTCTACAGTTCTTGGGACATGCTCGTTGAGCCACGCACAAGGACCACGATCGGTCGGAGGGACTTTGCCGTGGCTGGCCCGGCCACTTGGAACAGCCTCCCCGTCGACCTGCGGACTTCATCACTGTCCAGAGATACATTTGCGGAAAAACTCAAAACTCATTTATTTGGCTGCGAGCGCTCTTGAGGTCTTCTCTAATTGGGTGCTATACAAACTGACATATTCATTCATTCAGTCATTCATGCATGGGCCAATATTTAGTTGCAGTCGCACTCAATAAATCTCACCACATAAAAGAATAGCAGGACTCAGTAGCTTACATGCTTATCAAAAATCAATATCATTTATGCACTACAGCATCTCAATTACATGGTATCAATAAAACGTCACCTATCTTTTAGCCCAACTAGAGTTAAGATAATCTGCTGTATAAGAGTATAACTAATATCAACATAACTGCAACCATTCTATCATTATCATGGCACAAACAACTGATGCAGCAGCTCCAGCAGCTAACATAATCACACTACATAGTCAAAACTATACCACTCATCCAAATGTTTCCTATCTCTTTAACACAACTAGAATTAGATGTACGTGTAAGCATCACTCACAACACTGGTGTGCCCCGCTCTGCTAGTAGCCTACACAATTACTCAAAACAATGCCAAAAATGCACCAAAACACTTCATTTTCACTCAAAAAATCTGAAAATTTTTTCTGAGGCAGCGGGGCACAATCCGCTCCTCAGACCTTTTTCCCAGTGGGAAAAGGAAACCCCTTCCCAAATCCCATCCGTCAGGTGCCCCCCTCTCTCCCCGACATCGAGTTCCTGGCTATGCCACTTACTCACAGAGACACAAAAACATACAGTTTTCAATGCATACAATCAAGTACATGTACAAACCTGTGTTATCAGCACCACGTGGTATAATAACATCAGCATATTTCTTCGTCTACAAACAATACAAAAACAGAGCTGACATCAAAGCCATGACAGCCGCGACATGCACAGCATATGGGTCTCTAACAGTCAGCTCATTTTCCAACGTTTAATCCAGTACTACTTTTTCATTGCTTCGCGCATGATTCAAACTGCAACAAACGACTCTTACTTGCCTATCATTGAGTCTGCCACAAAATTATTTAGAAAATTTTTTGCATGCCAAATTCCAGCTTCAGATAGCCAACAAACAGTATTGTGTCGAAGCACAAATGAGGAAAGCTTTAGTGGCAAGCTTACTAGTAAAAAGAGCAGCCTTTGAACTTCATATATCAAATAGTTTAAGTGCACTTCATTATCAATTCTGGCACTGAAAACATGTCTGGACAATCTCTGCTCAATGACGTACAAACTGCTTTGTGTACTGGTACGTAAGTAAGCAAGTAACTAAGCATGATAAATAAGTAAGTAAGAAAAATGGAAAAGCACTGAATTAACAGTTAGTCAAGGTCATCTTTGATCTCAACATTCGAACAAAAATGACTTTAGGTATCTATTGAAAAGTTTAAAAGTACTAACCGGTAAGCAGAATTCTTCGAATGCCGGCTTGACGTAAGTGATGTACTGGTGCAGAATCTGCTCCAGTGGACGTTCACGTTCTTTCATGTCTCGTTCCACTGACACAACAATCCAACGTTGTTCGCTCAAAATACAACACAAATATCTATCTACGCTTTAGCTGTACGTGAAACCTCACTACGAGAATTTTACAGAAGACCTTCCACAACATCAACGAAAGGCACCACTGACCAGAAGTGAAAAAATAACTAACTTTAACACATGATATTGAAAACTGATTAACCAGAATTGAGTTCCTGGTTGCAGAACACGCTGTTCATGATATTGTGCTAAAAACAACTTGGAATTCACTACAGTAAATAGAAAGATTGAACTTTGATCAATGCACACTGGCGTAATCATTTTCATCAAAGCCTAATGGCATTTGAACGATACAACAGACTAATTCAGACAATGCATACACCTAATGAGTAGAATTATGCCATGTACCTCGCATTGCAAGCCGCGTATCTGCATCCAAATCAACAAATAGACGAACATCAAACAGATCTCGCAGTGGTTTGAAGTAGAATGCCAGAATGCCTTCAAAGAGAATAACGTCGGCTGGTTCTATTTCATGAGATCCTTGTCTGCAATAAAACAACAACCCCTCGCCACTCGGTACCACTAAGTAAATATGTGCGACGTGCGTAAGTAACATCAGTGAGAAAATAGCCAAATCTAAAACACAAGGATGGCTATTGGTAAAGCCTAAAAGCTAAGTTACAGATAAAATTCCGAGCTAGTGGTGAAAACTGCAAAAGAAGTTAACTATGTGACAATCTTTAATTTCTGTGCTTTGTGCAAATGCAATGAATTGTGACCTGCAGTGAGTAACAAAGTCGTAGTTTGGAACCGTGACTTTCTTCTTAGCAGCGATGTTTCCAACTGTAGCTGTCATTAGCGGCTCATCCAAGGCTCCTGCATTAACACACAACACAGTGCAATGCCTGACAATATCAAATGCATTACAAGTAGAGCTGTCAAGGCGTTAATTTTTTCAATGCATTAACGCAGTGCGTTAATTTTTTTAATGCATTAATTAATGCGTAAATTAACGCACCCAGTCCCGTCGAGATGGAGAGTAGGAGGTAAATTATTCCGGACCCGAGACGTTTATGGGATCCGCCTGTAGAATATAGAAAGTTAGAAAAATGAGAAAAAAAATTTTAAAAACACATATAATTTTTATTTTTTAAACATATTTATACTACTTACTATTTAACTATTACAGTATTTTTATTTTGTATATCATCTGATGTCCATCATAGAGTCCATCATTTTCACAACTCACAAGTAAACAGCATCAACAAAATGAAACAACAAATAATAATTATGAACTAATAAAATACACGGTCAGATTTGACGTATTTTTGTATTCTGTAGCACAACCTATTCTGTCATTTTGTCCACCTGATTGCCCAAAAGATGGTGGGCTTATGTTTTACCGCAAATGTTTTTGTTCAAAGCAAGATCTCCGAGCTCCGTCGGCCGATCGCTGTGAAAACTATTACGCTTGTTTACAGTAGTGATGAAACGAAAACCAGTTTAGTTACTTGATTTCATTCGATTGTCATATAACCGCAGTTTAATGGAATATCCGAACTTTTGCTGCACATAATTTAGTAACTGAATGAAATAAATTTACGAATGTGCATTAATTTTTTTAACGCGCGTTAATTTATTAACGCATTAATGCGTTAATTAACGTGTCAACTGTGACAGCTCTAATTACAAGGTTTTATAATCTACTTTAGATTTCATTACTGCGTGCACGATTATAATAATAATAATTTATGTAAAAAAACTGTTCAGTTTATATACAGTGTAAGGTTGACATCGTGGTTGTAG
>Ga0209367_1007170_pt1 | contig 15383 bp, 11 predicted proteins | sample WorMetLIZISLAND2_FD_187412 | JGI IMG/M metagenome (GOLD analysis project Ga0209367, IMG submission 187412) | Marine gutless worms symbiont microbial communities from Max Planck institute for Marine Microbiology, Germany - Olavius geniculatus... ... | reverse complement strand
ATCCTCTACAGGAAAAACTACTGAACTGATTTTAACGCACGATGGCTCATATGACACAGTTTTGCACAAAAAAAAGCCTTTTGGGGGTTAAAAAATTTATATTCAACATTTTAACCAATTTTTTCACAAAAATATGAAAAATTACAATGGTGCCTATGGGGAAAATTAAACAATTCTTAAAACCGTCATAACTCCGGCTATGTTTAAGACAGAGTCATAATTTTTGGTTCTAGGGTATGGTTTTCAGGGGTCTGCCAAATTAACTGTGTCATTTATGTTTACCCCTGATCGACCCACATTGCCATGGCAACGAAATTTGGGACAAAATCAATTGGCTATAACTCGACCCCCGTGAAAGATAATTGCGCACTGTTTGCACCTACCCCCCTATTTTCGGGCCCGGGCTATCTGAAGGTGTCACGTAAATTTCACCTCTGCCAACCTTTGTTGCCATGGCAATTTGTGACCTTTTGTGGGTTATAACTCAGCTTGTGAAAGAGATATCTGCAAGATTATTGCGTCCACAGAAAGCTTTCGAGAATGGGCCATTCATTGATGCCATGCAAATTTTTCCCAGAGCGACCCTAGTTGCCATGGCAACAAAATTTGAGACATAATGGGTTAGAACTCAGATTATGTAAGAGATATATCGAAGATCTTTGCATCAGATGGGGTGTTTTCAAGATCGGTTTATTTTGGTATGGGAAGTGCACAATTATTCAAAAGTGCACATACGCACCCCCGCAAAAATCATAGGCTGAATATATGAAAAATCGTTATTATCTAGCAACAAAAACATTTCTACATTGTGTAACATTGCCATAGTTAACTAATCAGATGTTAGATCAGTACGACATTCTAAAAGTTAATGATAGATTCGAGAGCAACTTAAAGCGAAATAGAACATCTGTCCGCTTTGAATGTAAATTGATAGTAAACCCACAGAACTAAGCGAAGTAGCCAGTATTCCAAGATAAAACCAATTTTAAATTTACTTTACGCACAACAAAATAAATAAAATACTGGCAAAAAGTAGAGTTTGGAGACAAAAAAGACAAATTTTGAGTCGTTAAAATTAGCGGAAGTTGATAGTATCCATGACGACGCCAGCAGACAACGCTGGTGGTAGTGTTGGGTCAATTTAAATTATTATTGTGGTTTGTCAAAAATGTGACTTCCATCACATTAGTAGTAGTAGTAGTAGTAGTAGACTAGTATTAGTAGAGATAGGGGTAGGATACTGGTAGTGTAGGGGCGTAGGGTTATGGTAGCAATAGGGATAAGGTAAGTTATGGTAGGGGTAGAGTATGGAAATAGTAAAGTAAGGGTTACTTATAGTCGAAATAGAAATAGGAGTAGCAGTATTTGTGGTAGCAGTTGTAGTGGTTATTCTACTGTTTGATTTCATTCAGCTCTAGATTACTTCCAACGGCAATAAAACTGCAAATATTTATGTAAAAAACTGTTCGGTTTATATACAGTGTAAGGGTGACATCGTGGTTGTAGATATAAAACAGCACAGATCACAATTTAATAATTCAAACATCGCCATTACACAATGTCAGAAAAACTGTGTTGGCTGTGTAATGGTAAAGTTTGAATTATTATGTTTGAATTACATAAATTTGTAAATTAGCCTAAGTAATACAAACTACACTGTGTCCCCAAAAAATGTCCCACTGTCATTTTCCATATCTTCATCAAATATTAACCAATTTTAAAAATTTTTCTCACTGGCACATATTGTGGACAATTAGCAATAAAATAGTTGCTATATATTCCACCATACTTTAACTGTGTCGCTACACTACCATGTGAAACATAATTTTTCAAAAATCACTAAAATCACTATAATACATATGCATAAAATCATTTTTTGAAAAAAGTGTACTAGTTTTCATACAAAAATTAAATATTGTTTAGTTTTACATACATTTCTGAGATTTGTAAACAAAAGCAGATGATATGGTCGTAAATAACAATTTTCAATTCACTGACGATATACCAGTGATGTAATGTGCCATTTAGCAGTAAAGACAAAGCTCTGATAAGGAACTTGTACCAGTTCAAAAAATACAGCTTTTGGATAATACTGGCAAAACTTTTGAAGATAATCTGCAATGGGAAAAGAGTGGAAATGTTATTTTAAAAAAACTGAGAAACAAGCAGCACCGACCAAAAGCATGAAACCAGCAGACTGAAGCGTATGCATACTGAAAAGAATGTGATTACTGTGGATGAAGTGGTAGGCTTGCTAAACCACAAAGGCCAGAAACAAACATATCGTTCAATACGCCAGATATCCAAAGACACAGATCTAACAAAGTTTATCATTGTACAGATCACTCACAGCATTCTTGGCTGCAAGTATATTTCGTTTACCAACAAGCTTGCTGTCCATGATTGATAGTTTTTCTTGCATTTATAACAGTCAGCCAAGACCCCTAGACAAGGTAGTGTAGCGACAGTTAATGTGTGGTAGGATATTTTATAATCACTTTATTGCAAATTGTCCACAGAATGTACCAGTGAAAAAATTTCGAAAATCGGTTAATATTTGGCAAAGATAGAGATAATCACAAAGTGGGACGTTTTTTGGGACACAGAGTACAGTAAGTAAGTAAGTAAGTAGGTTTACTAAAGACTAACAGATTTTGTCGAGACTAGTTGACTTCCTCAAACATGTCACTTTATTGACAGAACTACAAAGAGAACAATGACTACCAACAGAAGAGGCTGGTTGGAGTAAGAAGTTGTGCATTACTGATGACAATCAGCAGCAACTGTATGCCGATGGGCAGAAGTCGCAGCAGACACATCTGCTGTATGGTGAACTGCAGCGGCACCTCACTGCGTCAAACAAACACATAAACAACAGCAATACACTCGGAGAAAAGATTACATTATGTCGGCAGAAATAATGCGAACAGCCTGAAACATTTTTAACATTCTAAAAACGTAACACTTTTCCCAGCATGCAGGTTAAGAAAAATTGTTTTGACATTCTTCTCCCAACATCTTTTCTGACTTTCCGCACAGACGTGATACAGTTACAATAAATACATCAGCTTCACACACAGAAACTACAAGCTGCAAAGTATCGGCTACCTGTTCTCGGAATAATATTACAAAAAACTCCCTCGCTGGTGATTTGGTGCAACAAGAGAAAAGCACAGAGTCTGTTCTTATGTACAGGACTACTTTCTATTATTCTCCTGTTTTGTTTTGGAACCAAACAACTGTCTAAAGCTACACGAGATTCGCCTACCATTCCCAAAAGAAAACAACATGTCAATATTGCAGATGCAAAACATTTACATGACTGATGACTCCATTCCAGCTGCTCCACTAACAGCAGCAAAAAACTGAAGAACAATGAACGACTAAATAACAAGCGTCAAGCAGCATGTAACAAATGATTGCAAATGAAAATCTACGCAAGCAACTCAAAATATTAACGATGGCTAACTAATGATGGCTATAGGTTCCTATTCTGACACGTCCTCTTTCAACAGCCGTTATTTCAAGAAAACTTAGGGCTGATGTTATTCTCACAATTACCTGAAAAAGCTTGCAAGCAAATGAACAGCAACGCCAATAACAGGGTTGGTTACGGTACTAAGCAACAGATACATGCAAATTGGTGATTACAGTTATTTAACAAAATGTGAAACCAGCCTTTAATGACAAGCAGTGTGTAACATACTTAAAAGTAGTGACAAGCCATCCACCAATGACGGAACCAGCGATGGATATTCCCTGGCAGATAATACCGGTCCAGAACGACACTTCCGTAGCATCGAACTTCTGATCAAGCAAAAACATCGGCATCATCGACAGAGCACCTTGCTCACCTACAGACACAAATGCTTCTACATCTTGCAAATCTATGTGAAAGAGTTTAACAACTCATAATATTAATGTTCAAATGGCAGATATTTATGAAGAAAATGGAAAATCAGAATATCATTAGTATTAAACTGGACAAAATCCGCAGTAAAGCCAACAAGAAATCTGAGCTAATGCTCATAAGATGCGCAAGAGCCTATAGCAGTTCCTGTTCGCAGGTAATCTTGGTCTATCTCCATGCATTTCGTCGAATTCACTCTTTTGCAGCCTAAAATCGCCAAAAAATCACTAAAAAGCCCTATTTTACAGTTGAACGTCAATCAAGATCATCAATGTTGACAATCCTGAGAAGCTCGAAGCTCGTTGCCAGTGCTTGTTATGTTAAGCAGCATGTCTGTGCCTACCTGTAACCACTAATTTCACTCTAGACAAGCCAACAGCGGATAAATAATCACTTTTTAGAGGCATACACCTGTTTGACACCCTCGTTCGCAGGCTTCTTTGAACTCAGAAGGTCCGCACTTGGATTGCTTAAATCTATATTCAATGTGGAAAACTTTATACGCAAGTTGTCTTGGTCTATCTCCAGCCATTTTGGCACAATTCACTCTTGAAATGCATGACACAGCCAAAAATTGCCAAAAAAAATTCACCAAAACCCTCTATTTTGAGGGTTCAAGGTCACTCAAGGTCATCGACGTTGACATTCCTAAGAAGCTCATCACCAACGCTTGTTATGATAAACAGCATGTCTGTGCCTATCTGCAACCATTTACACGTTAGAAAAGCCAAATAACGGTAGAATAACGCCTTTTTAAGGGAGATACCCCAATTTCTCCCCCTCGTTTGTGGGGACCCCCTTCACCCAGTGGCATGAAATGTTGTTACGAAATACTACAATCTCTAAGCTATCATATGGTGAAAACCCGAAATCTCTATCTCACCTGTGCTCCGATCGGTACCGGGTTGTGTCAGACAAACACCAAGACAGAATTACCACAGCTAATATGCACTATAGCTAGCATGTCGCTTGTAAAAACTGACAGGAGTGAATAAACGGAAAGAAGCTGTGTAAGTGCAATACTGATGATACTCAAACTGAGAGCAGAAAGAAAGCATAAAATGACACAGAGGTGCAGTTAACACAACATTTAAGCCCTGGATAAAGACAATCATGGTCCCAACTACTAAATTAAGACTCAACTTGTATTATCATTTGCTGTTCCACAGAAACAAACTTTTCTAAAATTAATAATAAATATTGCTTTGCCAGAAGTTCACTTTTAGAAATTGTTAAAGCATCACTTGACAAACCACAAATACCATCAATGAACCATATACAGATGTAAATACATACCAAATATATCGCAACTGCTAAGTTCTGACTACACTACCAATCAACTGGTTAATTGAAAAATCTTCCATTTTTCTTACATCACAAAACAAAAAAAAACAGACACAACACATTTACAACTAGGAAATCTAAATACCATAAATATTACCGGTAATTAACAAAACATAAAAATCAAGCAAACATATCACACCCAGTTTATAGACAAGTAGAAAGATGACAAGCCACTTTGTGCACGGGACCTTGCATACGTTGAATATGACATCCACAACTGCAGTGAATCCTGCGACCCTCTTTGCAGAAAGACCACCATCACAACTGTCTGAAGGTAGCTGGTGACAACAGCCGTGAACATGCTGCTGCCGATACTGATGGCGTAGATGATGATGATGATGCTGATAGTGAAGGGAATAAAACGTCTGCGGCTCTGCATTCGCACAAAGTTCGCACGATGCAAACCGCCCGGAAGAAGAATGGTCGTACGAATTATCATCGGCAGACGATTGGCTGCCGTCGCTGCCATGACGATTAGTCGCAGTGGCTGGCCGTAGAAGTGGTGAAACAAACACCAGCATGGCTGCCTCAGTGTAGACAGCGGCTAGGGCTATGCAGACGCCCAGCCAACCGGTCACCCCGGCCAGCAGGGCAAGCACACCACCGGCGAATGCAGCACCGAGCTTGTAGCCAACAACCTGGCCCACGTTGCCTGCACCTACAGATAGAGACAATTTATTTTCCAAAACACAAATATCTAGTATTGAAATAATACTCGATCAGTAGGTAAACAAAAAATTTCAGCTAATGATCATGAGATGCGCGAAAGCCCATAGCAATTCCGGTTCAGTAGTTTAGCTGAAAATTGAGGTGTTACGCTAAGTTAATATACAAATATCAAATTCTCTATTTGGATCGCACAATGATAGTTCCGTGGCGCCACCTTGTGAATGATACAGACTTGTGTCGCAGCCCGAAATCGCCAAAAAAATCCGTAAAATCCCTATTTTGGCATTCAAGGTCATTCAAGATCATTGAATTCGGCACCAATCAAGAGCCAGTGTACGACTTCCTATTAGTGATTAATAGTAACCTATGCCCTATCTCACACCATTACTGAGATACAGCGACTTATTGGCCAAAAATCGCGAATTTTGCCCACCGCATCTCATTTAACGCCCTCGTTCGGGGTGACCCCCTTCAAGTTTATGGAAAAGCCTTACGGTTCCTGAAGCTAGACTTTTCCAGGCAGCTGACAGTAAAAATTTGGTGATCTTATCTTGCACTGTTTTTGACTGATCCACCCGTGTGACAGACGGACGGACAGAATTGCGATGGCTAAGACGCGCTGAAAGCAGTAGCTGCTTTTGCGTGTAAAAATTTCCCGAGTTTTGAAAGCCTTTTCAAGTTCATAACAAAACTGACTTTTCCACAAAAAGTACCATAATTGCAATAATGGTAATTGGGGAAAGCCCTGCAAGCTCCCCTAGCAGGGTTCAAGTTAAAGCCCCAACTGCAAACGTATTCTAGAGCATTTTTTACCAGGAAACTGCATCTGGTGACAGTAATTTGTATGTTAAAATTTTTAAGGTTGCACAGAACTCTAAGAATTCCAGAGTTTTCCAGGTTCAGGGAATTTCCTGAGTATTCCAGGTTTTCCAGGTTTGTGGCCTGCCTATCAATGCTGGCCACCCATGTTACACACAAAATAACTAAATTTATATTATAAAATTACAATAAATATTACAAAATAAAAAAAACAGACAAAAAAGAGAAGTTCAGTGCATACACAGCGAACACTAAAATGCACTGCATCAACGACAATGTGAAAGAACACAGAACAACAAGTTATTAATTATACGGCCCAAACTAAACTTAAAGTACAAATGCAGTAAGTTTTCCTTAAATTCAGTTGTGCAGTGCATTGGATTCAAGCTATCTAGTAGATTATTTTACAGTATACTGCCTATATGTCAAAGTAATAACCTCCCAAACTCTAATGGCATTATCATGACATATGTGTTACTTGTTTGCCTGGTATCATAATGAAAAATAAGACTATTTACACAAAAAATGAGATGCATAAATATTCCATAAGTTAATTAATGTACTACAAAGAGCAAGACCTAGCTCTTGTTTTGACAGCAATGTCACCGCCACAGAGTCAACAGCCACGTCTTCCAACGATGCAAACACGTTCCACATAAACAGCACTATAACAGCCGTCGGCCCGAGAGAATCCGGCGGCCAGAAACCACTCAGCATGCAGCTGGCTGCTAGAGCCACAATGCTTCCCAGCAGCCACTGACACCGTGTGAAGTAGACATCAACCAGCGGCGCCCACACAACCTTGAGCATCCACGGGACTTGTAGCAAGCGCAGCAGTCCGACCGTCGTCAGATCCACGCCACGACTACGCAGATAGATCGGCAGAAAGTGGACCTGAATGCCGTATGGCAGGCCCTGGATGAAGTACAAAAAGGTCAGCAGCAAAACACTGCCACTCAGTCGATACCAGGCCATCAACGACCAACGTTCTAGAATAGTTTGCAAACTTTCTCCAAAGAAATCTATTCAAATGGTATGGTTCTCTCACTGCAGATGTACTCAGCTAATCACTAACATCACAACAGCGTGCGATAGTCATTAACTGAACACTATACGAGCATAAAAGCTGCATTTTGGATGCTTAACACGTTAGTGTTAGTCCATAGATAAATACGCTAATTTATTCATGTCGACCCAATACTTTCAATAGTTTTAATAGTTGTAGCTAATAGTTTTAATTTCTGCTGACGCCATGGCAGACGAAAAATTCGAAAGAGTCAGCAGAAATAAAAACTTTTCTCTAAAACTATTAAAACTAATAAAAGTATTGGGCTGACATGCATACATTAACTTATTTTAATATATTTATCTATAAACTAACACTAACGTGTTAAGCATACAAAACGGAGCTAAAACAGCCAGCATCGCAATGTTTATAATGCATTCAGACCAATGCAACGTCCAGAACTGCAGAGCCACACCCCCTTTGATTGCTAAACGGCAAAATGAATAACGCAAATGTCTACAGTGCACGGCAATTGTATATCTATGCAAGCTGTTCACTATATAACTGATAATCTCAGCCTGACACTTATAACGAACTATAAAATTGAAAATTAAACTCATAAGTCTAAAAGTAAACACAACATAGAATATATAATTCCACTAATTTATAACAAGAGTGATGTGCCCAATATAGTGTTGGGATTCTTCGAGACGACATGCTTATTTTTGACCGTAACCACTCACGAAAAAACTCACAAAAATAAAAATAACAAAGGAATTTGCTTTAAACGCTAAAAAGTTATTGAAATTCAACACAATAACTTTTTAAATGTATTCTGGTGATAAAATAATCGCGATATTATAGAGATTTTTTAAAATAGAGCAAAACTGTAAAAACAAAAAAAAATAAAATTTACCGGTACTTTCGATGGCTGTTGTAGTAAAAAAAAACTAACAAAATTGCAATTAGTGCATAACTTATTGCTTTAAAATTTTTTTTTAAAATTTGGTTTATTTGTTGTAATATTTATTACATATCGTAACGTCGTTCACTGAAAGCGTATCGATATCCTCTCGGCTCTCGCATTTGAAAATGTCATATCGACCCTTCCCTATTCGTTGTTTTTTGATGTTATTTATTCTTTGCTTCGATGTTTATTATTGCTTGAAGTTTGATTAAATTTAATTTGTGTGCTTAAACACATCGTCTGCAACGCAGTTTTTAGCTGCGTAAAATCGTTGCTACATTACGGGTTATTTTAGCAAGCTTGGTAATTTTTGCTTTGGTTATATGCGAATTTATATGAACTGCCACGCCCCTTGTGCTTGTACTACTACAGATACTGTGTGCTGTCATCATGGCGCCACACTACCATTGTATGAACTATCCCTGTTGCATAGTTGAAGAAGCAGGGGGGAACAAAATAATGACAGAAAAAGCATATGGTTGTACTGATCAAAATGATCAATTAAAGGGGAAGGGAAACGTATTTACATGGCAGCTTTATTTGTACAAATACACTGCCCGAATACATATCTGGCATTTATTTCGACGATTGATGCACTATAAGCGTGAAACTTAATCATGAAAACTCGCAGTTTTGTCTGCTTTTACTTATTTACTGCAGAGTGACGCATGATGGCGTCATTGGTTGGAATGGTATACGTAAACAAACATTGTATGTTGCGGTGAACATGGTGAGTTGCAAACAGTCTATAGAGGTTTTAGGGATAGTTCTAGAGAAGAAGAAATTTGTACAGGCTGAGGGAAAATTCCACAGCCTTACACTATTGAGCTGACATCTGCCAGAAATAAACTAGCAACGTATAATGATGACTTCGACTCAGAGATGACTGGATCTGATGATGGCTTGGAACTGGCTAATCAGACATCAGGAACTTTGTATTGCCAGTGCGGCAACTGTGTTCTGATGCCTTCGAACACCAAGTGTACGTGCTATGCTAAGATTGCCAATATTCAGCACAGATGAAATTCACAGGCGCACTCACTTGCGCTTGGGTGCATCTTGGAGAACCCATCCTTTTCTACAGTCTGTTTGGACTTTGAGATGCTGGACGTGGTTCTACTGCTCATGCTGATATCTATCAGTCTTTCTATGGTCATATAAGCTGATGTTGAAGACACTAGGGCACAGTAGTGGATCCAGAAATTTTAAATATGGGGTGGAATCGTATGGTGTGGGGTATGGGGAGAGGTTATGCCCCCTCTGCAGAATTTGTTTTTGAAATTTTTATGTATAAATAGTTTATTTTCATGCAAAATTTTTACATGTTTTAAGATGCATCCACATCCAGTCAATGGGGAGGGGAGGGGAAGGAGGCTGCCTTACAAATAAGTAAAGGTAGACAAAATTGCGAGTTTTCATGATTAAGTTTCACGTTTATAGTATAACAATTGTCGAGATAAATGCCAGATATATATTTGGGCAGTGTGTTTGTACAAATGAAGCTGCTATGTAAAAACGTTTTCCTAACCCTTTAATTTTCAAAAAATTAATTCATTAATTTTGATTAATTTTTGTAGTTGATCAGGACAGCAAGACCACGATAACTGTAGAATTTAACTAAGTTGCAAACATAATCAACAACAGTGATGATGATGATGCAGTACGCAAACTGTGTAATCAAAGCTCGCAAAGTGCAGAGAGTTGAACTAACACTGTACAAGTGAAAACTTTGATGACATATCTTAAGTGAAATAAAATTGGATTACAAATGTTTAGCATCAGCAATTTTAAGCTTTTAAGAAGTCTAAAATTTTAATAGAATAGTATCTGATTTATAAAAAAATGTATCGCTAATTTTTGTACAGATTAATTGATTATTCAATCGTTAATTTCTGGAGCCCCAGTATAATGTTACTTATTCTGTTATAGTTGACTGATGTTTGTTCATTGTATAGGTTTTCTTTCTCCGTCAATGCAGGGATGACGAAGTTAATGCAGTGGGTGGCATTCCTGTTTGCTTTCCTCGCTGTGTGGATAAGCATCTTATTTGACTATCTGCCAGTTCAGTTTGACAGGACGTCGAAAGAAGTCATATGGATGGTATATATTACTAATGTGAAGTTGTGAACTTTTTTTCGAAACATTTGGTTCGGTGTTTGTGTTTTTGTTTTATTGTAATTTTCACCGAAATGGTCAGGCAATCAGCCAGTGTCAGATGTTTAGTTCTAGAACTATCAAGTAGTGTTTATTACTGAAATATTTTTCTCACATTATGTTAGTTATTTATTAATTGATTACCACTAATTTGGTTACTATTTTGTTAATTGTATGTTAATTGATTAGAGTGAAATAAAAGGTTTTTAAAACTTTATCATACTTTAGAATAGTGTTTAGTGTTAATGATGTTGGTATGATACTCACATATGAAACTAATATTAGACGTATTTTTCTGCTTTATGGTTAAATTTTTTGTGGCTAACATATTTATGTAGACTTTGTCTTTGCAAAGCTATTTTTTGAGCATTGGGTTTTTCTACTGTGTTGCATTTAAAAAGTTTTACAGTTGTAAAGTTTTTAATTATAAATATAGTTTTGTTATTTTTATCAGAGTAATTTCCTGTTATGCTCAATCTTTGTTTTCTTTAAGGATATTGCATTAATTATATTATTTAATTGGATTGTATCATTTTTACTACTGTTATTATCAATGGCTTGGTTTCATTTAATTAGCCAATCACTCAGTCAGGCAAAATGCCAAGTTGCCCATTTGCGTAAATACTGTCTTATTCTTGAAATTCCAGAACACATGCAAATAATTATGCTTTTGACATGCATACTGTGTTTACTGTTTTCAGATTCCTGTGTACTTGCTGATTCTTTTTGCAGTAAGAAGTTTTTATTTTCAACACTAATTATACATTTCATAAACATAAAATCTTGTAGTTATGCAGTTTGAAGTGATGATTCTAGGAATTAACTTTGATTGTCGGATTAATTTGGAAAGACCACAATAAGTGCAGAGTTCAACTACTGGTAATTGAGCACTGTTTTTTCATAAACCCTAGCAAAATTGGGAAAAAAATGACTGCGCTGCAGGGCATGTTATGTGTATTTGAATTAGTAGCCTGATCGTAAGGCTCTCAAAGTGCAAACCGCAAATCTAACACTAGATAATGTGTCCAATTATACTACAAACCTTGATGACATGTCTCATGCAAACTGTTTAGATTAGGGACGAAACTAATGCTAAGAAGTCCGAAATTTAGTTTGAAGTTTAATCCGTCAAAGATATTTTAATCAAACATTTTTTGTGGTTAATCGAGTAACTTAGTCGTTAATTTCCAGAGCCCTATTTTGAATTGCAATTCGATAAACAGTCTTTACAGATCACACCTCTTATCTTTTGTGATGCATTTGCGCAGTGCTGTTCACTGGCCGTGATTGGATATCGTGTTGCCACGTTCAACGATTGTGCTGCAGCGGCTGAAGAACTTCAGCAGGTTCGCAACAAGTTTTCTTTTACTATTATCAGCTTGCTTTATGGAATGGCTCTTGTTTGCAGATTTACTGTTAATCAGTGGTATCTTCGTGTGCAGTTGCGACCAAGGTACTGTGGTAATTGCCCTTTCCCCAAATTTTAGCTGTCTGAATATTGCTGGAAAAAGTTTTCTTCTTGTCTGGGCCAAAAATCTCCATTGTGGAAAAAAAGCAAACCTAAAGCTGTGAGCACCCACATTCTCCCTTGTCAGAAATTTGCATTTGTCGGTCTGAAAGTTTTGCGCTGCCCTTTTTAACCCCTGCTGGTGAAAACGTACTTACTTTGGTTGTGTTTCACCGTCATTGCTTTGATTCTGTGGGCTGGGTGACAGAATGGGCATCGCTTCTGTAAAAACTCCCTCACCAGCAATTCTCCGAAGTTTCATTATGGCCAGTGGCCTTTGCAGAAATGGGGTTGAAAGCCTGTATTTTTAAAACCTAACCTGGTGGTTTTATTCGGTTTCAAATTTTGGGGGTTAAACCAATTAAAATACGGCTCAGCTCGGCTTGGACATTTTGCAGCTCAAGTTTTGCGGCTTCAGCTTTGGTTGCCATTTCTGCTTTGATATGACTGTGGAGAACTTGGCTCTTTAGACAAAATTAAAACAAGTGGCCGAAGTGCTAGGCAGTATTTTGGTTTGGTTTTCCAGCAGTTTTGTGACAATAGTTATTTCCGTTTCACTTACTGCAGTGTTTTTTTCGTTTTAGTTGTCAAGTTTTTTGCAGCGGTTTGGTTAAACATTACTGATCACCGCAGCTTGACTGTGAATTAAACGTAGGTCCCTGGGATTGCTTATGTTTAGTTACTGCAGATCAGTCTCTGGCACCAAAGATCACCGCAGGTCAGCTTAAAGCTATTGAAATAGTCTTAAAGGTCTGTGGATGCCAAAATTAACATATACATTTTATCGGCGCCCAGTGTTCTGTCAGCATGGAAAAATTTACCTTTGAAGTCGATGATCTACGAAAACGATGTAGAAAACGCGCCGCCATGACGGTCTGCGATGACGTCATGAGTTCAGCCTATAGACGCCATGAATTAATATTCATGACGTCTATAGGCTATGGCCTAGCCTAGAATGATGACGTCGTCGGCTTGCCATTAATATTCATGATCTATATGGGCTAGGGTCATGACGTCATTGCAGGCACTGATAGATTAGAATATTTCGCATAACGTAACGTAATGCCGGATTTCGTTTAAATTCACGCATTAATTTCATATATTTATGAAGCTCAAATCGACATATTATATATGCGAGGTTAAATGTCTAAATCTACAGAAATTGTGCGAGTGAGTTTGACCGTGGCCATGGACCTTTAAGTTAGTGATTATGCTGTGATCTGTGTTGCCATAGTATTATTTGCATTCAGTGAACTTAAGCAATTTCTGGAATCTAGGCTGATCTGTGGCTGATTTGCAGTTGATATGCTGTCATCTGTGGTATTCATGCAAACTTATTACGTTCATAAATGCCGGTAATGGTTTTATGTGTTGGCAGCAAATCTTCGAAGCAAAAGCAGATCTGTCATCGAAAGGTTTCCAGTTCGGAGAACCAAAGACTCATTCCTAGCAGATGATAATAGTGGATATATTTATGACATTAGTATTATTTAATTTGCAATTCCATATTGATGTGTTACATTGTGCTGTGTATATGCAAGTGATCAATTGAACGTGACTATTTCTGACCGTACGTTTGAAAGTGTTGACAGTTGCAGAAATATGTGGTATGAAAACAGACTGATAGCAGCTGAACTTTGCTAGTGGCTTTTTCATTTCTAGACAGAGAGAGAGGATATCGTGTAAGCTTATTATATGATGCTGCTTTGTGTTTCTGTTTAACCAACTTCAACTTTCAGCAGTATCATTTGTTTGGTCGGTAACCGAAAGTAAACGTGTGCAAATTGTTGGAACAGAATTTTTACACTGTTGAGACTGGGTGACCCCAAATCCTTGAAAGTCCTTGAGAAATGGACTCTTTTTTTCAAGGACTTTTCATTGGAAGCATTTTAATAATCGGTCACAGTTTGACAAAGATATGATGAATAACGTAACACATTGCTTTTTTCTATGGGACAAGGTATAGTTTAACATCACGTGGTGAAACCTCATTAGAATACGTCTGGAATAAGTACTTGAAAGTTCTCGAATTTTTATCCCCAAAAGCTGGAGCCACCCTGTTAGATCTTATTATGGGGCCGTCCTTCCTAGAAGCAGGCCCCATTATGTATCGATGCTGTCCGTCTGTCCGTCCGTCTGTCCCGTGCCTACTTCTTTTTACTACTTCTTTTTACGTATCGTTTTAGGTTTGTGAGCCTTAACTCGTACGGAAAACGAAATTCCCATAGTAAAGATAGGGAAATTGCCGGGACGTACTCAACTGCAAGGACGGCCCCATAGCGGGCGGCCCCTCAACGGCCACATCCTCTTGTTCATTTATCAGTTTCAAAGTACTCTTGGTGTGATGTCACATGAAAAATAAACTTTTCAAAGCTTGTTATGGCCATCTGAGATTAGGATTATGGCCTTTTGGCCATTGATACACCACAGCGACCAGTTAGATATGGCAGTGATAACCAGAGATTGACAACTGGTTCGGGAAAATCTCAAAAGGTTCAAATTGTACTTTTTTGTATTGCAATTTATAATACAATACACATTTAATTTCATATTTGAATCATAATTTTCGAGCAGTGACGTCGTTATTCATTCAGCAAAAGCATGAAAAGGTGTAATTAATGGTTTTCATCAGTGCATCTCAAAAATTGGGTCCCATTTTTTACTTACATAAAAAATCTTTAAAGACTTAAAAACTCCGAACATTTTTTGGAAAAAAAAGTTTTTTTTCCATTGCTGATAATAACTGACTACTATGCTACCAGCCACTGCAAAATAACTGATGGACAGCTATGTTCTTGATTTCCGTTTAATATGAATGCAGAACAACATTATGATGATGGAACACTGAACAAAGACTAATACAATATAATTGCAAACACAAAATCACACTCACACGGTAGTGTGAGTGTTGTAAGGACGACCTTCAAAGTATATGGGAAAATGCAAACTTTGACCCTCAGCCAACCAAAAACCCCTGAACCGATCGTCACCAAATTTTAATGGCGTG